>ERZ827117.158-NODE-158-length-107037-cov-95.220570_pt1 | contig 107037 bp, 108 predicted proteins | sample MGYA00519920_ERZ827117 | MGnify/ENA primary metagenome ERZ827117 (study PRJEB31778, sample SAMEA3449260) | human gut metagenome | biome: human gut; feature: human-associated habitat; material: faeces | place: United Kingdom | collected 2010/2012 ...
TTCAAGGAAATGTTTCCAAGTTTTTCCAAATCGATTTTCTGCTAAATCCATAATGATTCATTTTTATATATGGCAAAAATATAAGAATGAAAAATGGGCGGCAAGATAGAATCGCGGAAACGCTTACTCCAATTTCGTATTTTTTATATGTATGTATTTGTTTATCAGTGGTTATAGTATTTGATATTTTAGAAACTAAAAGATTGAGGGTATCTGTATAAAGCAATAATTATCTATGATTTAGATAGATTTTATAGTGAAAAGTTCCCCAATTACATAGAGGGGCGTAAATTTGTCCCCCGTATGTGGCTTGGGGGACAAAAATATTGAAAAAATAGGCATAACAAAAGAAAATATCTTTCCTAAAACTATTATTTTGCCATATTTAAGTCGTTTTTAGTCAGCATTTTAGATTTTTTATAATTGTAACTATATGATAACTATATAGTTAGGTTACTTCCCGATGCAGCATATTATGCTAATTGATTATCAATAATTTACGGCTTAAAAGATAGACTGCTCAAAAATTTACTTGTTTTTTCGCCGAAAATCGAAGATTTAACGTTTTTAACCTTAGTTTGTCTTCAAACGAAGGGGAAAAGAGAATAATGGCTCTCTTTTGCTCTTAAATCTCCGTTTCGCAAAGATAAGGCATATCGGTGATTATTTCGCCGATTGTGGCTGTAAAATAGAGGGTAATTTTACGGATTTTCGGATGGGCTTTTGGTGGCTTGACAAGGGCTCGAATCATGTTTGTTTTGTGAGCAGGATTTCTGTGTCTTTTGCAGCCAAAAGAGAAAGTCAGCAGTTATGGTTCGGCTTGGTTCTGGCGCAGCCATCTCTTTTTCTCCCTCTGTTAGCTTTACTTTAATGCACGTATATATGAATACAGGGATAAAGTAAAGCTATGTTGTATTTTTACTTGAGTGATAAACTGTACTCACATCGTATTCGCTCTAACTCATTTTTTAAATCATTTATATGTAAAATTGTTAGATAAACATTTTCTAGATCTGTTATTTCATGTATTTGCGATAGTGAATATAATGGTCTTAAAAACTTTTTCACTTTCATTCGTTCTTTTCTTGCAGAATTAGTGGATTCTTTACACTTGGTTTCTCTCAGTAGTTGAGACGTTAAATCTTTGTCAGACCTATTGCCAAAATTGACAATAGCAATTATCTTAATATAATCTTTTGTGTCTTGAATACTTTTACTTGCCTTTATATGTCGAGATGATTCTAACCGTAATTTTCTAGCATCTTCAAGAATTGCATTGATTTGTGCAGCACCAAATTTTTTGTTGCGGATTAGAGAATTGCATTTGACTTCTACTAATATTTTTACAGGAGAGTCAATTCTTATGTCGAATCCATTTGTGTTTGGCTTTTGTTTATCAATATCATTAAATATCCGTTCTCTATCTTCATTTTTAAATGATAATATATCTGATAACTTTGTTGCAATAGAACGAGTCGATATTAATGTCATTATGTTATTAATATCGGACAGTATTGATTTTAGTTCTATTAATTTATCTAGTGTAAGATTGTTGCCAATATCCTCGGTGTCAATAGACTTGATAAACTTTGTGTACTTATCTAATAAATTAATTGTTCTATTGTATGTTTTTGATGTTTCCATAATTTTGTTTCTTTGGGGGACGAAAATATGTATAAAAGTTCATATATGAAATTTTGTCAGGCTTGTTAGTCGGGATTTCGTATTCTTTTGCAGTCAAAAGAGAAAGTTTTCAGATATGATTCTTTTTCAGAGAGCCTCCGTTGCCGTATTTTTCCGTACTTTTGTAACAACTTGTGCAAAATTTGCACACTTTAAATTATTGAAAATATGAAGATTGAAGAGGCTATACTCTACTGTTTGGCAAGCCAGAATAGGGGAATGCGAACTGAACAGATTGCAGAGATGATAAACCGTCAGCGATTGCTCCATACTACCTTTAGGAGTAGGTAAAAATTAGAAGGCGTGATGCATCAGCACCTCTAAAAGTCTCATATATCAAGTACGCTTAAATCTGGTTCTTTGCACGAATCTAGTAAATTCACGCCCTTTATCTTTAATTCAGGGTAATTCAGAATTGACATTGGTATTTTCTCTCTTTTGAGATAGGATGTTGGTATTACTGTAGCTGTCAGCATCATTGACTTTACTCGGGGTGTAACTGCTACACCAATGTGTTTCGCAACTTCATTAATATGCTCCGTTACCCAGCGATGACGACGCAAATGTTTAAGAACAAGAGCTCTCTTCTTGTCTCTCTCGGGATTATCACCACGACCAAGATATTCATCCATCTCGGTTTTCATTTCCTTAATATTCTTGGCTGGATTGGTATTCTTACATTCTATCAAGTAGAGTATATCACGTGATGTATCATAAGCCATCACATCAATATCGCCATAATCTTTATCTGCCGCAAAATAACCTCCAGATTTGATAGTGACATCATGTTCCCATACTCGCATTATTGGTATCTTTGCCAAAAAAGAGCGTACCTCGTCATTGAACGCAGCCCCTTTTATAGCCTCAAATTTTCCAAGCAAGGTTTCTATCTTCCTTCCCACATAACGTAAGCGACCAGAATAAAGCAAGTCAGATAGCTGAATGCCGGCTTGAATACAGGAGCGGAACCCAAACATGCACATAACTGTGCCATCATCATATTGATAACGAATCACTGGGCGACGCAGATAACTTAATTCCCTATTGTATGACCAAGGGAAGATATCCTTGCCCGCTAATCCTACTGGCGGAGTGAGGTAGTTTTCCCGTTTATCCAAAGAAAGGCGAATGATACATTTCTTTGCTAAATCTTCAGTTAGTTCTGTACAATGCTCCTGCATAGCTTTGATGAGTTGAGACTCTTCCATCTCAATAACAGACTTCTGCTGCTTCATAGCTATGATGTAACAAACATAAAGGAACTGCAAGATGTTAGAATATGATACTCCCCAATCCTCTAAGAATGCCACATCTATCTCCTCGAGTTCTGCATCCTTGTTTTTTTCTTTTGTATCTGGACGTACTGCCATCCTGGCCATCTTACTCTCGAAATCTTCGATTTGCCCATTTACACTCTCAATAGTGCGCGTTGCTGCAAACTCTCCTACATTGTCGGAAAAAACATCATCGTAGATACCATAACGTCCAGAGCCTAATTTCTCAATGGTATGATTAGCTACATCTAAATGTATGGCGTCACATATACCACCAATGGATATCACTTCGTTCATGATAGCTAACAGGCTTTCTACATCATCATTGCCTGGTTTAACACCACCGCCACGATACTGTGTCGCAGCTATATATTCTATCATAGCACGGGTAGATATTCCAGCATCAGCAAGTCGTCTTTCTGTATCGAAGAATTCTTTACGTTTTGACTCATTTTCTCCAAAACAAAGAATCTGTGCGGGTTGTAAGACTCTGTTATGCTCTCGCTGATAAACCAATGTCTCGTGATTCTGCATGAGCATACGCAGCAACCACAATGTATCAAATGATGATAGGCGTTTATCAAGTTCATTAAGGAGCACATCTACTCCTTTGTGGAGGAAGTCTTCTTTCTCAGTTTTTGTATTGAGTTTACCTGCTATATCATGACCTTTCTCCTTCATCCACTGTGGGAATTTGTCTTGTAGTAGTTGGCTGGTGGCGGCATGAATATAGATAGGAGTATAAAGCCACAAGGGTATTGACAGGGGGTTGAGTGACTGCTCCATCATCAGAATCATCTTTGCTTGACCAAAGGGGATGCGAGTATCAATAATTTGGCATGCAGTCTCTTCGTCTATTTCCAGGAGTTTTTTTATGATACAACGCATCATGTTGCGCTCACTCTCATTGCCAGCTCCCATAAAAGAATGGATATAATCATCATCAAATGTAACGGAAACTCCGCCTTCTGTCTTGGATACGTTAAGATTTCCTCCTTGCGTAGGCTTTATGTCGTCATCATAGTGTATCCCTTTATCGGCCAAGACCTTTTCACTGAAGACAAGTTCTATTTCTACGGAGTGCTCATAGCGTTGGCTGATCATATCGGCTATGGCTGGTTGTAAAGTATCCATCCAGTATGCAACAGCTGTTATTACAGTATCGGAAATAGAGGATGGATTTATTCCCTGTTTTTCTTCTTGATAACAACTTACCCACACAGGAATACTATAAGATTCACAACTCTTGGCATTGAAACCTGAATGGACAGGCTTAAAAATTGCCGCATAGTCGAGATCACGTATCACTGGTATATAAGCATACTGTCCATTTAATCTCTTCAGCGTTCCGTGGAAATACAGTTGATCTTTACTTTTGAATATGAGATCACATCCATCATTTGGCTCAATATAAAGCATGTCTGATGGTGTGTTGTCTGTCATATAGAAACTTTCACCATAATGCTTATATATAGCATATACATCGAGAGATTGATTCAGAGGAGTCTCGAGAGATGATACGTTCTCTTTGGACCGAGCATAACGAACAAGACTCAAGCTGTCCCATTTCTCAGTCTGTATCAGTTGTAAGAAATCATAAGCAGAGAATTGAAGAAAATAGTCAGTTCCATTTTGCTTTTTCATGGCAAATCTGTATGTCTCCCCCATTGTAGAATACAGAACAAGCGTCAGGATATGGTCATCTTTCGACCTTTTATCATTTCTGATGGTATCAATACGTTTTTGTAAATGTTGGCTGAGATCTCGATTGTTGAAACTCTCATTGCCATCTATGGCTACATTACGGGCTAAATCATGAGCATAGCACACGTATGCAAGCCAGTTGACATCAATGCGGAATACATCTTCGTAATAGCCTTCAACAGGAGCAAGTATTTCATCCATTGAATTTTGTACCCAGCGCAGCTGTTCTATACAGGAACGCCCGATGCGCATCCAGACACCATAATGGGTCTGTTTTACTAGTTCTTCAAGACAACGATGTTTTAGAGCTGTTTTTAAGATAAAGTTGTTAATGGCACAGCCTTGACTGGAAATTCCGGCAAAGTAGAAGTTATTGTCAAACTCAACGATTGGTCTGTATAACAACGGATTCTTTTCTGCATCTTGGGTTAGTATATCAGTAGCATTAACTTCTAACAAAAATGATTTCAAAACATTTGGATTCAGCCTATTCCGATGAATGAGTTCTGTCATTGTCGGCAAATTAATAACAAAAGATTGGCTAGTTTTTGGTTCGTTAAGCGTCTCGCGAGGGGTCTCATTTCCGCGTACTAAGCCACTTATCCCTGCTTGGGTTGACAAAAGCTTGCTCAGTTCAAGCATGAAGAGTACTCCATCATAAATTTCATTACGGAAAGCTTCCGTAAATATATTTCTTTTATTGAATATGGCTTCTGTCATTGAACGGAAAATTTCTGTCGCATGTGTCGAGATGCCAGGAAAGAATGTGTAATTGCCTCCATAAAACACTACAGGTTCGGCAAACATGTTAATCGGCATGTCTTCCATAAGATCAAATGAGAACTCTTGGTCAATTATACTCTTGAACTCACTGATGTCAGGAATCTGGCTACTCTTTCCGAGATTCGCAACTGCTATTTGCAAAAGGTGCTCAATTCGGATATTCTTCCCTCGATTTTGTGGATTAAGTTGCATTGCTATCAAATAGTCCAATATGGGAGGGACTGCATGATTACTTAAATACGCTATCGTTTTTGGTACATCAAGCCAAGAAGATGGCCACAAAGCATGATTTGCTACTGGCAATATTCCTATTGCCTGTTCCTTTTGCATACAACAATGCTTATATTTCTTGCCGCTGCCACAAGGGCAAGGCTCATTACGACCTATCTTCTTTGACATTATATTTGAACTACTAGTAACATCTATCTAAACTTTAATCACTTAGCTCAGCCAAGAACTATTAATCATTTACAGTGCGAGACGAAGAATGTATTATGGGTTAGAGATGAAATGAGTGATAATCAAATTCTTACCACATTTATACTCTAAGTGATTTCTTATACAAAGGTACTGATTTTAGTCGATAACATTTAATGATAAACGATGGAATTTCTAAAATGAACTGTTTTCGACTCAAAAATGAGACATAATGGTCAAAGGGATTTGGCAAATTATGTGATTATTTTGCAGTCTCCAAAAAAGTCGGCAGATATAGTTCGGTTCGGCTTTGGCGAAGTCATTTCTTTTTCTCCCTCTGTTAGCTTTACTTTAATGCACGTATATATAAATACGGGGATAAAGTAAAGTTGTTTTTCATTTGAATAGCCAACTAATCTTGAATATATGTTGTGTGGAGGAATCGTATGTGTTTACGCAACAAATAACATATTGTTTGTTGTGTGGATATATTGGCGCTTATAAACAATATAATAGCGTTTATATTTCTCCAAAGCAAAATTATCTTGTTTTACACACTTTCCCCAAGATGGTTGTCGGAAGCTGCTGCAACTTTTATAAACATAGAATTCGTTTGAAAAAGTATAACGAATCTGATTTATTCGCTTGAAAAAGTGTATAACCGTTATATTGTACTTGGTCAAGCGTTTCTTCTAATCTTGTGATTTTTTACCTGTAATACATCATTAAATAGATGAAAAGTTATAAATTTACATATTATATGATGTGTTGAATATGGCAAAGAATACAATGGGGACTAAGCTGCCCCGAAAATTGGTGCAGAAGATGTCAATTGTGGGAGAGCAGATTAAACTGGCTCGCTTGCGCAGGAATCTGAGTGTGGCTCAGGTGGCAGAACGTGCCACTTGTTCTCCGTTGACTGTGTCCCGAATAGAAAAAGGCACACCGACAGTAGCAATCGGAATCTATTTGCGAGTGCTGTATGCTTTACAGCTTGACGATGATATTCTATGGCTGGCCAAAGAAGACAAGTTGGGAAAAGCTTTGCAAGATTTGAGTTTGAAAACAAGGAAAAGAGCTTCAAAAAAGGAATAGAGCACATGTTCTCCTATACATAAGTTGCAATTTGCTCTTTGGGAATAAAAAAATATGGCTCAAAAATTTGTGTTATGCAATAAAAGCATTATGTTTGCGCTGCATAATAAATAAGATATATGAAATTCGTTGATAGAATAGATGAAGCTGCACGATTAAAGGATGCTCTTGCAAGAGAGAAGTCCTCGTTAGTCGTGATGTACGGTCGCAGACGGTTGGGTAAGTCAACGCTTATCAAAAGGGTGTTGTCGGATACGGATGTTTACTTCCTTGCTGACCGTTCTGAAGGGCAACATCAGAGAGTATTGCTTGCAAAAGTAATAGCACAAGTGTTCCCGGATTTCGACAAACTGACATATCCGGATTGGGAATCTATGTTTCGTGCGGTCAATTATCGAACAGACAAGCGTTTTACTTTATGTTTGGATGAGTTTCCGTATCTTGTAGAGCAATCTTCTGAACTGCCGTCTGTGCTACAAAAACTGGTTGATGAAAAGCTGTTGAAGTATAATCTTGTGCTTTGCGGTTCGTCACAAAATATGATGTATGGATTGTTTCTTGATTCTACTGCACCTCTCTATGGTCGTGCTGATGAGATCATGAAACTTGCACCGATACGTTTGCCATATATTCAAGAGGCTTTGAGCCTTGATGCGATGAATGCCAATACAAACGATATTTATGTTGTATAAAGTATTGTATATCAATATGTAAATTTTTGAAGAATATTTTTGGGGGACAAACGGGGGACAAAATTTCGCATACCAAAATAAAGAAAAACAATAAAACCACTTCCCAAAAACCGTGTTGAATTGCAAGAGAAACGGTTTGTCCATCGCAATTATTTTGCTTTGTCTCTCCTTGTCCCTCGGATGTAGAGTTAGATTCTGTATTATTTCATAAACACTAAAAGCCGTAATCTTGCATACCAAAAGAAAAAAGCTATAAAAACATTCCTGAAAAACCATGCTGAAATGCAAGGGACATAATTTGTCCCTCGTTGTATTGTTGTTTGTCCCTCGCCTGTCCCTCGGACAAAAGTTAGGTTTGATGCAGTTTCCAATAATGTGAGTAAAGTAATGATGGAATAGGTTTAGTTTGGTTTTTGTATATCTAATCAAGTTCTAAACTAAACTACTTGATTTTCTCAATTTCTAAACTCTTGATTGCTTTTTCTTTTCGTCAGCAAATCCTTCTTTTTATTCGCTATTGCTTGAAATGCGTTTTGCCGTTTATAGTGCTGTACACTTACTATCCTTTCTCGTCTTCACATCGCCTTTCGGGTTGGTTGATAAGAATTGTGTCGCAAAGGTATATATCCCGTCTTTCTTCCTTGCAAGGTCAAGCCTATCGGTTCAAGCCAAAATCTCCACACTCGGTTTTCAACTGAGGTCGTATTTTGTCTGTGAAGCCTTGCAGGAAGAGCCGGGACACCTTGCAAAGCGACATAATTTTAATCAAATCCGAAAGTAGCTGATGCTAACAGAGGGAAAAGTAAAAAATCAAATCAAAAGCGATTATGGCAAATTATGCGACTAACATCTTCTACGCAAGTACGGAGAACGAGAAAGACCTTGATAAGGTGGAGAACTTTTTGGAAGACACATTTTGCGACTGTTACCTTGACAGGTCGGAAGACAGTATCGAGGGCGAGTTTTCGTCAAAATGGGACTATCCCGAAAAAGAAATAAACAAGATGATCTCTCTTTTGGAGGACAAAGACAAAATCTACATTCGAGTGCTGACACACGAACTATGTAACGAATATGTGAACTTCCAAGTGTTCTCTAATGGAGAATGGTCATACCGATAACCCTTAAAAACTCACTGACTATGTATTACGAAAACGAACAAGATACGGACATTATCGGGTGCTTATGCACGTTACTGACTCCTTACAAGGGGCATACAGAGGGCGAAGTCGTGGGAGACTACGGCAACGAGATAGTGATAAGGCTCACCAACGGCAAGGAGGTGGTGGAATACCGTGATGAAGTGCTAATCTATGACTAATGGAGGATTGTTTTATGATGACACCGATAGCAACAAGGTTTGTGGATTGGGATATTCCCGAACTTTCAACCCTGCAAAACAGCAATGTCTATAAATTGAGAGTACAACTCAATGATGGTACGCCAATGAGCCGACAACAGAAGAATTGGCTTACGGGCAGCGTGAACAGCAACACCTATTTCAAAAGGTCAGTGCCATTTATGGGCTACCGCTTCGACTTCTCAGATATACTGAAACGCTACTTTGTCAAGCAATACGGACATATAGCCGAATACTATGCCGTGGACAAGACCGCTTTACGGACATTCCTTTGCGGTCGGATTGATGAAATAATTGAGATAACAGATTAAAAGAAAGATTATGCTGTACGATTACAGAAAAGAAAGCAAATCGCCTATGCTTCTGACTTTGGCGAATGGCAAGACCATTGAGGGCGAATTTATTGATTTGCGGATTGCCACCGAAACCTTGCCCAAGGGTAAACTGTGGTATCATATCCGACATACGGACGATGATTGGAGTGAACCGGCCTCTCTGAAAAACGGCTGTGTAGTAGTCAATTTCTGTGGTACATTCATTTGTGCCCCTATCATTGATTTCCCTTGTGGCGAGGAACTGGAGATAAAAGAATGGTCATACCTGAACTGACCGACATCTGGCTGGAATGACAATGTGGGGCAATGCTCCACATTGTTGTGTCCACGCCATTTGGAAATACATTTCCAATGGCATCAACTTTTATAATTGGGGCTTGCAAGGCAAGCCGTTCTTCCTCTTATATATTCATCTTTGACAGTCAAGTCTCCTTTTGTATATATGGCATTTCATATTTCGCAATGGTGACCGGGCTGCTTTGTTCAACGAGTACCGGACTTCTTGCCTTTGTTTTCTTTGCCTTGATTTCTCCGGTTCTGTCGGTAAGGTAGAACGCGGCTATTCTGATGCTGGTTTCCGCGATTGTCGTGCTATTCTGTTCTTCGGATATCCCTTCCATAGCAAAATACCTTTGGCTGTGCAACGTCATAACGGATTCAGTATTACGGTATCCACATTGAGAGGACATACTGGATTCCTCGCTTCATCACTCTGCTTCTTTTGGATTTACAGCCGAAGCGTACCTGAAACTTTGTGTCTGCGGACGGATGCTGTCCTTTGTCTGCGAACCTCGCTCACTTGTTTATTCACCAATCCATATCGTTACAGCTTTTGGTCGTGTTATTCCTCATTTTTCCGTTGCAAAGTTAGTATGCAGCCGGGTACGGCTGAAAGCCTTGGTCAATGGTGTAGCTTCACAAATCTTCCTTTATCGGGCCGGAGGTTTTGACGGCTTACGCTGACAAAAATAAAGAGTATTTGATTGCTAACCTTGTCGCAACCCTGTAACTGCACTCACTTATATTGGCAGCGTAAAAATAATTTAATTAACAACTTAAAGCATTGTAACATGAAACAGATTGAGAACAATTTCGCAGTATCAGGATTCGTAGGTAAGGACGCAGAAATCCGTCAGTTCGCAAACGCAAGCGTGGCACGCTTCTCATTGGCAGTAAGCCGTCAGGAGAAGAGTGGCGAGGAAACAAAACGTGTGTCCGCTTTCATCAACGTGGAAGCCTGGCGCAACAACGCCAACACAGATTCACTCAACCAGATAACCAAGGGCGTTCTGCTGACCGTGGAGGGCTACTTCAAACCCGAAGAGTGGATCGACAAAGACGGCGTAAAACACAGTCGCATCGTCATGGTCGCCAACAAGTTCTACCCAACACCCGACAAGGAGGAAGCTCCGGCAGAGCCTGAAAAGAAAACGAAAAAAGGCAAGAAGTAATTCCTGCCTCACTAAATGAACAAAGCGGCTTCGGTCGCTTTTGTTTTTGCTTGTATGGTTGCCTGTTATATTCTGATGGCTTGCCTTTATACTTTTCACCCATCCCGTAAGCGGCTTCTTCTATTCTTTCTGAAGAGACTTGTTCGGTTGCGCAATGTTACACGTTGCTCCACTTTCACAAGACTCTTTGGTGAAAACGCCCGATACAAAAAGATTTGCCAACCGCTCCAAGACTTCGTTTTATACCGGTAGTCAAAACATTTTGTTTATCATCGGGCTTGCAGAAGAAACTCGCTTACAGCCCACCCGAATATGATTGGTAAAATCTTTTGAGCAGAGGGAAAATGTACGCTGAATATAATCCTCTTTAGTCTTGTTCGACATAATTCTCGCAGATATTTTTATGCCAATATTGAAACTTCATTAGTAACTGCCGTTTTGTGTCAGTTATAATTATTATCTTTGCATCATGAAACTGCAAAATATGCCTGATTGTATGAATGATAACATTAGTAGCTACTTACACGAACCTAAACCAATTGAGGTCGGTGAATTATGTCGAGAAAAATTTAACTTGAAAATTCCGTCCTATCAGAGAGGATATCGCTGGACTAAAAAGGAGGTGTTACGACTTATTGAGGATGTATTCCATTATGATGCTAAAAAAGATGGCAGTTTTTACTGCCTTCAACCACTTGTAGTGCGACACATTGAGCTTAACGGGAAGCATGAATGGAGAGTTATAGATGGGCAGCAGCGACTGACAACTATCTATCTTATATTGAAAACAATCGGATACGAAGGAGAATGTTATTCGCTCGAATATGAACGAGAAAAAATACTGGATAGAATCTATAAAGAAGAATTCGACTGCGAAGCATCTTGTGAAATTTGGCATTTAACCAATGCTAGAAAAGCTATAGAAGAGTGGATAAATCAGAATACGGATAAAAAGGAAACACTAAAAGAGAATATACTTAATCATTGCTGTTTTATCTTGTATGTGATGAAAGAAGGCGACCATTTATCAGAAAAGGAGATTGATAAAATGGAACATGACCTATTCAATAACCTTAATTCCGGTAAAATATCACTTACTGAGAGCGAGCTAATAAAGGCTTTGTTTCTTCACAACATTGGTGAAATCAAAACAGTAAAGGAAGTTAAACAAATATCAATGTCTGAGGAACTTGATTTAATGGAGCGGACACTAAGGGAAGATGAAATGTGGTATTTCCTTGCCGGAGACCAAAAGAAACCGTCAAGTTGCATTGATTATCTCTATAAGGTTTGGTATTTGTCACAGCATGAAGAAATTCCTCAGAATGTAGATTATCCTATTTTTTCATTTATGGAAGAATCTATCACTTCTGAAAAGGAGATGTTCAACAACTGGGAGGAACTTAAAAGATGTTTCTACATTATTACGGGGTGGTATCATGATCCATTGCTTTATAATCTAATCGGTTATCTTGAAGGACGTAAGTTCCCGAAATATTTGCCGAAAGATTATCCTCCATTCCACGAGTACCTTCTTGCCATGTTCTATAAATTCTCTACGAGTAAAAACAAGAAACAAAAGCTACCTACCCGAAAGGAGTTTGTGGACTATGTGAAAGAACAATGCTTAAAGTCAATTCCCGAAAAGTATATGGAGGCTCGTTTTGATAAGGACAAAAATGAGGTGTTCAATGTTTTATTGCTCTTGAATGTAGCAATGCTTATCAACAACAAGAGTGCTCTGTTGAAACAAGATAGTGATAAGTCTACCGGAAGAGGAACTGAAACGAAAGTAAGTCGATTCCCATTCCATGTATTCCATACCGTGAACTGGAATGTGGAACATATATCACCGCAAAATCCCAAAGAGAAGCTGGAACTCCTAAATCGCCTTCGCGTTTTAAAAAATGAATACCAAGAAATGAATCTGCCCAACGAGATTGAAAAGATTTATGAAAAGTTAAACGCCTCGGAAAATGACCTTTCAGCTTTGGATCATGATGAGGACTATAGGAGTTTAGTAAGCAAATTTGTAGCAGAGAAAGAAGAAGTAATGCGTCTTAGAAATCTTACACTCCTGACAGAACATGACAATAAAGGTATAGGTAACAAATTCTATTTTGACAAGCGAAACAAACTCAACGCTTACCAAGCCAAGGGAAGTTTCATTCCAGCTGCGACTATCAATGTTTTCAGCAAATGGCACACACCATCTCCTGAAGGATTTATATTTTGGGATGAAAACGACCAACAGGCATACTCGGATGCAATAGAAAGCACAATCAATGATTTTAAAAAATTTTGTGAAGACAATGGCACAGAATGACTCAAGAAAGACTCTTCAAATATTGTTTGAAGAAGAAAAATACGAATACATCTATATTCCACGTATTCAACGTGATTATGCACAAGGTAGAATTGATGGCGAAGCCACTGTGATACGAGATAATATTCTTGACGATGTGGCTTCACGCAAACCATTGTCTTGGGGTATAATATTTGGAGTTTCAGAGGAAAGAGATTTGGAAGATGGCAGCAAGAAGAAATGCTTTATTCCAATCGATGGCCAACAACGTCTCACTACGCTCTATCTTCTTGCACTATATGGTGAAAAAAAGCATAGTGTACCATTCGGATACCTGACGGGATTCAACTATGAGACTCGCAGTGCATCGCGTGATTTCTTGTCTGCCCTGGTAGAAAATTGGTATGGAGAAAAAGAAGAAGGCGAAGATTTAAAAGAACATATACTCAACCAAGGATGGTTTTTAAATTATTGGGCTCTTGACCCAACGGTAGATGCTGTTCTCAATATGTTGAATGCTATCGACTCAGGCTTTAAAGAATCTCCTGAGGTATTTCAGAATCTGGATAGAATCAGTTTTGAGTTTTTGGATCTCAATAGTCTGAATCTCAATGAGACACTCTATCTCAAAATGAACTCTCGCGGCAAGAAGTTGTCTCAGTTTGACAGGATTAAATCTGAAATTGATAAAATCTTGCCGGACGATGTTGTTGAGAACTACGATTGCTGTTTTTCGCTTTATGAAGATGAGACTTCTCACCTAGAGACGCTTTCCACTTTTGCGGAAAAATGGAGATATTGCATAGACCGAGAATGGAGTAATCTTTTCTGGGACCGAACCACCCATAATTTCGATATTCCATTGTTAGCATTTCTTTCAAATTGGCTTATCGTTTGTGCTGGAGAAAAATATCGATATATCGATGATCTTGTGGCACTGAACTACAAGAATAAAGATTTCTTTCTGCCTTGGAAATTCTTTGGAGGTTTCTTGAACGATACTAATGTGAAAAAATACTTTGAGGAAATCGCCTCCTTGCTAAATAAGCTTTGCCATAATCATCGGAATATTGAGATAGTAAAAGAACTTATTTCTATCCCAACCTCATACCCACAGCGAGCACTGCAATTTGGATTGCTCTCCTTTCAGGGTAATGATTACTCTTCCGAAGAGTTTAAGGAATGGAAGCGTTTCATTTATAACTATTCTGTAAATGTTGTCAGTGATAAAGAATCGTTCTTTGCTTTTATAAATAGAATAAGGAATGATTTTGCTTCCTACTCCACCAATATCCTTCCTCGTTTGGCCATTTTACACGAACAAAAGGGCAACGAACCCAATATGCAACTTCGCGAAGAATACTTTAAAGCAAAAATCCTGCTTCATAAGAGTGAACTGTCTGCAATGATTCGTGAAGCAGAACAGCATCCCATGCTTAATGGGCGTTTGCGTCCGCTCCTTGTTGATGGCGACAACTTTGACGAAACTGGTTTTGCAATAATATGGTCAAACTTCAAAAAATGGTTTGGTGATGATGGTGATGCTTTAGTATTTAAGGAAGATGATGCTGGCTCTTTGCACAAACGTTCGGCATTTGCTCGCGCGTTCACAAAACAAGTTGTAAGGCAAAATCAATTCTTTAATGATTGGCGTGTGCTTGATTTTGCGGCAGGTACACTCAAAGACAGGTTACAAAGGGACAGATTTAATAAAATTTTCCGCTCTTGTCTTATGTCTGATAACCTTGATGATATTGAGAAGTTGGAATGCGAGAACGAGAATGAGATTGAATTTATTCAAGCTAAAGAAACCTTGCTTCAACCTGGTGTAATAGAAGGCATTCTAAAATGGAGCATAGGTAGTCGTCTAAGATTCAGATGGTATCACAACTCTAGGTGTTTCTATCCTGAAAATGGGAAAAATTCAGGTGATAGAATTGGAATTGACCGCCTAAATGATAGTCCAGGTTGGGATCGGAACCGTAATCATACGCTAGCCTATTTACAATCTAAGTCGTATATTATTGATGCAATGCCTGTATCTGATGATGAATCAGTGGCTTTGTGGTGGGGAAGTGATATACGGCTCTATCATTCTGAATATCCAGATATAATTCTTTGGTGGAATGAAGATTATAACCTTGGTATTATCAATAAAGAAACATACAAGTGGATAAAGCGACGTGAACCTATTGAAGGTAAAAATCCTAATTTTATGTTTGGTACAGTTGGAATGAACGAGGATGAGATTGAACATGAAATAGATACACTTATCAAAGATTATCTTGAAGAACAAAATGAGCATTTAATAGAAAGAGAGTAAACGATGGCTGCATCAGAATTATTTAATCGCTATATTTGGCTTGTTGATTTAATCTTTAGTTCCGAAGGTATTACTCGGGAGGAAATCAACAGGCGTTGGTCTCGTAGTTCTCTCAACTATAATAATGAGTATGAGATACCAGAGAGAACTTTCCATAGGCACAAAGATGCCATTAAAGAACTCTTTGATATTGATATTGTATGTGATCGCTCGGCTGGGAAAGTCTATAAAATAGCTAATAGTGAAGACATTAAAAAAGGCGGAGTTAGAACATGGCTTATCAATACATTTGCCGTTAATAATCTCATAAATGAGAGCCATCATATGAAGCAGCGGATTCTGTTTGAACAAATCCCTTCTGGACAGCGATTCCTTACTCCGATAATTGAGGCAATGCGAGATAATTACACATTGACAATTACATATCAAAGCTTTCATCGAGAGCGACCTTCTACGTTTGAAGTTGAACCGTATTGTGTTAAGGTCTTCAAACAACGCTGGTATCTTCTTGCACGGAGTACATGGGATGGAAATATTCGTATTTATGGACTTGACCGCATTCATTCTATTGAGCAGAACGAGAGCACGTTCAATCTACCCAAAGGATTTGATGCTGAAAGCTACTTCAATGATGTTATAGGCATTATCATTGGTACGAATGATAAACCCGAAGTCATTGAAATTAAAGTTTCAAATGGTCAACAGAACTATTTCCGTTCGCTTCCGTTACATCATACTCAATATGAAGCACATACAGAAATGTATTCCTCTACGTTTACTTTTTTTCTGCGGCCAACATTCGATTTCATCCAGGAGCTTCTAAGATATGGAGCTGATGTAGAGGTGATTCAGCCATTAGAGCTTCGTAATCAGTTCGCAAAAATAGCTACCGATATGAACGAACTTTATAAATAATGATTTGAATCATAACTGAAAAATCCTGTTGTTGACGATAAAACATCGGGATTTTTTTTGAAAATAATTGTTATGCTGCCGTAAAGTGGCAGTTATGAAACCTAACTTTGCATCATCAAAACAACAAAATCGTTAAATATGGGACAGATAACCAACAATGAGTTCCTCACCTCCGTACTATATGCAGAGGCTTGGAAGAAAGTTTCAGACGAAAGTTTGAGCATGGAGATGATCGATAAGTTTCAGGACAAACTCGATTGGGAAACACTATCGCAGAACCGAAATATCTTATGGACAGCCACTGGTATTGCCAAATTTGCGGGCAAGATTAACTGGTCTGATTTTTCGCAGTGCTGCAATGCGAACATCCTTACGGATGAGAATCTTAACAAGTTCAAGGAAAAATGGAACTGGAAAAACCTTTCGGCTCGCGATGAAATCTATAACAATTGGAAATTACTTGACAAGTTTGTCGATATGATGGACTGGGCCGACATCATTGATAATTGGGATATTGAACATGCCGAAGAGTTTGTGGAACGCTACCAACAATACATTCCTCTCAATAAGTTACAGACCTCGCGACTATGGGATAAACTCGTAGAAAACAAGGCTGAGCAACTTCTGAAAGAAACAATTTACTCAATCTAAATAACTCTAATTTACATTAGTATGCCACTCTGGAATTTTACAACAAAAAACAAGCGCCAATGCAATGGCGTATTTGTCGAAAAAGGGATGACCGTTGAAGTCGTTACACCTACGACATCTAACCCACTTAACAACCCGCAGGGACGAGAACAAATTGCTACTGCCTTCATGACAAAGTATGGAGTTGATATGAAAAAAGCGCAGATGCTCACTGCAAGCTATTTGGATTACACAATGTCTAAGTAAAGGCATTCAATATTTGTAGTTATTCAGGGGTTTACAATGTAGTTATTGTGAACCCCTCGCAGACCTTTAATATTAAATATGAAAAAGATAGTTGCGATTGGAAACGCTGGTGGCAATATCGCTGACTCCATCAGAAAACAAGGCATCGGTGTTGGTGATGCCGAGTTTGTCTATTATGATACAGACAAGGAGTCGCTTTATATGCATGGAAGAGAAACTGATACACACATCCTTTTGCCAGAAGAAGCAAAAGCCGAGGAGTATTTCAATGGGGTTCTCAATGGGGTTGAAACTCTTATTATAACAGCAGGACTCAGTGGTAAAACAGGTGGTACATATGCACTTTGTGCTGCATGGTCTAGTGAAGATATGAATGTGGAGAACGTAATAGCCTTTGTCGCAATGCCATTCTCATTTGAGGGTGAGGATAAGCAAGCTGTTGCTATGGGTTGTCTTGAAAACTTGAAAATTTTGTGTGACGATGTCATCATTCAGGAGAATGATAAACTTGATGGAGACCTCAGTATGATTGATATGGATGCGATACTCTGTAGCAAATATGCGGAAATATTTCAGGAAAAATGATGAAAAAAATACTGCTAATAGGCTTTTAAAGTTGCGGCTTTGTGCAAAATAAGTGACACAGAAAGATTACATATTGAATATGCTCCTTAACAATAAAAGATATGAGAACTATAGAAGGATATGACGTAAAGATATTCACAGACACGATTGATGAAAATGCATTGGAGCAAGTAAAAAGATTATTATCCATAGATGTCTTTTCGGACAAGAAGATACGTATTATGCCAGACGTTCATGCTGGTGCCGGATGTGTAATAGGCTTTACAGGTAATCTTGGCGATAAGATAATTCCAAATATCGTTGGCGTTGACATTGGCTGCGGTATGCGCGTTCTTAATCTTGGAAAAGTATCGGACATTGATTTTCATGCGTTCCATAATTTTATTTATAGCAACATTCCATCTGGAATGATTGTCAGAGAAGACCGATTTGGCTTTAGTCCTCTCATTGGTGAGGAAATGGATATCTATCGCGAGGCTAAACAGATTGTTGCATCATTACGATGTTATCGCTCACTGAAGGATAGCAACCGTATCAATAAAGCTATCGGTTCGCTCGGTGGTGGAAACCACTTCATAGAACTGGATAGGGACGATGACGGAAACGTGTATCTCGTGATTCATACCGGTAGCCGGAATCTCGGTAAGCAGGTGGCTGATATCTATCAGACTGTGGCTGTTCATCACCTAACGGAAGGATATGACGAATTAGAAGAGTTGATTAAACGTACTATTGAGGAGTACAAGGCTGCAGGGCGTAGGTCGGAACTTCAGTCTGTCATCAAAAGAATGCGAAAGGAACATAACGAAGCGGAACCGATAATTCTGGCAGAGCTTTGTTATGTTGAGAATCAGGCACGTGAGGATTATCTCTACGATATGCGCCTCTGTCAACACTGGGCGGTACTCAATCGTAAACTCATATCCCGACTCTTGCTTAAGTTTTTCCCAAACATTGAAATTTTGGAAGAGTTCGAGAGTATACACAACTACATCAGTGATGACAATATGGTACGCAAAGGTGCTATTTCAGCCGTTGAGGGCGAACGATGCATCATTCCGCTGAATATGCGTGATGGTTCTTTGCTCTGCATAGGTAAAGGAAATCCAGATTGGAACTACTCTGCGCCACATGGCGCTGGTCGTGTACTCAGCCGTACCCAAGCTTATGAGCAAATCAAATTGGAGGAGTTTGAAAAATCAATGGAGGGAATCTACTCGGAGAGTGTGAACGACTTTACTCGTGACGAATCTCCTATGGTTTATAAGCCGGCTGAAGAGATTATCGCAAATATTACTGATACGGTTTCTATAAGAAAAATCATCCATCCAATATTCAACTTCAAAGCACACTAATAATATGGAAAAAATCAAAACATATAGACAATACATAGAACAGACATCATTCAACAAAGTCTGGGATATTTTGAGGTCTCAATACGGTGAAACAGAGGATGTAAAGCAATTCTACATTGACTTATATGAGGAACTTAAATCCTTGCCTAAAAGTCCTAATGGTAAGCCTATTCAAATCAGAGAAGTATATGATTTTGACAGGGAAACGTTGTCAGAAAAATTGCTATACTTGAGTGTGGACAATGTGTGTTATCGTCAAGAGGTTCTTATCGACCAAAAGGTAAAAGTTTCTATTGAACAGAAAATTAAAGATGAAGAAATTCTCGCTTTAATACTGTACATGTCTACTCTACATGGATTTGAAACAGGCAGACAAGCAGATAAAGCAATGGCAGACTGGTTGAAATCTTTGAAAGATGATGAGCCACAACGCATTCAATCAGATACCGATAGAAATAAAGCAGAGGCAAAAAGCCTTGAAAGGAAAAAACAATATTTTTGGAAACACACCATTAATTACGACTACGCTTATGATTGGAGTCCAATACTCATAATTCTAAGACGCAAGATTGAGTTTAATATTGGTTACTGGTATTATCATCAACGCTATGTAGGTTGGGATGTGGATGTATCGCGAATGGAATTGTGTTGTAAATTGATTGACATTGCCATTGACGATGGAATATCTGGACAAAAGTTTTATCTGAATTACAGAAATGCACATCGTTTCAAAAAAGATGAGTTGTCAGATGATAAAGATATTATAGACAGTCAAACTTGTGAACTTCGTGCGGCAAAAGCATGCCATCTTGTTTTTAAACTATTAGAGAAAGAAATACATAAATGGTGGGACTAATATTGTAAATATGACCAATTTTGTAGCCATAGATTTTGAAACGGCCAACCAATACCGTTCAAGCGTATGTAGTATAGGAGTTGTAATCGTTCGTAGTGGTAAGATTGTTGATAGATTCTACAATCTTATTCATCCGTTACCAAATTACTATACTCATTGGGCGAGTGAGAGCCATGGTTTGACATACGAAGACACCGATAGTGCTCCGACCTTTCCTGAAGTTTGGAGGAAAATAGAGCCTCTTATTAAGGGATTACCGTTTGTGGCTCACAATAGTTCTTTTGATGAGGGGTGTCTCCGAGCTGTGTTTGAGATATATGAAATGGTATATCCGGAATATACATTTTATTGTACTCTAAGAGCTTCACGTAAGCTCCAACCGGAATTACCCAACCATCGTCTTGATACAGTCGCTGAAACTTGTGACTACAATCTCATCAATCACCACAATGCTATTGCTGATGCAGAGGCCTGTGCTGCCATAGCATTAAAGCTCTTATAATATGGAAGAAAAGAATATATTTAATGATCACATGACATTACACCCACTTGTAAAAATCATAGGATTAGGTAATACTAGCTACATTCTAAATGAGTTAAAATCAAAATATGGTCGAATCATAAGTATTGATAAATTTGATGGAAACAGAGTTTTGTCATTCAATGGAGAAGTAATGGGAATTTTCATTGTAGATGGCTATTTCAATGGATTGTCAGAAGCTGTGTCCGTTTTCGCTGACAAAGTACAACTACTGCTTGTTTTTAGCACACAAGAAGTTACATTTCCAAAAGGAGTTGATAGCCTCATGGTGGGCAATACAACCGAACTCTATTCCGGCATCAGAGCCATTTTGGATAATCTCCAATTGCCAAACCAAATTTCCATAGACTTTTATGACATCTGCAAAATATTGAGGAATTCTGGCAAATTCAATGTATTGAGTATAGAACAAGAAGGAGAGAGTCCAATTACTACAGCTGTCCCGAAGATAGACCAATGGTATAAAGGAATGAATGGCAATAAGCTGCTCATAAATTTTGTTCATAATCCCAATAACGAAACACAACTGATGATGGATGATTTTTCCTCATTATCAGAGTGGGTGGAAAGCCTTACGCAAAAGATTGATATTGTATGGGGCATTTCCTTTGCCGACTCTATGAGGCGCGAATCCATTAGAATTGATATAATAACAACCTATAATGAATTAAAGTCATGATGTACAAGGATAAGTTAGTAGTCACAGTCCTTGGGTATGGTGTTATCCTTGGTGTTCTCGGTGGATGTTTCTCCTTTCTCGGGAAACCTGGTTTTGGTATACAAAAAGCATTATGCGGTGTTGTTGTAGGACATTTTATGTTTTGGCCGATGTTCTATCCAATTCTTGTGGAATTGGCAACTTGTGTAAGATTTGAGGAGAAATATGGCGCAGAGGATGACGATGAAGACAGGGATGATTCATATGACTCTGAGTTTAGGAAACAATTAAAAGAAATTTTCAAATAAAGGCTTTAGCATGAAGCACATGAAAATTTTAAGCAACAAAAAGGAATTATGCAAAATAAAATTGTGCAAATCACTAAGATAACTCCAGAAGAAAGTAAAGCAATAGAGGAGATGATGAAATATCTGATTAAAAGCAGTAACCGCAATGCTTATAAGGTCATTGTAGCAGGAGGGCGTGATTTTGACGACTACGAATATATGTCAGCTAAATTGAATGAACTCTTTTGGCTTTCGGATATTTTTGATGAATATCCCATTAAAATAATATCTGGCATGGCGAAAGGTGCAGATACGTTAGCAATCCGTTATGCCGATGAGTATGAATTGACAAAAATCTTGTTTCCTGCCAATTGGAAGTCACATCCTCGTATGGCTGGTATTCTTAGAAATGAAGATATGTTGTCTATCGCAACCCATTTGGTAGCGTTTTGGGATGGAATGTCTCATGGGACAAAGCACATGATAGAAATTGCCCGTGAGAAAAGAATTCCAGTTTGGGTATTCCAGTATAAAAAGACAAATAAATATAATTGCATAAAATGAAAATACTTCATTTATCAGATACGCATGGTCAGCATAATCGACTTAAAGGGTTGCCTGAGGCCGATGTGATTGTGCATTCGGGTGATTTTACCTTTGGAGGATCAGAAAGAGAAGTTTTGGATTTTTTGAATTGGTTCTGTGACCTGGTAACTACTCACCTATAGCAAGGGCATACTGATTTGATTGGTCTGTCAGACCAATGCTAAAATGGTATCCCAGCGGGAGAAATCGTTCTTCTTGGCGGTGTCGGCAACCGAGTGGATTGCCATGAAGTCCTCAGCTCCGATCTGGCTTCGGAAGCCACCGCTCCGTTTCTGTTTCACTTTCAGGATTCTTATTCCTCCTTCCGAGGCATTGTTGTGAGAGGGCACCCGTGGGTCTTTCAGAAAGTGGAACACATGGTCTTTGAGTTTTCGCAGGCTGTTGCGGATTTGTCGGAACGGCTTCTTGAACTTGTCGAGATTCTCATTGAGAAGTTTGTCGAGGCTTTCTGTCCACGTTGATGTGTCGGCTACGGTCTCGGGATTTGTATTTCGCCAATGCACGGCTTTTCTCAACAGCTCCTGTAGCCGCGAAGACCAGTTCTGATTTTTGTCAAGGTCATTGAGATAGTTCAGATTTCTAAGCAGATGGGCGATGCATATCTGGTGTCCCTTGACATTCATCGTGAAATATGCGCTGTGGCGGTCGGTGGTCAGCACGGTATTCTCCAATGCGTTCGGCCCAAAACGGTCGTCCATCTCTTTGGCGCCACGGCCTTTGGCTATCCATGTCAGTGTAAGTTTCGGATTCTGCAATATCCAAGCCCAATTGAACTTGCCGTTGACATAAAACCCCGATTCATCCGCACCTGCCACAGGACTTTTGACTAGTTCGGAGGCAATACGGTCGCATATTTTGCCTGCCTTGTCTCCGGCATCCTCTATGAAGTTGCGTATCGAGCCTTCGCTTATGTCAATGTGCATCACGTCAAGCAGAAAACTTTTGATGCGGTTGTATGGCATGCACATCACGATATTGAGATAGACTACAAGGGCACGTATCTCAGATGACAGATATACCGGATTCTTCCGTTTGGTATACTCCACGCGGTTGCAGCATCCGCAGGTGCAGGTCTTGTTAAGAAAGCGAAGTCTTTTTATGACAGGGATAATCCTGACGCCGACACATTCCTCCCGATACTCCTCCACGCCCTCAATATCCGACAGCTCACGGCCACACTCACGGCAGTAATTGGGCTGGATATTCTCTGTCTCATCAGGCTGGGCTGACATCATGCGGGTATTGCCCTCATGCCCAGGCTGGCCGCCGGGTTTCTTACCATTTTTCTCGCGCAACGAAGATGTGCGCCTCTTGATTTCGTCCCCCATACGTTCTTTGGACGGAGGCACGCTGCTGTTGCCGGAATTCTTTGGCGGCTGAGGGTCCTCATACTTCAACAACCGTTCACGCAAGTCTTTGTTCTCGGATTTGAGAGTCTTTATCTCCACATTCTGAGCCTCGACACGACGGTTCAGACGGGCAACATCGTCCGTCAAATCCTTGATGGTTTTGTTTTGCCTGGATATTTCCGAGCGGAACTCCTCAAGATACTTTTCTATGCCAACCTGCTGATTCACTGATGCAAAGATACGAAATATCTTTGACATACGCAAGTAAATCAGCAACTCTTTTTCTACTTAATTCACTGAAAATAAAAGGAATAATATCAGATATGGATTTATGTTGAGGAGTGGTGAATGAATAGGCTCAACAGCTCTCAAACTCCGTCATCCCTATATAGGTGAGTAGTTACGTGACCTGCCGTATAAGTATAAGATTTTTATTGCGGGCAACCATGACGATTGTCTTTGGAATAGCGAAATAGATGGTCTTCCAAATAATTGTTATGGTCTTAGATACTCTTCTGTCAATATAGAAGGTGTGAAGTTTCATGGCATTCCAATGTTCGTACAGGATTGTGTGTCAGGATTGAATAATACAGCGATTAGGAATATCAGTCTAGATACGGACATACTCATAACTCATTGCCCACCATTTGAAATTTTAGATTTTGATGATAATATTCATTATGGCTCAAAGGAATTGTTAACTGCAGTTGAGAGAATAAGACCACATTATCACCTTTTCGGTCACATTCATTCAAATAATGGCGTTGAAGAAGGTGGTTTTACAACCTTTGTGAATTCGGCAATTGTGAATGAAATTTACGGAGATTTGCAACCATGGCATTTGATTGAGATTTGAGTATTTTTATGCCGACAATATTTATTTACAAAATATACGAATTTTCTACCCACCCGAATATGATTGGTAAAATCTTTTGAGCAGAGGGAAAATGTAATTACTCTTCATAGCCCCTTTGCTGATACAAATGAACACGGATCAGTTATGCGTCACCCAAAGACCTGTTATCTATCTCTTCGATAGTCGCTTTTGCTCCAGCCTCTAAAAAGCACTTTTAAGATTTTGATGAACACCCAAAATGCCAATAATACAATTATAGTTTCTCCCATATTGCTGTTATATTTTCGTTATTTCTTGTATGTAAAGATACGAAAAAATCACGACATAAACGAATGTATGGCGTTAAATATCAATGCAATATGTGATACAATTTTAATGCTTTGATTAAAGCTTGTGCCTTTTATTCTAATATGCAAGACCAATGTTTTTTCTTGTCTTCCAATGAAAAATGGGTGTTCATATGACTTGTACTAGGCATAGATATAAATTTAATATGTTCGGGAATATCTCTGGTGCCTATAAGTTCATAAAACTTTTTCTCAGCCTCTTTACCATTGAATACTATTTTTTGTAACGATGGATGAGTGGTAACAAATCCTACTATGTCGTTAGCGATAGGATTCTTAATGTCAGCGTCAAGACTTCCTACTCTATTAGCCGAACAGAGGACATCCCAAAGAGCGATATGATGTTTCTTTAACATCGTAAGTTTCGCATTATATGAAAGAGGTAACGCCTCTTTGAGTATTTCGGCTATTATTCCCCAGAACTGATTGTTTGGAGAAGCATAGTATTCTTTTGTCTGTAACGAGATTTTCCCTGGCAAGGTTCCTAGGATTAGAATCTGAGAGTTTACATCTGCAATCGGATTAAGACATTTCACTATACTTTTAGGGGAATAAATTTTTCTAATGATAGGTTCTTCTTTTATAGGTTGCGTATTTACAATGCGAACTTTATTGGAATGTCCTATTACCCATCTATTCCCCGAAATTTTAAAAGCATTAGGTATAACCCCTTCACGCAAGAGTTTACGTAGAGGTTGTCCTTTTGTAGAGTAACTCAATACTCCATATTTGTCTAGAAATTTGGAGATTTCATTAGGCTCCACATATTCCAACCCCCTTCATTTCGAGGTAAGAATCTATAAGGATTATAATTTTGTTAATGTCGGTCATTTTTGTTAATTATACATATAACACAAATACATTTACCTTGTAAGGGTACTGCAAATATCCGAATGTGCAGTATGTTTTATAGGTTACTCTATTCTTTCATGTATTTATCAGACTAGGCAATACCAAACAGTTCAATCTCAAATATCAAGGTTGAACCACCGGGGATGTTTGGTTGCGAGAACTTGCCATATCCCATTTCTGCCGGAATGTATATCTCCCATTTATCTCCTATGCACATCTGTTGCATGGCCACAATCCAACCCTCAATCAGTTCGTTCAGGCGAAATGCAATCGGAGCGCCACCCCGACTGCTGTCAAATTTCTTTCCGTTTATAGTCCACCCGGTATAGTGGGCGGTGACGATACTGCGTTGAGTAGGATGTCTTCCGTCGTTCTTTCCCTCATTGATGACCTTGTAATAGATTCCTTTCGGGAGAGGCTTCACTCCATCTTCTTTGGATTTCGCCTCCAGCCATTCCTTATTGATTGGCCTGTATGTATTCTTTTTTGCTCATTCTATTTCGGATTTTCTAATTTGTATATGATATGGGGCATTTCTTTACCTCGGTAAACAACGGTATGGTTGCCACAAGATTCCATACCGAGCCGTTTTGCCACTCGAATGGAAGCCTTGTTTTTCGGACGGATGCTACAATATACAGCCGGTAATTCCAAGCTGTCAAAGGCATAGGCTATGAGAGATTCGGCGGCTTCTGTCGCGTAACCGTTGTGCCAATATGTGTTGTCAAATATGTAGCCAATTTCAACGACTTCATTCCCGTTCATTGTTGTTTTCATAAGTCCGGCCTGACCTATCAGTTGTCCGCTTTCTTTCTGTAGAACGGCAAAATACCCGATACCGTCTTCGGCATATCGGACGAGCTGTCTTTCTATCCACTTCCGTACGTCATCTTCGCTGAAGCCATGCTCCCAAGCGTACATTACATCCGGCTTACCCATTATTGTAAGCAAAGTATCAAAATCATCATTGGCAAGTTTGCGGACAAGCAATCGCTCGGTTTCTATAATGTTGGCTTGTATGTAATTACACTTGTTCATATTCGGCGAATCAATCTAATGTCCTGCACGCTGTTTCTAATATGCCAATCATCTCAGACCCGTGTTTCTGACATTGAGCTTTAATCCATTTGTCATTTGAACCATTCTCTATAATATCTCCCATAATGCGAAGTTTCAAACTTCCTTTTTGAACCATTTTGCCATATGATTTCATCTTTGACTCTGGTGAAAGGTTTGAAAACTTTGAATTGACACTTCGAGAAATGATACACAGATTTCCGAATGTATCTTTATCATCCCATGAATCAAAAGAACCGTCAGATGGATTTTGTGGATACCAGTGTTCAACAGAGTTACGGAATTCGAATTCAAAATCGCTGTATTTGTTTTTATTATTCTTCCATAACAAGTAATCCAGAAAGTTGAACACGATGTGAGGAGTCGTTACACCAAGTTTGTAGTCCTTTCCATCCAAGAAATTCTCCTTGGTTGCCAGTGCCGCTATGTCTTCAGCCTCGTTTGTTAATAGGGCTACTTCATCGTGCTCAAACAACCATAGTACAAGATCGGTTACCCAGTGCATAACTTTTGGGGACGTATATGATACACGAAGCGCAGACTGAATCATTAAACATTCTTTATTGCGTGGAGCATATGTTTCTTTTCGCTCATAATCACATTTCAATAATGTATTTGAATAATATGCTTTCTTTTTAGAAGCCTGTCCAGATGTGTGCAATTCCTTAAGACTCCATTCACCCTCTTTGTCTTCACCTGTAAACTCACGCTTGATAATAAACATATCAAATAGATAACGTGTTTGTAGCAGATGAATAATGAATATTTTTGCAAAGTTTTCTTTGTTGCCCTTGATAGGTTCATCATCGATTGTTCCGTACTTAATCACGTTTTCAAAGTCAGCAATCAATTTCTTGTCATCAAGTAATTCGCCCAAATCTTTTTCCAATGACACATCGTAGAAATCCACAAAAACCCTGAGTGCATGAAGCAAGAAGTACGGGAATTCAATGATGCTTTCAAAGCGTATATGAGTATCATCGTCAAGTATGCCATCCACATTGTCAACTTTGAATCTTGGCTTAATGATTTCGTTTATGGTTGCATTATTCTCCGAATCCTCTGTAATCTCTAAACAGTCACTATATTCACTCCATTCATTAGCAGGCCAGCCATTCCACTCTCCACCGAAAATGTTTTCTCTTTCTGTTCGTGAGAAGTGCATTTGAACATAGCCTGTCATATCGCTACAAGCATTCCATATCCGTGAAAATAGTTCTTGTTCCTTTCTATTGTTGAGAAATCTCATGAGCCGGGCTTTAAGGATATCATGCTGTTCCAATTGCTCTCCACGGGTGTTCATTATCTCGAAGTAACGGTTTAAGTCTGTATGTTCAGGCACTTCTATCTTATAGAGAATCACATGTTGCAAACGGGAAACAAATTCATCCTTGTTTAATCCTTTGTCACTCGTAAACTTTTGACGGATTGCTTTTATACCATTAAGGATAGACTGATCTATATTTTCCTCATAATCGGCAGAAGGCTTTTTGTCTGCTAGTATTTGTTGGATATTAGAAAGGGTATATTTAGATTTAGAGCGACAATCAAAAGAGAGAGTCTGTCCTAATTCTCCTTCCAATGCTCCTTCTGATACAAGGTATTGCAATAAAAGAAAAAGTGTTGTAAGACGTTGCTGTCCATCAACAACTTCATACGTTTCAGGTTTATCTTGTACCTTGGAAACAACAAGTGAACCGATGTAATAGTTCTCGGATGAATCAATATCGTTAATATCATCAATTAATTGCGCTATCTCTTTGTCTTCCCACGCATAGGCTCGCTGATAGCGCGGAATTACATAGTGAGTATTTGTATCGAATATTGTTACCTCATCCAATATTTTTAATTCTTCTACCATATTAATTGTATCCATTAAGTTTACGAAGTTGTGCATATAAATTGTTCCAATTTTCACTGGCTGCTTTGTCATCATTTCTCATATCAAGTCTCATTCCTGAGATTTCAGTATGTCTACGCGCATAAGCAATCATGGATATTACGGGTTTTACATTGCTGTATTTGTCATCTTCTATACCTATGGCATATCTATTAATAGTATCAAAGCCTAAATGCTGCATATCAATCCTAATCATCATAGCCCAAGTAAATAGTTTTTTCACGGCCATGACATCAAAGTTGTGAAAACGGTCGTAATAGCAAAGCAAGGCGCAGAAAAAGAGGTTTCGTGCATGGTTAAGTCCAACTGATGACGATTTGAAAGATTTATCTAATTCTTCTGCTGAATCCACATCTTTTCCGTTTGTAATAATCAGTTCGATATCATGAAATGCTGGATTCGTTACAATTTCTTCTTTTATATTATGCAACATCTTCATATAGTGATCAACCATTTCAAAAAAGTCACTTCCTGAAATGAATGGCTCTGTGAGTAGGAAATAAGGCATGGCTTTGTTGGCTCTGCGCGCGTAAGTGTAACCATACTTCTCTTCAATACCTTTATAGATGTCTATATCAGCAGAAGTGAAATTACCACACTTTCGACATTTTGCCCAATTCCATATCGGGAAAAGGTACAGGTCGAATAACTCTCTGATAGCCTTTGGATCTTTCGATTCCCATTTCACTACGGCATTCTGCATCTCATACTTATCGTGAATCTCTCTAAGATGATAAGCTTTAAGTAAATCATGCGGATATAGCGCACGACCACGTGTGTTTTGAGAATCGAATAATTGGAATGCTTCATCTATTCTATTTACTGTAATCACGACAACTTCTAGAATGTTTTTTAGGGCATCGTTAAAAATGGCCTTCACTGTATCATCAACAGAAGAAAACCACTCTCGGATAGTTGTATAGTTGTCATGTAAATTCTTCTGTGTAATTTTATTTAGAAACTTGTTCTTTAGCAGATTACACGTAAAATCAGAATCTAAATGTAATTTCAATAAAAGGAATGATAGTATGCGCTGCTGTCCGTCAACAATCTCATACTCTTTGTTTTCATTTCTATGAAGAATTACTGTACCTATACGATATTTGAAATTAGCGTACTTACGGCTTTCCTCAATACTTTTTTGAGTATCGAGAATGAGTTCTGTTATGTTTTTGTCCGTCCATTTATATGGCCGTTGATAATCTGGAATGATTAGATTCTTCCCTAATAACTTGTCAATAGACCATATGTGTGGTTTGCTATTCATTATTAGAAACAAATTTGGTTATTATAGTAGTTGTATAATGACTTTATTATTTTGATTCATCAAATGTTATGTGAACTTTGGAGTGTGGACAAATTCCAGCTTTAAATCCCTTAATCACATCTTCTAATGATAAACCAAATGAATCTGAAATATAGTGAATGTGTGATTTACTTCCATATTCTCCAGGTTCATTACCCAATAAGCCTCTTCTGGTTTGATAAAAGCAATGCCAATGTTTTTCATTGTTAAGAATCCTTGCTAAAACAAATTGTGAAACAGTTATTATTTCTTTCATTTGACCATCTGTTAATGATGTCTCTCCATAGTGTTCAATGGTATTTTCATCGCATAGATAAATAAATGATGGTAAATCTGCACCTATATATTTTTTGGGTGTATCTTCAAATCTGTAATTGCTGAATTTGTACCCTTTATCATTGGCATATAAAAAGATTGTAGCTAGTTGTTCTGTTTTTATCGAAATACCCTTTAATAGAGAAATTTGTTCTTTTTTGGATAGTTCTTTTTGAAATAGCAATTTAATATTTTCGGGAATTTCGAGAGAAGTAGCTCTGGCAATTTCTTTTTCAGCTATTTTTTTTGATGCCAACATTATTGCTATTGGATCTTTGCATATCGTGTCTAAATTCTGTTCTTTTAGAACCATTGCTTCTATTGCCGGATAGATTGATTTTGCATGAAAATCAATTAAATATTCTCTCGCATTAACGTTTTCTACATCGTCCATGACGTTGGCGATAACATATTTTGAGTCGTTATTGTAAATTTTACTATGCCCCATAATTAGTTTTCTTTATTCTTTCTTTTTCCCAGCGGCCCGCTGAACTTACCCCGATTGAGCGAAACTCCGTATTTGTTGAGTATGCGGAATACGGAGCTGCGGCTGCTGAATCCGCTTACTTTCCAGATGTCATCGATTGAATGCCCGTTGTTGTACATCGCCACGATGGTTTTCTCCCTTTCCGCCTTGCTGATGTTATTCTCTTTGGACGGCTGGTTTATGTTCTGCTTTAGTTGGATGATATGCGCTGAAGCCTTTCGCAATGCGGCACACTCCTCCGGAAGCGCACCGAATATCTCCAGCACATCCGCAGCCTTGGTTTCAGGGAACAGGTCGCCACGACTGTCAACCTTGTCGTGAATGGAGATAATCCGCACCACCTTTACACGGCAGAACTCGATGAATGCCGCCAGTTCACGAGAACCACGCAGGGCGTTGCTGAATTTAGCGAGTACGATTTCGTCTCCCCGTTCCATACTTGCCATAAGCTGTTTCCATTGGGGACGCAGTTTTTCGTGTCCGTTTTCCTCCTCAATCACTTGTACACAACCGTATTGCTTCATCCACTCCACATCAGTGTCGAAGCCGTCATAGCCGGCTGCCTTGAATATGTAACCTACTTTTGCCATAGTGCTGTTCAATGCTAAATGATACCAAGTGCAAAGATACAAAGTTTAATTCGGTTAAAATCATACTCAATAAAATATTTTTCAATTATTATACTTTGTATTTTCACTTGTTACGCTCTTGTTTATTTCGCGGATTATACTCGTAAGTATGAAAGAGAAAATAGATTAAAGTTTTATTTTAGAGTATTATTATACAAACTTTTATACTTAACTTTGCCACCATAAACCAATAAAAATATCATGTATAAAGGCTTGTTTAAAGTAGAATCAATGCAAAAATCGAAGAGAGGAAACTTGAAATCATACTCAAAGAAACGTACTTCGTATGCCAAATCTTTTGCCGTATGTTTTGCCATTGTCACATTGGCATCATGTGGAGAAAATACCGGCAACAGTATGTTTCAGACCGTTAAAAATGCTGCCGATGCTTACAGGTCATACCTGTCCGAGGTGCGAAAGGAAGCAAACCTGCCAACAGACCGTCTGATTGAAAAAGTCAACGACTGGCAGTCGCTTCGGGATTCGGTATCTGCCTGTGTCGCCAAAGACACGGCAAATCGTATTCACGCCAATTACGAAAGCGAAATTCGTGGATTGCACGATTCGTTGCGCATTGAATTTACCCGTCTGGCTTTGGAGAAGCCAAGAACTTTTGCGGATGTGTTGCTCATCAGAGAACAGACTTCCCAATACCGGCAAGACACGGAGCTGATGCAGTCGGCTGCGGAAGCGGAGCCGTTTTTCAAACCATTGGATTCCGTCCCGACATATAAAGGCAGTGCCAATGCTGTCGTTGAAAAATACCGGATGTTCCTTTCCAAGACCTTGAAATCCGGAATAAGCGGCAAGAGTGAAATGCTTGCTTTCATAAAGGAAGAGGACCGGCTGTTCCGTTCTTTCCTGAGCCATCTTCCGGAGCTTGCCGATGCCGACCTGTCTGCCATTACGCGCGAAACGGAGAAATGCTGCCTGTCGATATTCCAGTCTGCGGAGAATGGCAGGCTCTCTTACCGGGATGCCTTGGTATATACAGCCAGGCGAACCAACCGGAGAATCATACTCAACGCTTTGGCTTGCCGTGATGACATCAACCAAGGCAATGTAAAGACCGAAGCGCAGGCAAGGGCTTACGTTTGGATGTTGTTGCAGCCGTATGTTGCCTTGGATGGCTTCAGCGTGGCTGTTCTGTCCGATATGGAAAGGACAACACTTCATGCAGTCGCTGACCGGACACCTCAGATGATAGCCAAACTCAACAAGACTGCCGGAACGGACAGTGACCAATGGCAGGTATTGCCCGGAGTACTGATCAAGATAATGCTCACATCCATTTGACGAACCAGAAACAAATAAACACAACAGTTATGCTACAACTTTTTTACGATGACTTTCTCTCCTTTGTGCCGCTCCAGCTTCCTCAGTTGCTGGATGTAACCACAATGGAACAGCCGCAGTTCTATGACGATTACGTCCTCCTTTCGTTTCCGCTTGCCGACCCATACGATCTGGAAGAAGTGATGGACATCTTCGAGGACGACATGGAGCTGATAACCCTTTATCATCATATTCCTTCAAGCGCAACGACATTCGGCAGCAGCACCTGTGCCTATTCCAATCCGGCTTTCGGACAGATGTTCAAGATGAACGCGAGAGTTTCTGATACCGGCAAGGTTGACCGCATTGACGTGACCATCTATGAATCCCTGGAGTTCATGTGTTCTGACATCTGTCTCGACTTGAAACTTCACGAAAAGACCGGTCATTTCAAGTACCGCAAGACCAAGGAGGAGTTGCTTGCCGAATTTATATGAGACGGACGATATACCTGCAAATGCTATACATTATCAATATGTACAGGAGTTGGATAGTCGTGGATGACGGATATGGATACAGGCAAAGTGTCGTGTTCAGACGGGGCAGGCCGGTTTCCTGCGTGTGCCGTATGCTCCGGCTCCGTTCCACTTATAAGCACAATGGCTATGAGCGTGGCACGAAATGGAGCATATCCGAATACGAGCTGGACAAGGCATTGGCAAGGTATCGTCAAAAGAATCACGAGCTAAAGGCACGGCTTAAAAAAGGAGCGTCATATCTCGAAGCCAAGGATGTGGAAGCCATTATAGAGATTGCCACCTATGGACTGGTCAAACTGGAGCTGACCGAATTGCCATTATTCAAACAATACTGATTACACAAAGGATTACGATTATGATTTGGATTATCATCGAAATGTTATTTCCGGCATTGCTCATTATACTGCCCATGTCATTGTATAGGAGCAACCGGCTTTTTATGGCAAAGTTTTACCTCAGAATGGCGGGTAGCGAGAGTGCAAGGAAACTATATGTGCAGTGTATGCTTATCTTCCTGTTACTCTATCATTATGTTTATGCCGGACGACACTTCGGCGAATGGGGAATCCTGCTTTCGACCATTCTCTGTGCCGTTCTGTTCTCGTTCAGACGTGCCGACAGGTGGATGCACAGACTCCACGAGGATAAGAAAAGGTTCGTTATGGCAGCCTTGATCACATTGGTCATCTGCGCGGTACCACATCTGCACACCACGGCGTTCACGCTCGCCTTTCTTCTTTTGGCCGCCATGTTCTATCCCTCTTGCCGTGTGTTAGCCGAATGGCAGGAAGAAGACACACGCAAGCAGTTGAAAGAAAATCCAAAAACAATGTCCGAACATTACTACTGACATCATCACGCAAACCTGCCACGAATAAGTGGATAGTGGCAGGTTAATAGAATCCACATATAGTCAAATAAAAATCAAATGAAATGATGAAAGACAAGAATAGAGCCGCCAATCAGGTATTGGCAGATATGATGTTCTTCGACTACCTCAAAGAGAAAGTCGGTGAACGGAAGACAAAGACCGGTGCTTACTACGACCTGTTGGAGAAAGCAACGGCAGGTTTTATCGCTCCCTTTTTGAAGAACCACGAGTATGTGTTGCAGGCTGACCAGTGTCATGTGACCATTTCAGACCTTGCGGTGGAATGGCACTGGCACAGGGCTACCGTCAGGGCGTTCCTTGACAAGCTGGAGGAGATGGGATATATTCGTCGGACAAGGTTCGCAAAGAGTGTGGTCATTACCGTGACTTTTGCGCCATTCTCCAGTGGCGAAACTCCTGCCTCTTGTACCGGTCAGACAGGGACTGGACTTGCCGATGATTTGGACAAGTCTTTGTCCGAATGGATAAATGGCAATCTGTCTGACGAAGATATGGGAGAGATTTGTGGACAGTATCATGAAGCCGGGCAGAAACGGCTTGCCGATGAATCCAGTAAAGATCATTCGGGCGACAAGCCGGCAATAAAGGCAGGTGCCGAAACGGAGTTAGCCCAAGAGATTGTCGAGCGTGTAGCCATAGCCGGACTGAAACGTGCCATACGAAACTCACGCTTCGATGACCCGACCGATTTCCTGGAGTTCTTTCACAAGGAACTGGAAGGTGACTGGACTTCACTTTTGGAAGCATCCAAGATAACCGCCAAAATGATTCTGGACGCTGGAAACGGCGGCGCGGTCAATAGTTCGATAGAAACGGATATGCTTGCCACGCTCCGACAGCCGTTCAGGGCGTTGTGGGCAAAGTACCAGGAGCGTGATTCCACCCTTTTATAGACTCCACAACCGGTGTTGTAAGTCAAAAAATATTGTATAACCACGGACGAGCCGTGATGTCCTACACTTGTAGGCTTGCCATTTTAAGCGTGCAGCAGTGCTTGCACGTTGACCAAACAGAGGGAAGTATGGGTAACTCAATACCCCACACGACTGCGGTCGGTGGGAGTGGTTGCCGGACAAGCAGCAAGCTGGGGCAAATCGGTTGTCCGATAAAAACGGATGATATGGCTGAAAAATCATGGCAGGTGATGCACATGAACGTGATGAAAGGCATAACCACCGCGCAAAGCAACGAACACCAGCGTAACTGGACGGAAAGCGGCTGGAAACACGCCATAGACAAGGGAACTTATGACCGCCAAAGGGAACGGTTGAATTTCGAGATTGTAAAGGGCGGTAAGGTGCGACCTATAAACAAGGACAAGTCCATTCCTGAACGCATGACTGAAAACCTTGCCTTACGTGGAATAAAAGATCCGAATGAGGGTTTGGCAGAGCCAAAATTCCGCACAGTTGTGGATTTCATATTGGGTGGCTCGAAAGAACAAATGCGGCAGCTTGCTTTTGGAGACCAGGCTGTTGTGTATGGTTCCGGTAACAATACCGCCAATGCTTCGCTTCAACGAAAGCCGGAAATAGAAGAATGGGCAAAGGATATGTACCGGTTCATGAGTGAAAGATTCGGTGAGGAGAACATTGTCGGGTGTTATGTACATCTTGATGAAACGACCCCGCATATGCACCTTACCTTATTGCCAATCCAAGACGGTAAGTTTGCGTTCAAAAAGATGTTCGCAGGAAAGGACAAATATGAGTTTTCTGCAAGAATGAAAATGTTACACGATGAACTCTCGCTAGTGAACGAAAAATGGAATTTGGAACGGGGACGAAATGTATCCGAGACAGGGGCAAGACATCGCACCACCGAAGAATACCGCCGACACCTTTCGGAAGAATGTACCAATATAGAGGAACAGGTTGTCCAACACAAAAAAGCACTGTCCGACCTTAAAGTGGAAATAAGTCTGGCAGAGCGCAGGGTGAAAGGCTTGATCTCAATGGTGGACAACCTCAGAAAGGCGAAAGCGGAAAAGGAATCCCAGTTGTCGGCATTGGAACACACCCTTCAATCCCATCAAGGAGACACGGCTGCCATTATAGCCGAAAGGGAGCGGCTGGAAAAAGAACTGGCTTCTATCCAAACGAAACTGGAAGACAAGCAGGATAAGCTACGGACGGCTGACCAACAGCTTGAAGCCCTTAAAAGGGACATGGATGCCATTGGCGAGCGCACGGAGGAGTTGAAAGGCGAAGCCTATAAGTACAGCCGTGAAATCCATTCCAACGTGGATGTGCTGCTCAAAGATGTAATGCTGGAAACATTGGTTGGAGAGCATTCGGAAAGAGTGGCTGAAATGGGAGCTGCGGAACAATCCGTCTTTGACGGTTCTTTGTTGCAGAGCCTGACCGAGCAAGGGGCGGAAGTGATGCACTGCGCCACGCTCCTCTTCCTTGGTATGGTCAACGATGCCACTACATTTGCAGAAACGCATGGCGGTGGAGGAAGCAAAAGCAACCTTAAATGGGGAAAGGATGATGACGAGGACAACCGTGCGTGGGCAAGGCGTTGCATGATGATGGCAAGCAGAATGATGCGACCGACTTCCGGCAAGAAGCAAAAGAGGTAATCGGCAGAATATGTTTTTCTGCAATGGATAACAAAACAAAATAGTGTGTTGAATATGATAAAGAAAATATTTTTAATTCTGGCAGTGGCAGGTATGAGTTGTTCACTGCACATGAAAGCGGCTGTACCACCTGTGACAAAGGACACTGTACAGCTGGAGTCGTACACGGATGTCGAACAGATGCTCCGGCCTTTGGAGCCGACTTACCACAAGGGTGTATTCGTGACATCGCCTTGGAACGGTAACTGGTTTGTCAGTCTTCAAGGTGGTGCAAGTGCGTTCATTGGCAAACCTGTTGGTTGTGCCGACTTATTTGATAGGATAAAGCCTACTATTTCCGCATCGCTCGGCAAGTGGTTCACTCCGCAGATCGGAGCAAGAATCGGTTATGGAGGTTGGCAGTTCAAAGATTGCGAACTGGTCACAAATGACTACCATCACTTTCATGCTGACTTGATGTGGAATGTGCTTGGATATCGGTATGGCAAGGTTGAGCATCCTCGTTGGGGAATCATTCCATACATAGGATTGGGACTATTGCACAATCCGCAGAACGGACATAATCCGTTTGCCGTTTCATACGGAGTACAGGGACAATACCGTATCTGTAAACGGCTGTCTGCATTATTGGAAATTGGCAATATTTCCACATTCCAGGACTTTGACGGCTATGGCAAATCCAATCGTTTCGGAGATAATATACTCTCCGTGTCAGTCGGCTTGTCGTTTACTATTGGAAAGGCCGGCTGGAAACGTGCCGTTGATGCGAGTCCTTACATCCGGCAGAACGAGTGGCTGATTGGTTACGCCACACAGCTATCGGAGAGTAATCGCAGATACACCGGGCAACATGACAGGGCGATGAGAACGATAAACGAATTGAAGAAGATTTTGGAAATTGAGGGTTTGCTTGATAAATATAGCAGGATGTTTGATGACCGGGAGAGTTTGGGCAATGTCTATCCGAGAAACGATTACAGCGGACTGAACTCGCTCCGGGCAAGATTGAAAAACAGGCATTGGGATGGCAAGTCTCCATTGTCCAATGATAGTTTGTTCAGTAAGTCTGAATTTGTCAATGCCATACCCAATAATGACGGTAGCGTTGTAAACGGCTTCTATGTCACAGGTGCCGATTCCCTGCTGTCTCCGGATATGAATAATGACAGCATTTCCATTTATAGCCATTCGGATTATCTCTCCTTTATAGGTTCCGGTAACGAGTGCATCGGTTCACCTGTCTATTTCTTCTTTGAACTCGGCACGGCTCAACTGACCGATAAATCCCAGTTGATCAATCTGGATGAACTGGCGCGTGTGACAAAGAAATACGGATTATCCGTGACTGTTGCAGGTGCGGCTGACGCTGCCACTGGAACTGCCGATATAAACAATAAGTTGAGCGCATCGAGAGCCGATTATATTGCCACGGAGTTGCGCAGGCGCGGAGTGGCCGTTGAAAATATAACAAAGGTCAGTCAAGGAGGTATTTCCAATTATGTACCCACTGAAGCTAACAGACATACCAAAGTCATGCTATATATGAAATAGTAAAGTGTAAGATTCTTTTTGTTCAAATTGATTAGTTAAATGTCAATTCTTTTGAAGGGAGAGCCTGTCCGTGATGGATCGGCTCTCTTGTTTTTGATATAGTACAAATTTATCGCCCCTTATACAAAGGCTGTGCTTTACAAATCATGAACTCCTCCGGCTCATCTTGCCGGCTCTATTTTCCTTTGCAAAGGTACTGCGGTGAGGGAACGCCAAGTACCGCTATGCAGGTCTGCTCGCTAATGGCTTGGTGGACTTGACAACAACTTTCCGCAATTTCCGTCAAGCGTAAATTGGGTATTTCATCAACTCCTCTGCCATTTACTTGTCTTATCCCTCTGTTTCCTCAGTCTCTTGATAGCACGTAAAATTCAGATCCCGACAAGAAAGCCGATAAAGGCTTCAAAATAAGGGAAAAGAAAAAGACAAAAGTTCAACGATTAAAACAGACTGATTATGCACAGCAAGATTTTTCAAATCACGGAAACAAGAGTTGACAGGGACAACTACTTGAACGAGGACACCCTTGAACAAGGGGACGGACACTATTACGACTATTGTTCGGAGATAGACGAGGAAGAACGCAAATTCCATATTGCCAATCTGATAGAAAAGGCATTGCCCAAAGGGATGTTCACTCTTGTGGGAGAAAACACAATCCGATACAATGGCGGTGCGGACAAGTGGAAAAAGGAATTTGTTACAGCCATCCAAGAAAAGGCACAAGCCGTTACCATTGAAAACTGCATGATGTGGATTGGGGCGGTGTACCAACTTGAAAAATTTCTCAAAAATCCGCTTGACCTCGGTTATCAGTTTTATATGGACGAGCATGGCGTTAATGGCTATGCCGAACAATCGTACTCGTTTTTACAGACGGTCAGCCAGTTCGAGCCGGGAAAACTACTTTACATCGGTGGAGTTATTGACTATCATTTCTAAACGCTATGAGGACAAGACGAATGACAAAGGAACAAGGAAAGCGGTGCAATATCAGCCGATTTCCCAATTTCCACCACACAGGCAGTATTAAAGGAATGAAACGGATGTACTACGGAAACCAAGCACTTTTGGAAAGGTGCGGAGCGTACATATACAATGTTTCAAGTGAACCAAGTATCTATTATCAAGCAAAATAACAGACATTATGAAAGGAACAGAACATTTTAAGCAGGCAATTAAGGCATATCTGGACGAAAGAGCCAAGACCGATGAACTCTTTGCTGTATCGTATGCCAAAGAGAACAAGAATTTGGACGATTGCGTGACATTCATACTCAACCAGGCAATGGCAATCTGTAAAGAGGGCGGTTGTGGTATGACCGATGACGAGGTTTATTCGCTTGGAGTACATTACTATGATGAAGATGATATAGAAGTGGGAAAGGCGGTCAACTGTGGGGTGATAGTCAACCATAGAGTAGAACTATCTCCCGAAGAACAAGCCGAAGCGAGGGAGAATGCACTCAAAGCCTACCAAAACGAGGAACTGCGTAAAATCCAACAGCGAAACAGCAGACCGAAGCCGACCCCGAAAGCGGTCAGACAAGAACCCGAACAACCAACATTATTTGATTTAGGACTATGAGAGCGAAAACGAGATTTCAGCATAAGGTAGTAACCGCCAACGGACGGTTACTGCCACAGACAAAGAAGCAGGAGTTATGGGCATTCCGTCAATGTATCAGCCATTACGCATACCGTACCAAAAACGGAGGAACGACCTGTATGGATTGCGGTTATCAATGGAACGAGAGTAACAAAAAGGTGTGCCGTTGCCCACATTGCAGTGCAAGACTGGAGATACTGGACACCAAGTGCAGGACATTCAAGGACAAAGCGTATTATTCCACACTTGCCACACAGGACGGTTTACAGGTACAGCGTGTATTTCTTATGAACGCTAACTTCCGTAAAGGCAAGAAAGCGGAGTATTATTCTATGGAGATTGCACGCTATTGGGTGGACGATAACAGCAAGACGGAGATAACGGCATTGAAACGCACACTCGGACATTATGCGGACACTTTTGTTTTGGACGACTGTCTGGAGTTACGGAGAGACAACTATGTGTATAGACGGATTGCCGATTGCAAGGTCTATCCATATTATTCTGCCACTCCAAAGTTAAGACGCAACGGATTGCAAGGCTCACTGGCTGACATCGAACCGACACGGCTTATCGAAGCCTTGTTGACAGACAGCAGAGCCGAAACGATGTTCAAGGCAGGCAGAAAAACTGATTTGAACTACTTCCTGCAACATTCAATGTACTTTGATTTGTATTGGAACACTTACAAGATAGTTTTACGCAATGGCTATCATATAACAGATATTTCTCTTTGGATAGATTACATCCGCTTACTTGAAAGGTGTGGCAAGGACATTCACAATGCCCACTATGTCTGTCCATTAGACTTGAAATCCGAACACGACCGCTATCAGGAACGGGCAAGGATTATCCAAGAACGGGAGGAGCGTGAGGAACAAAGGAAAAAGGCAAAGGAGAATGAGGAGCGTTTCAGAGAGTTGAAAAGCAAATTCTTCGGACTGTCATTCACGGACGGACTGATTGTAGTCAGTGTGTTGGAGAGCGTGGATGATTATTACAAGGAGGGGAACGCCCTGCATCATTGTGTCGGACAATGCGAATATTATCTCAAACCGCAGTCGTTGGTATTTTCAGCACGGATTGACAACCAGCGTGTTGAAACCATTGAATTGAGCCTTGAAACATTCAAGGTATTGCAGTCAAGAGGGCTTTGCAATAAGGCTACGGAATACCACGACCGAATTATCCGGCTTGTTCAGAAGAACGCCCGGCAAATCCGTAAGCGAATGACCGCTTAATCTGTTCTTTCTTTTCGTCAGCCACTTGTTACGACACACATTGTAGCAGGTGGCTTTATGCGTGGCTACGGTAACTTGCTGATTACCGTAGCGATTTCTGTTATATAGGACTTAAATGCGCTTTTATAATGTACTGCATATATATCCTTTTGTATAATGTCGGCAACAAATAAAAACTATGGCCGAATTTATATCCTAAAACCTTTATAGGATAATCTCCCATTATAGCCATAGGAGGATTCTCTTTAGAGCCGGTCATCATGCCACACGGCATTGTTTTATCGTGCAAAGGTACTATGGCGGTAGAATGCCAAGTACCACTTGCGCTAACAATTCAGTGGACTTAACGACAGCTTTCCACGAATGTGCCATTAGTGGTATTTCATTAACTCCCTGTTTGTTTACTTGTCTTATCTCCCTTACCCTATAGTCTTTAACGCACATAAAACATATCCCGGTGGCGAAGTTTGACAGCTTCAAGCAAAGGGAAAAGAAAAAATGTTTAACATCAAAATCCTTTAGAATGGAGTACAACAATCAACTATCGGAGAACGACAAACGATTTGCAGACGAGTTCTCAAACTATGTGAACGGCAAAATGGCTTCACCCCGAAAAGTGGGCAAGGCATTGGCGGACGACCACCGCTATTTGGTAAACGAGAAAGCCAAACTGATGTTCTACTTTATGGAGCAGTTGGCGGAGAACTGGCACAAGGGAAGATATGACCAGCGCAACGAGTGGGCGTGCCGTCTGGCAGCGGAAGCCATAGACCATTTGGCAGAGAACGACCTCTATCATTTGCCCGAAGAGTATTACGAAAACCATAAACAATAATGAGTATGCAAGCACTTCAAATCGCCATCCCAAGATGGAACATAGCAGAGTTGAACGGTTACGAGCCGATAACCACCTTTTGGCAGGATTTCTCCATTGCCGACAAGTTCGGGAACAATGCCATAGCCGACACATACAGGCGAGCCAAGTCCGAATGGAAAGACAACTACAAGTATTGGACGGAACTTTGCCTTGTCCTCAATCACAAGATATGGCAGTGGCACGAGAGAGACAATCAAAGAGCCATTCTTTATGACAAACTGTGGAGGGAAGCGGATGCAATGACCGCTGAATGGTCGGACGAGGAACAGGAATATTATTTTGAGATAACGGATTAAATCAACCAGTGGGGAGATTGGAGAGGTCTCCCCACAAAAAACAAAGAGTATGACTACCCAAGAACAGATACGGAAAGTAACGGACATTGCCCAAGAAAAAGGCTGGAGCATAAGCGTTGAAGACGAAAACAAGACAAGCATACAATTTGAGTTTCAACGCTACACCAAATACGGGCAGGATTTCAATTTCAATGCCGATATGCAGGATGAAGACATCGACACGCTTATTGCCGGTATGAAGCGATATTACGAGGACTTTGACCCGGATTATGAAGCCTATTTATGGATTGGCGATGACGGACACGGCAGAAATGGCGCACCTTATCATATCAAGGATATTGTGTCGGATATGGAAGAAACCGAAGAAAAGATATACGAGTTGCTGCAAGCACTTGAAGTTGAATTTATCTAATGGCTACAACTATAACTTTATCGGACAAATCATATTACAGAAGACTTTGCAGGAACATCCTTGCAGACCGCTTTAACTGGCGAAAATACTGCACACCGAGCCTTTATTTTGGCAGGGAAATATGTGTTACACCGCTTCATTGTTCCTACGGACAAATCGGCTACACCATCAATTTCCCCTATACTAATGCACCGGAAGTGGAGTATGATTGGGAAATGAACAAACTTACGATTGATGATGAAAATTGGAAATTGGTATGTTAGACGAAATCAGGCAAAACGGCAAAACAGTGTTGTCAGGAGAGGATGGGTTTTCAATACCCATGTTTTTCAACAACTTGTGCGGCAAAAATTTTTCAGGCGAGAATTATCGGGATTATATCAGATACATAGCCTTCGGAGAAATGGGCTTCAAGCCCGGAGAAATCACACTCTACCGTAACGGAGTACAGGTAAGGACGGGTAAAATAAATATTGAAAAATAGATACGGATATGGAAACGACAACTATTCATCCTGCGGAGAGCTATCTTCGCAACGAAACCAATCCTTCGTCTCTATATGTGAGGATTGCAGGAAAACGCAGACGCTTGTTCATCAATCGGGACAGGGGTATTATTGGCATTATCGCGCCCGGCAAAAGGACAAAAGGTTATGTATTCACAGATTGGTCAAGCATCGAGCAGATATACTATCCCTCGCAAGAGCAGGAGGCGAATACGGACAGGAAACTCATTCTGAAATATCAGAAACTTGCCCGGCTTGCCACACATACAAATTCCTGGCTTCGTGACATCGCAAATGCGGATTTGGATAAATCCCTTTACGAGAACCACATCACGACCGGAACACGCATTGACGGCAAATGTATTGGGCTTGCCACTATCGAAAAATATTGTGGGACGGCATCTATGCAGCGTTTCAGAGAGGCGATGAAGAACAAAGAGAGTTTTTTCACTTGTCGCTTTGATTTTTGCGGTTATGACGGAACGCTTTGGTGTGAGCCACGGGACAATGGCGATATGTCGGCAGGCTTCAGCAAAGAATACCGGAATTGTGGCAACGGCTATTACTATCTGCTTATCAACGATGAATACGTGATAGGCTATGATATTGACTGACTATATAGCTACAACAATCCAACCGCAAAGAAAGAGACTAATTTGATTTGGAAAAGCGGGTAATATAGTCACCCCACACCTCCAATTTGACAATCAGCGGATGCGGCATAGTGATAGTCTTGCCATAGAAAATGGCAGCTACCACCTTGCCACCGCACCGTTCTATCTCCTCCTTGTAGTCGGTCATACTTTGCCCGGTAGTCAGTACATCGTCAACAATAATAACATCTTTCCCTTTTATATCTCCTGTGATTCGGTAATTCCGTTCAAGTATTCGATTCTCATAACCTTTGGCTTCATGCAAACTTTCACGTGGCTCGAACACATCAACATCATATAGTCCTGATGTCAGATTCGGACAATGGGTACAGACATACCAGTTCAAACGCTTGAATCGCTGGATATATTTGAACTCATCGCTACAAGGCATGAACATGATATGAAAATGGTGGTCATCCATTTGTAAGGCGTTCATGCAAGATTTGAAAAACTCAATGCCGTGTATTTTTCCCTCCTTAAACTCATAGATGGAATGGCAGAACGCCTGCTGATCATCGTTGAGAAACGGTTTGTACCGGGATGGATAATATTGCCCATAGAATACTACTCTTGTACCGTGCAATTTGAATGGTTTGAGTGGTGGCTGTTCTTTGAATAAATCCGGATGTAAACAATAGAACATACGACAAGCATCCCGATGACCGGCTCTTACCGCCAAACGGCATAAACGGTCACGTTCATCCTCCTTCTCGGTCTTTTGCGCAGCTAAAAACGCCGTTTCTCCGGCTTTCCGCCGCCAATATCCAACGATATACCATAGGACACTGATAACACCGAGCAGGATTACAAATACCAGCCTTTCGTGCATCTTGACCGTGAATTATGCGCGGAATAGCCTTCGTTCTGTTTACAAAAAATCATACTTCCAACAATTCACTCGTCTTTGCCCAATAATAGAAGGCTTCCGGTAGATTGCTTTTCAACTTGTTCAGTTTGTTGGTCAGCGAAGGTCGAATAACCAAATCCTTGATGTCAACCGGATTGTTTGAATAGCGTTCCACTTCTGTGACTCCCTTTTCAATCAGCGTGGCTAAATAAGCCGCCCGTGCCGCATCAATAATAGCATTGTCTATCAGATACCGTTGTTTGTACATAAATGACTTTACACGGATGATTCCGTCTTGTATCAAGTTGAAATCACCTTCTCCGGCTTTTCCCCGTGTGGAGATACAGAGTGCCGTCTGACGGATGTCATTGAAGACCTGTCCTATATCCGTTCCCAAAGACCGGTACGAGAGTTCGACTACCGCAATCTTGCGGAAAGCCTCTGCGGTAATCTGCAATCCTGAAATATTTTCAAACAACCGCCCCACGTCATAAAGTTGCTTGGCTATTTCCATCGAACAGGATCTGCCGTTCTTGTAATAAGGTATTCCGGTAGTGTTGGGAGCAAAAGCTGTCAGTTTATCCCCTAAAATATCTTCTGCGGACGGGACAGTCACCATTAACGGTTCTCCCTCCAGCCGTATGAACGGGCAATCAATGGCTGTTTGCCGGGTTTGGAAATAATGAATGTCCTCGTACAGTACATCCAGCAGGATATAGGATTGGGCGTCCGTGTCGTTCCGGTAAGCTATCTGATAGAAAAACTTGGAATGGCTTTTAGGTATGTCCGCATCGTCCCTTTGCTTGCGCTCCACGAGTTCCAAATTGATAAAGCCAAAATCGGCAAACGATTTCAGATAGTCCTCTATATTGGTTCCGGGAGGACAGATGACATCAATGTCGATTGACAGACGATGGGCGGATTTCCCAAGGATGAGCATAAGTGCCGTGCCACCTTTAAAGACGAGAGGACACCCGGCTTTAACCAACATTTCAAGCAGGGACAAGGCACGGATTACTTTCTCTATGAGGTTCTTGTCATTGTAGTGCAGTTCGGATGCAACCTGTTCAATCCATTCTGTCGTAAAACACTCTTTCTTTATCATTGTATGTTCAAGTTTTCTAAAATTGACGATAATTCTTTCTTCACTTTACGCCTGTCGGCATACCTGAAAAGCCTGTTCCTGTTGATTGTGTACAGGTTAAAAGCGTTTTCTATGATACGGTCACTCTCACTGCCTTGCAGGTAGAAAAAGTCCGTATCTCTCAATATATCCACTAACAGTTTTTCCAACGTGGGCATAGGCACGCCGGATACTTCTTGCAAGGGAGCTTCCGAAACAAGATTTTTTACGAAAATGACACGGCTGTCCATATCCACATACCGGTATATCATATTTTTGTCCGGTCGTAGGTAAACATCGTGGTTCTTGTCTTTCAGAAAATTGAAAACGGTTTCTGCCGAGTCCCTGTCCGTTTCCACGTAGATGATGCGGTTGGATGAAAGGTGATGTTGCAAAGGGGCTATGATGTCCCCTTGATAAACACAGAATTTCGCAAACGGAAAATCCGATTGCAACAAACCGTAAACCTCCTTCACTTCCTCTATCGGTTGGGGGGAAAAGACCTGCTTCATCACTTTGGCATACGTTCCCCGCCCGGTTCTGACCAGTACATTTTCATTCACGAGCTTGAACAGATACCAGGACAAAGAAGACTTTTTGATGCCTGTCTTCTCTTGTAGATAAGCAAACAAATCTCCTAAACTAAAGTCATGATGAACTTCAGCATAGTCAAGTATGAATGTTGTCGTCTCGTTGCTCATGTGATTATTATTCCTTTCTTCGACTGCAAAGGTAACAAATTTTCGGCACTAATTCAGAATAGTGCCGATATTTTGCGACTAATTAAGGTGAAAAATCTCTCTTTTTTGTGTAAGTAGGACTTATCAGTGGGACTAAACCAATTCAGCCGCAGAGAGGGCGACTCTCTACGGCTGAACAGAACAGATAGCAGACTTTATACTCAGCGGTGCATCCCGCCACTGTATTCCACCTCCTCTTTTTGATATTGCTCCATTTCATTCAGCTTTTCATTGACGGATTGGAGATTGGAATCGAGCGAATTGTCGTGGTCGTATGGAAAACTGTGACTGACGGCAATCCCGGCATTGGTCGCCGTGCCGACATCAAGGGTGTCGGCATCCCTGTTATACCCGATATGGAGAATATCTCCGTTTGGCATTTCAAGGACAGGAGTACGCTGCTTTGTCATCGCAGAGAACTGCTCGGCCGCCATGTCTTTGGCAACCTCTTTTATGTCACTGCTTGCCAACCGGACACCATACCGTATAATATGGTCACGGATTTCCTGCTCCGAGTATTTCAGCATCACCTCGTAAGTTCCTCCCACGCTGTTGTTATAGACCACGGCAAAATCCTTGTCTTCTATCAACAGGTCATCACCCTTGTTCTGGCGAGGAGAGACAAAGGTATATTGCTCGTTGATTCCATCGCCGTCATAATACTCCTTGGCAAGCCGGAGCAATCCCTCATAATCGCCTTTATCCCGAAGCGCATCCAGTCGTGAGGTGTCATCGGTGGATTGCAGATAGGCTACGGAAGAGTAGAACACCTTTCCTTCGGGTACGGACTGTTTGACCTCATTCCGCTGCCCGTTATCCTGCTGCACCTTGCTTTTCTGTTCCAGTTCCTGCACTATCTTATCCACATTCTGCGTAACGAGCGAGGTTGCCCTTTTTACATCCAGAAGTGTGGTCTTGATAAACTGGGGCGATTCCTTCAAGTGGTCCAGCCAGGATTTCAGATAAGCGCAGCTCTCTTCTTTCAATGCCTTGCTCATGCCGTAACGCTGTGCCACCAATGCGCTGCCTAATTCTGCCACCAGTTCCTCACGGGCGTATTCGTCCGAACCGAAACCGGACGGTTTGATACGGTCGAGTTGCTCCTCGATGCCCGTGCTGTGGGTCATCTCATGCCAAAGAGTACCATAATAGGATTCGCCGTCCTTGAACTGGGATTTTTCGGGAACCACAATCTCGTTCTTGGAAATGGAAAAGTATGCCTTGTCCTGGTGCATCGGCTTTATCGGGCAAATCCAGCGGTTATCACGGATCATCACATCCATCGGCTCAAAAGACATCTTCTCGCTTTCATCCAACTTTACGGCATCCCCATTCGCCAACTTGCTCCAAAGTTCCGGACGGGCTTCCTGAAGATTGGTCTGTGCTACATTGAATACCCGGAAGACCTGCATCTTCGGATATACATTGTACATCTTCTTCTCTTCATCGGAGAGCTTCTTAAAATCGTCATACTTGATCTTCTCCTTGGTCTCCTTGTGGATGCAGGTAAAGGTAGTGAGCATCACGGGGAAGGATTTTTCGCCCTTGTTCACTGAAACTCTTGGCAGCTCCACGCCCTCCTTTGCCTGTTTCTCTGTGGGCTTGTTCATCCGTTGCACGCAGTCAAAGGTGCAGAAACGCGGTATCTTGTAGCCCTCGTTCTCGCAATGAAGAAGCAACATCAGCGCGTTCATCCCATTATACTCACGTCCGGACAGATTCTTCGGCCACCCTAAGCTGCCCTCGGTAATCCATGGTTTCGTCCAGTCCTTGCTGATGGTCTCGATGCGCTCGATCATCATTTCCGCAAAGAGGTCAAGAGCCTTGTCCTCCGCGGACGGACCGTCATTGCTGTTTTTCCTGTAACCGGCCATGACTGTCAGTTGTTAGGGTTATACGGCTGTTTCACATATTCCGACATTTCCGATACCTTGCAGGCAATGTTCAGCTTGTCGTTATAGACGGACAGCTCCAGTTCACCTTTGGCCTCGATGCCGGTCTGCGGTTGTAGCCACTCCTCACGTTTACGGTCAAAGCCTAAGAAGCGTACCCACAGGTACTCGAAGCCGTCATTGACCTTTTCCGCGGAAAATGCGGAGAACTGCAAGAAATTCTTGCCTTTCTTGTCTGTCTTCTCCTCGATGTTCTTGCCTGTCTTTCCACGGAAATGCATTTCGCCCTTGATGGAATCCTCGTTTGAAGCCACGGTAAGATTGGCCGATGAAGCCGACAGATTGAAATAGAGGTTGTCTCCACGCTTCTTGAAAGTCAACACACCGGAAATTTCCACTCTCTTGCCTACGGTATAGTCAGCCCGATTGTACTCCTCTCCATCCTTAGCGACAGAGATTTCCACTGTTTTGTTGATACCGTTTCTTGCCGGAATCACGCAATTTACGGCAAATGCCGTGAAAGCCTTGTTCTCATTGTTGGTGCGCACTACAGCCGCCTTGCTGATGGTTCCGCACACTGTTACGTTACACTTAATCATATTGCTTGTAGTTTTATTTTAACCAAGACCATTTGACCGGAATATCCTATTAAATGTGAACTACCCGCATATACGTTCCGTCTTTAATCGGGCGCACGGATTTTAATCCAGACTATCCCTGACGCAATGACAACCTGCACACCCACAATCACGAGTGTCACCACCAAGCCGAACAGCCGGTAGCATACGAGGGTGTGCAGTCCTGCAAGGGACAGCCCGACGACTAACAATCCTATTTCCATCATTACGCGTTTCATTATCTTCTGATTTGTTCGTTCTGGCTCTGCTGTTCCGACATTCCCTGCTCGAAGTTTTGTGAAGCCTGTTGTGAAAGGACAATGGCATTGACCATTCCTGCCACTCGCATACGCTTGCTTTCCTCCGAGAGTTCAGGATTATTCAAAGTGGCGGACAGCCGGCTCAACTCAACGGTACTGAGTTCCCGTGAGACTTGCACGGTACCGTTGTCTGCTTGCAACACGGCTTTATTGCTTTCGTTGATTATAATGGCACAGGCTTTCATGTGGGGCAACAATGAAGTCAGTTCCACTTTCCGGCTACCTGCCATTTCAGAAATGGCTTCTTTCTGTTCCTCTTCGTTCTTGTTGTCTATTACCACCGCCAACATCATCAGCGAGGAAAAGGCTTTGACCACCATATCCATAATCGGGTCATTCGTTCCTGAAAGTCCGACACCGCTGTCTTCCGAGGATAACAGCTTCTTCATCCACTCTTCAGGACTTTGTGATTTTGTTTCCTGGGGAGTGGCAGTAACCTCCGTTTTGTATTTAGCCAACAGGTCGTTGCCATTATGCAAGGCTTGCAGCTTGATGTTTCCCTTTTGGGCGATGTCTGCCAGATAGATTGCGGGGTCAATGTCTCGCTTTTGTCCGTCAGCGGTAATTTGTGTCACTCCGAAATGCAGGTGTTCGCCCGTAGTCCTTGTGCCGGTGTTGCCTGACATACCGAGTCTCTGTCCGGCTTGCACCTTGTCACCCACCTTGACATCAACAGAGGACAGGTGCATATAAGTGTTCTGTATCTTGCTTCCGTCAGCCCTCTCGTATTCAATGGTTACGGACTTGCCTCCGGCGGTTTTGGCATTTTGGTTTACTGCCACCACTTTGCCGTTATTCTCGGTAGCCAACACCGCATCGCCCTTACAGCGGATGTCCATACCCTTGTGCATTTGCAGCTTGTCAGCATCCATGGGGTCGGTACGCATTCCGAACGGTGAAGTGACAAACAGGAACTCTTCGCGCTCGACCGGGAATGAATAGGCGTTTGTCGTAACCGCTTGTCCGGTTCCTGTTTCCAGTCCTTTTGCCTTCATTTCTGCCATGACCATCCGGTCATACTTCTGCAGCCCGTTTGCTTCAATGATTTTTTGCAGACTTTGGGCATAATTGCCGCCACTTGCATACCCGGCCTTGGCAAGTCCTTCCGTCCAACCCTTGTAATCGTCAGGAGACAGGTCAAAACATTCCGCGTACCGTTTGTTTTCCACAAGGAATTTGGAGTGATGCTCGTAAGAATCGCCCACGCTGTCGTAGCTGCAAAACTTCTCGTTGGGCTTGTCATCGGTGTAAATGCCGTATTTGCCGCCTTGCGCAATCCATCCCGGAGTGGCTTTGATACCGAAATGGTTGTTTTCGTTCAGGGCCAGACGGCTTTGCCCGTTGCTGCTCTCCAGTATGCCCTGTGCCAAGGTCACGGAAGCCGGGATGCCGTATTTGCGCATCTGTTCCATCGCATAAACGGCGTATTTTTCCGCATATTCTATATTCTTGCTCATTGCTTTGTCTGTTTATCGGTGCATTCCTTTTGAAACCTCTTCCTCTTCTTCAACTTCCTCTTTAGGCTGGTCGTGCTTGATTTCCTCGTCACGGTTGATTTTCGCTTCCACTTCCGACTCCTGTTTTTCGGAAGAGGTCTGTTCCTGTGCCTGGTTCTTGTTCAGCACGTCCGCGAAAAGCGTTGCCGCCAGATGTTGTTTGAAACTGTTCCTGTCCTCGGCAACCCACATCCGTTGCCATTGCTGTGGTGTGACGCTTCGGGGCTGCGGCTTCCGGTTGTCAATGGTGGGAGCGCAGAGTATCGCCCCGTTCTTTGTCTTGAACACGGCCACTCGTTGTATGCGGTTCAAGTCGATGCTTTCATCTGCTGTGTGGAACAGGTCCACTTTTAGATCTGGCTTGCTCTCGGCAAGGGCATAGTATTTTCTGGCCAGTTCTCCACGCACCTTGTCTATATTATCTAATGACTGTTTCAGCGTGGTGAAGAAACGGTTCAGGTCATCCTTTTCGGGATAGACGCTGTAACCGGCTTTTCCTTCAGGCTTGATGAACAAAGCCCAGCGGTTTTTGTCGTCCTGTACCATCTGTATCTTCTCAAACCAGGGTTTGTCAGCTTGCTTCACCGCAGGGTGCGCATCGATGGTGGAGAGTGTTTCCAATGCCCAGTTTTTCAGACGCGCCACCTCTATCTGTTTTTCGGCGAAGTAACGGTCATCGGGACGGTAACCCAACGCACCGTCTGGATTATAGAAACGCACTTTTTCAATGCCGCTTTTCTCCAATGCGCTTTGTATGCGCTGTTTGCTCATTCCCTTGATTTCGTTGTTCACCTCCAAGGATGCACCGGCAGGGAGTATTACATCGGCACTCTTGCCTTGTTTGTCGATGACCAGAACAATGGTCTTGTTTTCCTTGTCGGGATGCTTCTTGATTTCGTCAGCCACGAAGAAATGCTTGGGCATTTGCTCCCGCATCTGTTCTGTCTGGCGGTGGTTGCGATAGGTGGCATACTCGATTTTCTCGCCCCGTTCAGCCTTGCGTATCACTTCCAGCGCATTGTTCACATCGCTCTCGATGGCATCTATCAGACAAGGGTTCTCTTTCAGTTCACGGTTCCAATAGTCCACCAGTTTGACACTCTCGTCCGACAACCGGACCGGAAGTCCCATTTCCAGCATCTTGATACCCGAAGCGATTTCGGCAATCAGCCGTTCCTGCTTGACGGCATCCTCTGTTGGGGGAATCCCGTTTTTCATCACCATTCCCTCACGGGCAAGGCGTTGCTGGTGTCCGGTGGCTGCTATGATTTGCCGAAGGGTTTCCTGCGCGTAATCGGTGTAATGTGCGAAATCCTTTTGCCGTGGAATATATATCGCGTCTTTCTGGCTGTCATAATGCGCCACACCGCTGCCATCCGTGCGAACCGATGCAAGATTTCTTGAAATAGACTGTACGAAGGCATTGAATTTCGGCCTGAGCTCACGCAATTCCTTTTCTCCGAATCCTTGCTCGACACTGTTGCCGTATTTTGCCAATGCGTCATCGTATGCTTTCCTGTCAACGTGGGGCAGCAAAGTCTGGTCGATATTGAACAATGTGCGTATCTCCCTGTTGTGTACGCCTTTGTATCGGTTCTTCTCTTCGGGAGAAAGTTTTTGGTAGTCATCCCTTGATATGACCTCGTTGGGATTGTTCCTGTTCACGTACTTGTTCCAATTATAGAACAGGAACGGTACTCCTTTTTCGTGTTCCTTGACGGATTCGCCTCTTACCTTTGCTTCGCTATATAAGGTGAAGAGGTTGCTCTTGCATCCGTGCTTGTCCGAGTGCAGAGCCATGAACAGGGCGTTGAACGGACTGACCGCCACGCCTGCCGGATAAAACTTGGGATAGCCCTTTCCTGTGGCATTGAGCCAGTGGCCGCCCGCGCTGACCGCTCCGCTTAATGCTCCGGAGAGCAGTTCCACTTGTTTGTCGGCAGCATTTTTCTCAAACTGTGATTTCTCTTTCATATCTGTTGCTGTTTTATTGTATTCCTCTGGTACGCACAATCGTTTCCCTGTCGTTCTCTTCGTAATTCTGCGACATCAGTTGCTGGGTACGGTCGCTCTTGGCAAGGATGGCATTGGCAAGGGTATTAAGCGGCAATGCCCCGGCATTGTAAGCTGACACTACTTTTTCAGACAACTGGATAGTGCAGGGTACATGGTCTATGGTTGCGATAAGGTTGTTCCCTTGCAGTATCGGACCGGAAATCCGTGGATTCAGCGGTTCGTCCGCATAGGCCCGATATCGGACAGAACGGTTTCCCGTATTCAAACCGTTATCTTCATTCCGTTCCCATCCTAATGCCTCGTGTCCTGCCTTGTTCAACAAATTGGCACCACCCAGTCCAATCATCATCATTTTGAGAATAGGATTCTTAATGAATATACCGGCGACGATGCTGGCGATAGGCAGTACATTGTCTCCTAAATCCAATGATTTTGTCCTGCCCGTAAACATACCCACCAGAATATCCGGCAACATGGCAAGCACATAACCTAAATTTTTGCTTATGTCTCCCATGCCACTCAATCCCAAAGTTGAGAAAAAATCGCCCCAGCCGTTTTCGTTGGCATTGGCGGTTTGTTGTCCTGATTCAATGGCTGTATCTTCCCTTGATTCTTCTGCCGTTTCCGTTTCATTGGCTTGTTGGACGGATTGTGCGGTATGGGTGTTTCCCGATTGTCCCGGATTGTTTGCAAGCGCGGATTGACCTTTAACCTCTTCTTTCTTCTCCATATCCTGCAAATAAGTTTCCATGTATTCCGGAGCGATGACCATCGGAATATCCTTATATCGCTCATCTTTTATCTTTTGGCCGGCAATAAAATCAAACAGCATTTTCGCTTGGGCGTTATGGCTCATCCAGTCCCTGAAATCAAAACCCTGTACGGGAATCTTCTTGGTCAGCCGTTCATTGGTGGCGATGATATAAGGATTGTCATTGGCTCGAATTTCATTGGCATCTTTACGGAATCTGTCAAAGACATTCCTCTCACTTCCGAATACGCCCTTGCTGATGCAATCTTCAACGGATGCAGTGTTTCCTGTTTTGTCCTTGGAGGAAGTCAGTGCTGAAAATGCCAGGTCAACCCCGACAAATTTGGCAAAGCTCGCCCAGCTTCCCGCACCGCCGAGTGATATGGCATCAATGCTTGCACCGATGACTTTGCCTGTCCCTTTTTCCAGTTTGGACGGTTTGTAGGCTGCTTCCCCACGTCGCTCGATTTCTGCGGCAAGCGGTGACTGGTTCAATGTGTATGACAGCCCGAAAAGCGTGTTCTGTGCCGCCTTGCGCATGATGTATTCAGCGGAAGACTTGGGCATATTGTCTTTGACCATCTTGCCCATCATCAACTCTCCGATACGGTATTCCGTATATGCGTAAGCGAGGTCGCCACCTAATTGCCCGGACAGTTCATCATATCTTTCCCTGCCGATTTCATCCACCACGGCGGTACGCCATTCGTTTGCCATTATCGTGAGGTCTGCCTGTATCTCCTTATTGTTTGCAATCTTATCCTTGCACATTTCAATGTAGTCCTCCGTGGTCTTGGAGTTCCATTCCCCGGTCACTTTCAGTGTCTGGTACGGATCCATCATCGGATTAGCGGCTGCCGCCATAGAACCGAGGATGCCGGCTGCACTGGTGGAATACGCTGCCATTTCCTCCACCTGCTTGCGGTTGAGATAGTCCTGCGTGTCTCGCATGACAGGGGCAAGGTGACTATTGAAGTAGTCACCGAATATCCTTTCTATCTCCGCAAAGCGTGCTGTATGCTTGATTTCGCCCATATTTTAATAATTCAATTGGTTCAACAGTTGTTCCTTGGTTTGTTCTATGGCGTTGTGGTATATCTCCATCTGCTTGGGGAAGAACTCTTCCAGCCATTCATCCTTTTCTATCCGGTCCTGAATGAAACGGATGGCGGCCATCCGGTCGATTTCTACGGAATGTTCGCCTTCCTCCCGGTTATTGAACCATGCTTTCGTCCACCATCGGACTCCGGCACGGTCGGGATAGACGGACACCATTCTCGGAATATCGAAGCTCTGTACATCTATCTCCAGTTCCGACAACGGGTCGATAATGCCACTGTCGGCTACTGCCTCGGATTGAAGTTTTTTTTTACTTCCTCGCTCATGGTGGAGAGATAGACATTGTGTCTGAGAGCGAGATAATTCAGAAAATCCGCTATCAGGAGATTCTGTACCTTGCCCGCCAAAGGCAAGGCACGGCCGCCTATGCCCAAAGGGTTCGCCATGCTCGGCATCGACTCAAAGAAGTAGTTTTTGGCCGCTCCCACGGTGAACACATTACGCAGGGACTGTTCTGTATATTCGGGTACGATGTACTCGCCACGGAACAGGTCTTCCATATAGACGGGAAGGAACCGGAGCATCAGTTCCTCGATTTCCTCCTTGTCACGGTCGTACCTGGTTTTAATCTCACCGTCAAACGGAGTGAACTCGTGTGCCGCACCGTGTTCCGATTTGCCGAGTGCCTGGATATTGCCGTAAAGCATGGTCAGGAACTCTATCGGATTCAGTTCCTCGCCGTCAAACGCCACTTCCATGTGAAGGTCGTTTCCACTGATGGCTACCGTCTGACCAGCTTTTACTTTTTGTCCGAAACGAATGAATATATTAGCAAGATGCGCATAGGTCACTTCGTATTTGCCGTAGCGTATGACAATATATACACCATGCTCTTTGTCCGTACCAATACTTGACACGACACCGCTTGCCACTGCCGCCAAAGGACGGTGACTGGCATGGAAGTTTATGCCGTGATGAAAGGATGTCTCTCCGGTGACGACATCTTTCTGTTCCCCGTAGCCTTTTGATAAGGTTACTTCTTTATTCTTTTCTTCCTCAAAGGGCATACAATAGCCGCTTGGGGATTGTAGAATCATTTCTTCCGTGTATTTCATTTGTAGAATAGTATTGTATTATGACTGTCTTATCTTCTCATTCCTCCGCTATGGGTCTGTTCCTCCTGTTCCTGCTGTGGACGGGCTTGACGCTGGTTGTCGGTAACGGACACTTCTTGCAGGCGTTGGGTATTGTTGCCAATCATCATCATGGTCAAGAAGATACCGGCTATCTTGCCGAGCCAGCCTGTACGTCCGAACACGAGGAATGCCCCGGCAATCAATCCGACTATGCTTAATCCCGATACTCTGCCATGCGCGAGGTTGCTGAAAAAGTTGCCTAACATATTCCCGGCATTCCCGTTGGAAACACCGCTTAAAAAATTGGACGCTCCATCGAGCGTGGAAGATAGCGAACTTGACGCCTGGCTCACGTTGTCAAAAGTCTGTTCGGCTTTGCCGGTAAGTTTGTTTACCGTTTCGGTAGCCGCTTTCGCCGTGCCGCTGATGGCGTTGGTGGTGTCTTCTCCGATGACGGCATCGCTCACGATGCGCACCACGCTCTTGTCGGTGGTCAGTTTCTCCCAGCCGACATATCCGGCCGCGGCTCCTACGGTTGCCGTCTTCAATGCGCTTCCTGCCCCTCGCAAGGTCTGTGATGGGTGCAATACGGCTCCGCCAACGGCTTTGCCTGTCGCTCCTGCGGCTTTGCCGCCTGTCTTTAATAATGAACTCCAGAATCCCATATCTTTTTGTTTTTATATTCTCGTTATGTTAAAAAGCGCCGGCCTTTCCGCTTCGTTTCCACCGTTTCATGGCAGACCTGGCTATCTCTGCTTTGTTGGCTTTGGGTTGTTCCCGTTCCGTGATTTCTGCCCACACGTCACCCATCGAGGTGTATTTCACCGCCATGGTCAGCCGTCGCAGCTTTTTGTTCATCAGTTGCAGCTTGGGACGGATTCCGAACACGATTTCCATCCGCTGTTTCTCCGTCATCTTGTTGTCTGACAGGCAGACCGTGCGTATGTCATTGACAATTTCCACGGAGTTGTATATCAGTTCCCGGTATATCTTGTTCCGGTTCGTAGAGAGTGCTACTGCTACGGCATTGGCAGGACTTTTCCTGAGTTGCCCGGTGAACTCTCCCATGTTTTCCGTGAGATGGGTTATCTCGTGATAGAAGCCGTATATCTGTGCGGCGTAACTGATGACCGAACGGAATGAATCCAGATAATCATTGAACTCCCGTTGCAGGTCGGTGACGGCTTCCACCTCCTCTTTCGTCCAGATGTGGCCGGTGGTTTGCAGGAGCATGATTTTCTCTTGGTTCTTCAAGGTCTTCTTGGACTTTTCGGTATAGATGAGAACCATTCCGGCAAGGGTGGGGTCTATCTGCGCGTGGACTTTCACGCCTATGCACAGCAGTGTGATTATGATAAAGATTGCCCGTCTCATTTTCTCTTTCCTCCATCTTTTTATCTTACCGTTGCTGCCCTGCGCCACCTGTTCATTGCCATTCGTGCCACTTCACCATTGTTCCTGTCCAGCATACCTGCCGTCACGTTGTTCCACACGTCCGTCATCGTGTAAGTCCTGATGCTCAGGTAAAGCAGGTTGAGTTTCTTTTGGAATGCGGACAGTTGGTCGTTCAATGCCCATAGGGTCTGGCTGCGTTCCGCTCCCGTAAGCATATTCTCCTTGCCTCCCTTTGCCACGGCATCACGGAGCAGGGAGAATACCGTCACCAGTTCGGTTGCGGTCTCGATGTACAGGTTGTTCATGCTCATTGCGGCGACAATGCCCTGTGGATTGTCGCTGATGGCTTTTTTCAACTTGCATAGCGAGATAAAAATCCTCACACCGTCATTGTACAGGTGGGTACAGGCTTTCAGCGAGGATGCGAAACCGCTTACCGTTTTAAGGTAACTGTTGTATTTCTTCTCCCACTGGCGCATCTGCTCGAACTCTGCGGCAATGGTATTCTGCAAAAGGGCGGTTTTCTTCTGCCCGTCCATCTGGTCTTTGACTTTGCCGAGAATCAGTTCGTTGCCTTCTGCCAATGCCACATATTCCAACGGATTGGTCGTGACAATCTGCGCCTTCGCCGTGACAGACAAGATGATGCAGAATAGGAGCATCGTTATTTTAGTGATTGGTGATCTCATAGATTCCTTTTCGTTGTTTGTTAAACTCTACACGCTCTCTGATAATATCCACGATATTGATTCGTTTGGGCAGACCTGTCAATTCCAACTTGGGCGTGGTCCTGTCCATAGACAACACCGTGACAGTCTTTAGCCCGAAAATCTGCTGCAACAAGCTCTGCTGTTCGTGGAAGTCCACCACACGGTACAATTCGATGTAACCGATACTGCGTTGGAACACGCCATGCTCGGCAGTCAGCTGTTCGCTACCGACGTGATAGCGTATGCGTTTCAGGTATATAAGCCGGTAAATCAAAATGAGGGAAAGGAGAACGGCAAGGAGGGTGGCGATAGATGCAAGAGGGGCGTTCTCCATTCCTCCATAGACCAGTCCCACGGGACAAAGCAACAGCAAGGGCAGTTCGTCGATGAAGAACTGTGCCGTTTGCGGTCGTAGTGAAATCTCTCTGTATATCGGTTGTTGCATGGCTCTTATCTGTGTATATTTGGTTGTCGGTGTTCTTCTTCCTTGTCAGTTGCACATCCCGTTGTACCGAGTGGTGCCCCCAATGGGATAATCGCGTCCTTGATGCTGCCAAGGTATTCCTCGCTTGTCTTGCCAAGCAGGGCATCGTTCCAGTCCTTGTAACAGGGCATCAAGGGAAATACTTTTATACGGTCGGAACTGATGTGTATGGATTCCGCTATGGCTTGGAATTTTTTCACGAACTCACGTCCGGCACTGTCGTTGTCAAAACACAAGTAGTGGTTTATATCCGGAGTGACGGAAAGCATACCGCGAATCTGCATATCGGTGGGAGTGCCGCCCGTGGAGACGAACACGCTTTTCTTGGAAAGGTCAGGGTTGTCCCGAAAGCCATTCCTGTGTATCTGGTAGAAAGCCATTGCATCGTAGGCACTTTCAAACCACGCAACGCCGCCTGCCTTTTGCAAAGGCTCACCGCTGAAATTGGCTATCCACAAGCCCTCGCTGCTGTTGCTGCCCTCGGCTTTGCCCTTGTAACTTCCGCTACCGTCCATCTTGGGACGGCCTCGTTCCTCCAGTCCTGCAATCTTGTCCGGCTCTTTGGGAAGTACCAGTGGAAAGGCAAGGTTGGCATACGCCAAACCGTCTGAACGGTGTCTGGTAGCCAGAAAGAAATGGTTGGCAAAAGCCCGTTGCGTGAAGATGTCGATGCCACGGTTCTTGAAGTAGGGGTAAAAACGTTTGTGGGTCTCCCTGTCTTTCACGTCAAAACGGTGGATGTCGTAATCATCCAGCCTGAACGGAGTGTTCTCCCGTCTGGGTTGGATGATGCGCAAAGGTCTGTCATTGATGGGTTGGTTCAACAGCCTGTTGCAGACAAGGTTGACCAACCTGTCGGGAGAGACGCCGTTCCGGTGTTCCGCAAACTTCTCAGGGAATGCCTTGATAAAGGATATGATATTATAGAGTTTTTGCTGTGGTGGCTGGAAACAGCATTTGCCGTTCGGCGTGACGATGAACTTGTCACCCCGGATACGTGTGCCGTTACTGTCCGTGCGGATATAGGACGGATAACGCAAGCCGTCACGCTTGTTCAGGTGATAGCCTGCGTCCATCAGTATATCCTGAATGTCCAGCCGTTGCAGGAAGTCATCGTATGTCAGTTCTCCGTTTGCCATTTCCGTGTTCCTTTTATTCCTTAAAATCCTCTGCGCATCTCTGCCACCTCCTTGTTCATCTGCGCTTCAAAGTTCCTTGCAGCCACATCCATCGGCGAGTCCACTCCCGGCTTGAAATAAGGACGGGGTGCGGAACTGAAACGCTCTCCGTAAAATTCAGGACAGGGATGGTGAAGCCCATGGGCGACATCCGACAGCACTACCGCACCTGCGGCAAGTGCGGCGAATATCTTCGTACCCAATCCGCTGCTCATTTCGGGACGGGTCTTCATATCCACTTCGTTGAATATCTTGGAAAAGAGTTTCATGCGGTGGTAGTCATCGACTGCCAGGAACTTGTCGTACTGTTTCTGGCTGATTTCATGGGTGATGGGTTCTCCGTTGATAATGGCGGTCATCTTGTATTTGCCCTCCGTTTCTGCCGGCTGTACGGCAATCGCTTCCACTTCCACCTCCCGTCCGTGTTCTCCTTCCCGGTACCAGCCTTTGTTTTCGTTGATGTATGACAAGTCCCGTCCGTCAATCAAGGCTCCTTCTTGTGGCTCTCTGATGATATGTTCGTCTTCTTGCAGTACGGTCTGTTCGGTAGAGTGCGGTGCAAGGCTGTTATCGGATTCCAATGGCAGGAGCAAGTCCTGTTCCTGCCGGTTCCGCATAGCCAGATCCTGCTCCACTTCGGGATGCAGGGCAATGCTGATGCGCTCCTTGCTGTTCAGCGATTCCAATGTGACTTTATCGGAATAGTCATTTTGAATAACATTGTTCAGAATCTCCAGGCGTTTCTCAACCGGATGCTCTTCAATGGAATTAGATACCAGTGCGGATAATTCCTCTTCTGTCAGGTCATAGACCATATCGGCACTGACTTTTTCCGACTGGACGGTCAGTGTTCCGACTTCCGTATCCACGATGATGCCGTGTGACGAAAGGCATTCCTGCCACTTCTCATTGGAGAAATAGACGGGTGAGGTAATCAGCTCCTTGTAAGGCTTTGCCGGTTTTTCGCTTCTTGGCTTGTTTACCATTGGGGTGATGACTGCCTGCAAATCCTGCAAGACATCCTGTCGGACTGGCTGTACCTGCTCTTGTGGTTGCCGATGCCCTTTGTAGTAGAATCCGTAACCGCCGGATTGCATTTCACCGGGTTTCATTCGTCCGTCCGGGCGTTCTGCCACCATAGGCGTACCTGCATAGAAAAGCCGGCCGCCGACCCTGCGCAAGTGATAGCCTTCCTGCTGTCTGGGAGTCCATCCGAGGAAAGGGGGCGGCATACCGTACCTGCCGACCCTGCCATACTCACCGATGCCGATACGGTAGCCGTGAAGTCCCATTGCCACACGACCGTTGGCGTTGCGTGCGTGGACGAAGTTGCGGGGCATATCAAAATCGTCCTTTATGATGGCCGTGAAGGTCTCGTAGGCTTTCTTGTTGGCATGGTTCGTTCCCCAGTCGCTCAGGGCCTGCATCTGCTGCCTGCTGATGGGGTATCGTAACAGTGGGGAATCGTGCCCCTGTACTACCAACTGGTAGCTGTCACCCACAGGTACGACATGGGCTTGCATACCGTTGCGCATCAAAAGAGCACGCATTTCGGGTTGCAAGTCCGGTCTCATCGGGTTTGTGTTGGTTCGTATTGCCATAGTCCGTGTTTATGCTTCACCGCTTTCCATGGCGGCTTCTAATTGTTCGCTCTTGTAATGGACGAATTGCTCGGCTGCCGCATCATCAATCGTGAGCGAGTGCGCCTTGCAGTATTCCACCAGTTCTTCCTGCCATTCGGCAGAAAAGTGGTTGACGTAATCCAGCCAGCCGTATTCTCCGCGCTCCATCTTCTCGATGAGCACTTCTTCGGGATAATAGGTGTTGTGTGCCATAATTACAGTATTTGAAAGGTTTTACTTGTGAAGTCCTGCACCCATATTGCGTTGGGCACTCTTTTTCTGCTCGTTCCAGAGTTCTTCCGTGTATTGCTCTTCAGGAATATAGTCGAGATTGCCGTCATCGTCCATCATCCAGCAACCGTAACAGCCGAAAGTGTATTTGTCCCATTCTCTTTTGGTCTGCTCGCTCCATTTCTTGGCGTCTCCCTGACAGAAGCGGATGCCGTCCTTCTCGTGCAGGCTGATGCCGACTGTTACAGGCTCGTCTTGCATCACAAAGGTCAGCGGTTCGCCCTGTTGCATCACCTTGATTTCGGCATTGCTGAGTTTCAGTTCTTCTGCCATCACCTGGAGGTTCCGGGCGATGACCTGCGTGGGGACGGACATGACCTGATTGGTCTCGGTGTCGATCTGCACAAATGCCTTTGTCTTTCGCCCGTCAGCCGTTACCGTGTCGGCAAGAATGACTTTGCCGGAACGGAGCTGCTTCTGTTGTTCCTCGCTGTACTTCTCCAAGGAGGATTTCTTCAGCACCGGGTAGAACACGACATCGGCTTCTCCGTTCTCCTTGCGCACGAAAGCGAATCGGCTACGGTCGGTGACCGTGTTTCCGTTATCATCGTTTACCTTGATGGGAAGTACAGGCGAGTGCCTGCCGTGGCTGAGTTCTTCCAAGATGTGCATAGGAAGGTCTTCAATCATTTCCCGTGTAAGTCCGAACTGCGAGAGAGTTTCGTAAGGCAGTTCTTCAAATTCAAATCGTACTTGTTTCATATTTTAATATGATATTTTGATTATACTTTGACAAAGGTATATACTATTGTTCATACTTCAATTTGTGTAGTTCTAAATAGCCTGATTATTTGTGTTTATTTATGCTTTAAGTATGATTATAATGCAGTATTCATACTCTGAACTTATTTAATGTTATATTTTGGAGGTAAATCAAGACATCTTTTGGCACGGTCGGAGAACTGTTCCTACATTTGCATCTATGAGTAATACACGAATCGTTATAGCCCTTCTTTTGTTATTATCCGGGAACCATGTGAAAGCGCAGTTCAACACGGTTTCCTTTCCGGGCAATCGCTATAAAGTCACTGTTGAAAATCCCACCCGGACGACAAACAAAGCAGAGGCGACACCCGAAAGCATCACCTCTGTAAATGAAAAGTCCGTACCCGACAAGGTTTCATTGTCAAGTACTGACACAAAAAAGAAAGAGCAGGTAGCTCGCTATCTCAGCGTATGCTATCCGCTCTCACATATCAAGATAAATTCGCCTTACGGTTATCGGAAAGACCCATTCACGGGGAAGAGGAAGTTTCACAATGGTATTGACCTCCATGCCCGAAGTTCCAAGGTATTTGCCATGATGCAGGGGAGAGTCTTTGCTGTTGGACAGGATAAGGTGTCCGGGAAATATGTTACTATCCAGCACGGTGGCTTTACCGTCAGTTATTGTCACTTGTCTCAAATCTCCGTATCACAGGGGCAGGACGTTCTGTCGGGTGATGTTGTCGGGATTACAGGCAATACCGGGCGCAGCACTGGGGAACATCTGCATATAACCTGTAAATATAATGGAAATAGTATAGACCCTTTTATCTTGATTAGTTATGTGAAACGAGTTAGAGAATAGTTATAGGGGTATTACGAGGTGACGATAGATTATTGTTTTAAATCTTGCAGCATCTTTATTATTTCAACAATAAGTGATAAATTGGAAAATTTACAAATATAATTTTATCGTCATTTTTCATGTTTTCAATTATATATTTTGCCACATCTGTATCCCCTAAAAGTATATTCGCTGCTGCTCTTACCATAGGTTCTGAGCTTTGGGTCATTTTTATCAACGGTTTCCTTTCTTCATCAGTCAAGTCTCGGAGTCTTTTAGTTGTTTGTAAGTAATTTATGAGGTGTATATCTGTTAACGATGTTTGCTTATCATTCTCAATTAGCCATTGAGCTAATTCTAAAGCAGTATTTAATGTAATTTTTCTTTTTGAGAGCATCTGTTTATTTTGTAATTCATCTGCGGCTTTAAGCATTTCCAAGAGGTCTAAATTGGCTTGAGTGTATACCCTAGAATCAATATCAACAAATTCTTTATATGAATCCAAAATTTTGTCATAAGGAATATTGTCAAATAATACATAGCCTAATTTTTCTAGAAATGAAAATATTGGTACCAGGAATGGTTTTTTGTTACCATCCTGGCTTACTTTTATATTTGAATTCTTGAAAAAATCATCAATATAAAACTTTCCATTGCCATCACTTTGGCAAGTCAGAAGGATGCAGATGTTCGCTATGTCTAATTTAAAGAATGCTTTGGGTTTGTTTAATCCAATGGGTTGATGTTCAATTAATGCCTTATGTAATTGAAGAATAGATTTGTTATCTTCTTTTGAAAAGATGCCATAGTCAAGTGGTGTTTTAATGTTCAATACTTTAATAACTTCCGCGTGCTTTTTAAAATTAGAAATTCTATTTTCTAAATCCGATATTATTCTATCTGTGTTTTTTGTTTTTAGAGTATGGCAATGACTTCCGAACTTTATTTGTCTAACTCTTAATAATGATAAAAAAATACTATATGCTTCTATGTATTGTTCTGTCGTTTTTGCAAGTATATCAATAGTTACATTATTTTCTTTCACATTCACGTTGTTCAATATCTTGAATGATAGCAAATTTTGAATCTCATAGGTGATAAAATCTTTTGAATATTTAAGAGTATATTCGTTGGCTATTATATTGTCTGTTACTACGGGTTCTTGCTGTATACCTGTAATCTCAGGAATACAAACAGTCATACGACTATTTCCTACGGGAATTTCTACACCTTCTTTTGTTTTCGCATACAAGAAAGACTTAAATCCATCAAATATATCCTTAGCAAAGTTTTCTTTCTTTCCTAACATAGTAAATCCCCATTGATATTCTGTCGCATCTTTTATATCCTCTATCTTAAATTCATCTTTGATAGCAAAACTCTTTTGTTTAATACAGTCAATAAGAAATTCAGCTAATTGTCTAGTTATAAAATCCTTATCGCTATCTAATATCTCAAAATGAAAATTTTTAGTCTTCTGATCATTCTTTAATTTAGATAATTCAGCTCTTATTTCTATTGGTGCCATCATTCTATAAAATATTGTGGAGGTGCCGTCTTCTTTTACTTCCACAACAAAAAACACAAATCCTTCACTACGGGCATTGTTAAGAAATACAGTCTCTATAGGAAAAGATTCTGTTTTCTTAAAGTCATTAACTTGAATACCTTTTACTTGTATCCTGATGCAACCAATAAAATTCCTTCGAACATCTTTCTTCTCTTTGTAAATATTCAAATAGCCGTCCCAATCTGGAGTTTTGTCATTTTCTTGAATTTGAGGAGAAATGAGGTTACATGTGTTGAAATATCTTTTGACAGCACCTGTGGCTAGTTCTTCAATGTCTTTTTTACTGAGCATTATCGTGATAACATTTATATTGTGGATGTTCAGAAATTACTTCTACTTTTATACACCTACGACCTTTAAGTCCAACTGCTCCATTCCTAACCAAATCTCTTGCAAGAAGTTCTGCATCTGTTTGGCTTACAGCAGTGATGACTAAAGTCTCTTGTTCATCAAAATCTGTAGTTATATCCAAAGTGTATTTATGTATTGAGTCTATCTGATTATTCTTCAGTGCTCTATCAACCATTGAAGAAGACCAATTTATAACGGATGCAGGTGCTTTACGGGTGTCTTTTAGCATTTTTACTTTCACAGCTACATCTGTTCCGTCGGGATTCACTTTCCGAAACCGCTTGCATCCACACGAGCAACACCATATCGGAGGACGACGAGGTATGTTATCTCCACCCATTATGGCTTCCTTTCGGTATTGAAGTGCAAACTCAATTTCAGTCATATCTCCTGTACCATACACTATATCAACGACCTTTTCTCCGCAATTCGGACATTTTGTTGGCTTGCGTGTTACGTTGATAATTCTTGGTCTTCTATCGTCTGGCATACTCATTTCACATAAAGTATTTGCTTAAAAAATCTTCTTGGTATTCATTGAGTTCCTTGAATTGAGTATATCGATTGATACCGATTCCTTCGAGTGCATCTAATGACAACTCTTTTCCCTCATACATAGCAGATGTTGGAGTGAGTTTATAACAATCATTGTCAGCCCTAAAAGGAGTAACCCAGCATGAACTATCTTCGCGAGTACAGCTGGTGTCAACGACTTCAAGACGATAGCGAACTTGGTAATGTCCTTTACCGCTTAGATAGAGGTAGCATATATCTCCAATTTTCAAATTTTTGTTACGAGCTTTTTTCCAGTAGGCACATCCAAGTGTTTGAATGCTCTTTACATGGTCTATCATGTTCTCTTTTCCTTTTAATAGGAATATCCGTATTGATTCCATATATTAATCAATTAAGTCCTTCATAGATTGTTTAATTTATCCATAAGAGCATAATGTAAAATAGCCACATATTTACCTTTACGGTCAACAGGGATAGAGAGGATTTTCTCCTTCATAGCTTTTACCTCATTTAAGAATTTTTGTTCTTTAGAACCTTCTGAGACTTTAATGAGTTTGTATGTGTAGTATGAATATTGACGTGTGTGGTCTTCTATGATAGATTCGTTAAAATCTTCATTCACAAACAAAATTGGGCGTGGATAACCATCCCCATATTCATCTGCCATATTTCTATATTGATTCATATAGCTAATGTTTACATACTCCAGATTATGTAATGCTGTCAAATCCACAAATGGGATTAAAACTCCGAACAATGTTAGTCTCTTTAGGTTGTTACAATGAGATAGTTCTATCCAACGTAAACTTTGTGATAAAGACATAGATACTTCTTCAAGTAAGGGGTTGAAAGAAAAATCAAGTTCGACAATTCCATCCTGCCCACCGACAACTTTCTTCAACTTCTTATTCGTTGAAAGGTCTAAGTGTATGTCATTACCTCTAACTCCTTCCCACCGAAGATATTCTAGTTCAGTACATCCCGTTGTTATCAAATCTTTGATGAACAGATAACTGCAATCAATCTTTTTTAGATTCGGGAATTCAGAGAAATTCCATGTCGTAACCTCACTATTCATAGTAATATCACTGACATTGATTTCTTCAATGGCTTCAAGTTGCTCTTTCGATGCTGTATCAACATCTATTTGATACATTCGTTTAACTACATTCTTTATGTACTGGTTCATATTATTCATAATATTAATGGTTTATGCCGCAATCACCTGACTGATAAGTTTCACATAATCAATCAACGCTTTGGGACTATCGCGGAAGATGGTTGTAAACTTATTGAAAGGTGGTTGTTGCAATACAACAGTGGTAATATCACCATTCTCGCATACATAGCGGATAAGCGTGCGCAGATATTCTTCCTGCATACGGGTCAGTTCTGCGCCATAAATCAATGCGCGATATTTCTCCAGCGCAACATTTTGTTCCACGCCAATGATTGAACGGATAAAGGCGGCCACATTGTGTTGGTATGGTTTTGTCCTTGTTTGTGCCTCAAACTCTTCCTTTGAGCCCAACTCTTCCCAGAAAATCTGTTCCAATCGGTTGATGTCCTGTTCTGAAAGCGGTTCAAGATGATATATCTTCTGTAAGGCATCATCGTCTGACAGATGTTCCTTAAGATAATCTTCCACTCTGCGGCGATAGGTGCGTATAGGAGTGATATTAACGCTTGAATTATCTTCTTCAAACGTGTCTTTTACATTAATGGTAAATGTTTGTCCTGTTGTGCTACTATCCAAGTATTGAATAAGGTCACGAAGTTCCTTCCTGACGCGTTCAAGAGAACCAAGGCTTTTCGATTCCCAGAAATGGACAGATAGCACTTCGTCCAATACATCCATCTTAGCCATTACTTGCGGAATGGACGCTTTCTTTTCTTTGAGATAACCGGCTATATCCATTATTTTCCGCTCAGAAGATGCGGAGTTGACGGTATCATCTACCAATGCAAGTTGTGATTTCAGTACCAATGCGTCAAACTTTAGCGCAGCTGTGTCGGTGGTTGTGTTTTTAAGCAATGGCGATATTTTCCCTTTCATTGCCATTACATCGCCAAGTGTCAGGCATACCATAGATTCCGGGGTGGCGTATGTTTCTACTGCTCTCAGTTGTAGCCGGACATCAATCCGATTCCTATTCAGTCCGTCTATCTGCCGGTGCAAAATGTCGGCAAGGTTGTCATGAAAAGCCTTGGTTTCCTCATTGGTCTGATGTTCTCCGTCTTGCAAGGCGAATTTTATATCCGTGCGCAAATTGAACAGCAGACTTACGATAGACTGCGACTGTGTTGGCCTGACACCTTCGGGATTCATCTCGAAATATTCAAAATTGCGGTAGAAGTCAAATATCAGAAACTCTTTCTTGTCCAAGCCTTCACCAAACAAGTTTTCGCACAGGCGTGTGCCTCTGCCTATCATTTGCCAAAACTTAATCTTGGAATGAATAGGCTTAAAGAATACCAAGTTTACAATTTCAGGAACATCAATGCCTGTGTCGAGCATATCTACCGATACTGCAATTTGAGGTTGCTTCTCTTTATCGGCAAACTTATCAAGCAGGTCTGATGAATACTTTTCGTAATTGTCAATCACCCGACAGAAATCCGGTCCCAGGTCGGAGTAAAGAGCGACAAACCGTTCGGCAATAAACACGGCATGTTTGTGATTATAAGCGAATATGATGGTTTTGCCAATCATGGTGTCTTCATTTACCCGGACACCTTCGTTCATTAATCTATTCAATACATGGTCAACTGTATCTTGGTTGAAAATATATTTGAAAATTTCTGTTGCGTTGATGGTGCGGCTATATGGGTCGTCCGGTTCCAACCCGGCCATCATTTTTTCATATTCGAAAATCTCTTCCAATTGTTTGCGCTCTTCCGGAGAAAGTTGTTCAGGATTAATCCCTTCGGTCAGGATTTGCGAATTGTCTTTGATTGCCTTGAATGGATTCAAATAACCATCTGCTACTGCTTCATCGTATTCGTAGCTGTCTGTCGGTTCGCCTTGTTCCATGCCGAAAAGGTCGTATGTGGAACGATCGACTTCATCGCGTGGCGTTGCCGTCAAGCCTAAGAGGAGTCCGTCAAAATAATCGAATATGGCTCCATACTTACCAAACACACTGCGATGGGCCTCGTCTATGATGATAAGGTCAAACCTGCCTAATGAGAATGTCTTGGAATCCTTGTCCAGATGACCTATCATGGTTTGGTAGGTAGAGAACAGGATGCGTGCTGACGTATCCACATCGCTGTCCCGCAAGGAACTGACCGTTATGTCAGGCAATAATTTTGTATAGTTCTTCTGTGCTTGATTAACCAGTTCAATTCGGTCGGCAAGGAACAGTACGTTCTTTACCCAGTTGTTCCGCACCAATACATCTACGAGCGAGATACTGACACGTGTCTTCCCCGTCCCTGTAGCCATCACCAGCAATGCTCGCCTGTGCTTCTTGTTGTAATGGTTGCAGACAGAGGCAATAACCCGTTTCTGATAATTACGGTTGGTTATCTTGTCGGAGATGGTAAGGTCTGTAATGTCATTGCGCCCTCTTTGCGAAATCATGCGTTGCAGTTCATCGATGGTATGAAATCCCATTACTTTACGCGATGGATACCCTATGCCGTCTATTATATTGGTTTCAAATCCATTGGTATAATAGATTACCGGTCTGGGACAGGCATAGCGTGCAGCCAAGCAGTCAGCGTACAATTCCGCTTGATGACGCCCTTCTGCGGCATTCTTGCTTGTGCGTTTGGCTTCGATGACAGCCAACGGTATTCCACCGGCATTGAACAATACATAATCGGCATAACCCACTCCGCTTTCATTTGGCATACCCTGTACTTCAACCTCGATGCAAGCCTGCCGTGCTATGGTTTCCCCTTTGCGCTCAGATATTTTCCAACCGGCTTCATGCAGTAGCAAATCGATATACAGCCGTCGTGTCTCCGCTTCCGACAGGTCGTTTACTACCGGCTGTGCTTCTACCGTTGCAGGCTGTGCATCGGAGCTTTCTTCCACCGCTTGTGCAGCAGTGGTGGCTGCTCGTGTGGTGGTTGTGTTTACTTGGTCTGTTTGAGGAACAATGGCGAGAGGATTTGTCTGTGGCGTTTGCGGTATCAATCCTTTATCAAAATCAGGCAAACTGTCAATCACTTGCCAAGCCAGCATGATAGAGCCAATGATGTAATAGAGGTTCAATACGGCAAAGAACGATTCTCTGCGCCCGACGAAGCCATCACCGGCGTGAGCTGCGGTATTGCCGATTTTGCGGATATAGTGAATGCGCTTCATCAGGTCTTCGCTGTCTATGAAACCGGTGAAACGCTCATCGGTGGTTAGCGAAAGCAACGAAGCCCGTTCGCCTATTTGCCACCCTTTCAGACGGTAAACGGTCTTCACCATTGTTTCTAACGCAAGCCGTGCCTGCTGTGCCGAAATCATCGGATTGTTTACTTGAAAATCCTCGGCTGTTGCACAATACCGATAGATTGTCCCTAATCCGTCAATGCCTTTTATGATGTCGAAATTCCTCATAACTCAGTCTTTTATAAATTGCCAATAACCATCTTTGTCCGAACCGACTCGATGTATTACTGTTCCATTTAGTTTCTTGATATGTCGGGCAACGGTGGCGCGACTGATACCCAGCATCTGTGCATATTCATCGTATGTGTATTCTGGATGCTCTTTTATTGCGGTGACAAGCCGTGAAGTGGTGTCGTTGGTTTTTACAGTATCACTTGCAGTATCATTTACAGTATCACTTGTGGCCTTTTGATACTGTAAAGTCCGATTTTCGAGATTGGTAATATGTTGTGCCATCATTACATCTTGAATAATGGTACTGTCTTCATGCTCGCGGCTGTCTATCAGTGCCTGTATATATTCTCCTTTTGCTTCTTTCGTCACAATGGAGGGGATAAGTCCCAACTGCCGTTGCACCATGTTCATTAATAGGCGTGTGGTGCGACCGTTGCCGTCCACCCACGGATGAATGGTAACCAAGCGGAAATGGGCTTCAAAACTCAGGCGATAACAGGCGGCCATGTCGTTTTTGTCAATGGATGACAATGCCTCATTCAGCCACTCACAAAACTCAGCCGTTGCTTTAGGAACTTTTTGAAAAGCCAGATAGCTCTTTCCTCCGATACCGGCACTCACATTGCAACGGCGCAACTCGCCTTTGGAGGAATCGAATGTGCCGCCTAATGTGGAGTATTCCGAACCGGTACGCCGCATGACTTTAGCAGACAGCTCACACAAGAATTCAACCGTGTAAGGCCGAGCAGATTTTACCCATTCAAATCCAAAGAGATAGGCGTTCTTCAAGTCCACATTCATCATCTGCTCCATGAGGCTTCTTCCCTTGGCGGCAATTCCTTCATCAAACAGAAGTTGGTTTTCCACCTCGGTAACGGTAGAACCCTCGATGGCTGTGGAGTGCGTGATAAGCGAATAGAGGTAGAATTTGTCGTAATCTACCTGTTGCTCAATACCTGAACCGGAATATCGGTGGATGGTATCTTTTAATTTTTTATCTATCTCTTTCATTGCCATTGTGCTACTTTATGAAAAATAATATTGCATTCGTTCTGCCATCATGGTTTTGGCATCTTCCAATTGCTTGCAGATTAACTCTTTCTGTTTTTCAATGGATTCAATCTTGAAGGCAAATTCTTGTTGTAAAGAGAGTGGGGGAATTATAAATTTGATATTTCCAACAATAGTAAGATTCATGTTTTTTTGGTTTGTTCCATTTCCTAATTCACGATTAGCTTCATAACACATTTGAAAATGCCAATAACAAAAAGTAGGATTTAATGAGTCTTTACATTGTATGGCTGCACATGCTTGATTTGTTGCTGCTTTAATTCTTAATAACCCGACTTGACCTCTTGTTTTACCTTGTCCATACATCGCAACAAGTATGGTATCAGGAAGATAAATCGAACAATTGGAATTATCTATAGCTTCTTTAGTTATGTGCTCCTGAGTCTCCCAAATATATGAATTATGTACTTCCGTAGATTTAACCCATGGAATATCTCCTTCATAGTATGATACTATTTTGCGACTTGGAGTTGCACCTGTTCCTATGGATGCATATTTATTTAAAGATCCCTTTTCCCATCCTTTCGGATTACTCACCGGGTCACCGAACATATCCAGAAAAATGGATTGCGCCAGTGCATCCAAGTCCTCTAATTGCGCTTTGTAGCCGTCAATCATCGCTTGCACAGCATCCAACTCTGCTGCTATCGCTTGTTGAATATCCAGCGGAGGATATATTATTTCAACAGAAGCAACTCTATCAATATTTAGATTATTTACAACAGCTCCTTGTGCTTTCTGAGCAAATTTTTCATACATAGGAGCTGATCCAAGGAGATAATATAGGTAGGATTTATCAAACTGTTTCGGCTGTTCTAACACAAGCCAACCGTCATGTATGCAACCATCAACATTGAGAATATAGGGTCTGCCAAATGACATAGAGTTTGACAGTAGAAAATCTCCTTTGTGAACGAAACGGGATTTACTTACACCTTCAGGAATGATTTTTTCCTTGCAGGAGGATATAAATTTTGAATCTCCGGCATCTCCTATTTTAATCCAATTGATACCATCAGGGGCATCGGTTAGAAATTTTTGAATAGGACGAGGTGAACCGCCACGTTTAATATTACAAAGATTTCCAAGTAAATCTCTGTGCCATCTTGATTTATCCACTTTCATACCCTCACGAATTAAGCAGTTTCTTAAACTCGGCAAAGGCTGCATCAATAGTCTTTTGCCGTTCCTCCATACGAGCCATAATCACCTCGGGCGCATCATATACTACTGCCTCACGCTCCACTTCGTGATAACGCTTATAACTGAGGTCGTAGCCGTTTTCGCGTATTTCATCGGCAGTTACAAAGAATGATTGCTCCCTGCGGCTGCGGTCGGCTTCCGCTTCGAGATTATGGAAACGGGAGACAATGTCAGGGACATCGTTTTGCTCCGGGGTAGGAGTGCGTTGTGTCGTTAGAGAATAGCCATCGGCACGCATATCGTAAAACCAAACCCTGTTCGTTCCACCCGTTCCGGTCTTGGTGAAGATTATGATGGCTGTGGATACCCCACTGTAAGGCTGGAACACGCCTGATGGCATGGTGATAACAGCTTGCAGACAGTGATTATCCACCAATGCGGAACGTATGGTCTTATAGGCTTGTGCATCGCCTGTAAGCACCGTGTCGGGAACGACAGAAGCGCATCGGCCGCCCGTCTGCAACATCCGCATCATCAGAGCAAGGAACAGCAGTTCTGTCTTTTTCGTCTTGACAGCAGCTTTCAATGTGTGCGCGATATCATCGGCATCAAGGCTTCCTGCGAATGGCGGGTTGGCGAGGCAAAGCGTGTATTTGTTAGTGTCGTTGTTCTCGTTCGATAACGAGTTGCGATAGTGCAGTTGTGGCTCATCCACATCATGGAGCATCATGTTCATGCAGCCGATGCGCATCATCGAGGCATCGGAATCCGAACCGTGGAAAATCTCGTTCCGGTATCTGTTTCGGTTGTCGATATTCAGCAGTTCGTCGCCCTGATGTTCCGCAATGTATTTTGCCGCTTCCATAATGAACCCTGCCGAACCCATGGCAGGGTCACAAATGATGTCATCAAGCGTGGGACGCATCAGTTCCACCATCATGCGGATAATGTGGCGAGGGGTGCGGAATTGTCCGTTGGTTCCCGATGCCGCCATCTTGCCAAGCATATACTCGTATATGTCGCCCATCATGTCCGCACCGTCGGATGCCAACTCTTCTATACCCTCGACTACACGTGACAACAATCGTGCATTGGTTATCTGAAAGACAGTATCCTCCATTGCCTGACTATATGCCGAGCCTTCGCCCCCGATATGCCGCAGGAAGATAAACGCATCGTTACGGACACGGTTCAGCATCTTTGCAGATTCCATATCCTTGAAGTTGTGCCAACGCATCTCGCTGTATGGCACTTCTTGGTCTGTATTCGGGTTGTGCCACATTCCTTCTGGGAAAGTGGGGTTTAGCAATTTATCGCCTGTCAGGTTGGCAATGGCCTCCTTTTCCAGTTGCTTCTCATCAAGCATCTTCATAAAGAGCAAATAGGTGATCTGCTCAAAGATTGCCGAAGGCTGTGTGAAGCCATTGTTCCAAAATGTCTGCCATATATTATCGACTTGTTGTTTCTTTTCTCCTGTTATCATATGCTTACTGTACAATTTCTATTTCTGTTACTATATAAGGCAATTCAGCCATATCCATACCTTCGTTCTGAATGATATTCTTTAGAATCGCTTTCTTCCTGAGCATAGGGCTGTATTTAGAATCTAATTTGCAATATGGACCACATGTCAACTTTCCGCTTCTGTGGTACATAATATTACATTCCGTCCCTATCAAAGAATCTATAGAAGGAAACTCCACAACCTTTCCTTCCACAACCTTAATATCTTTTTTCTTTCCAATGTCTGTTATAGTTGTGCTAGGTGCCGGTAATGGAATAATTTTTATCTTGGATTTGTTTGTCTTAATGTCCGGATTAGAGTTGATATACTCGCCAAGCCATTTAATCACATGGCATAGCTGAAGGACATATCCAAAGAAAATTTCTTTCTTATCTTCCTCAATTATGTATGGATCATCTTCATTTGTATGTGAGTCTGAACTAGAATAATTCAAGATGTTTTTGACAAACATTGCTATTTCTTGATTGAAAATACAATCATCAGGCTCCCCAAATCTTACTTTGTTTTTGATAGTTCTTCCATCATAAACATTAGTCTCCAGACCTGCCATGAATCTACTGGCATCTAGCGACACAATATGACCATTAGTGTCAAAGAAATCGTCAGGAAGAAGACCAAATTTATTTGCACCACGAAATAGATATTCTATTACCTTGCGGAGTGGGTTACCCTCATATACAAAGTTCAAATTTTCTTCCGGATAGTAAAGTGCGGAAAGCATCTTCAACATATAAGTGCGTGCTTTTATATAACCAAATACACGTCCCTCGCCAAGATATTTGAATACATCAGAATGTCTGAACAATACCGTATTGATACCTGTGGATGAAGCTACTCGTCTAATATTATCAAAAAGTATTTCTTCTTGTGCGACCTTTTTGCCATCAATTTCCTCATCTTTGGCCTTGATATATTTCATAGGTCCCCACAATGAATCAAAGTTTTGTCTTTCTTCGGTGTAAATCAATTCCAATACTATGCTGAAATCATCCATTGTTCCAGCAGAAAGAACATACCAAGGTATGAATTTATGCTTTTCTCCGAAAATTCTTGATAAGCGAACAGAGACATGTCCCAAGAATAGCTTTGATGCTACTGTATCTGCTTTTTTAATTTTACATTGAGCGTCCAAGATGATGGCAGAGTATTCTTTGAAATTGATGCGCAGTTTTTCCTCCGCTTCTTCCCAATTTGTTGCCACATCAAGCTCTATGTCTTTTGACTCAGCAATAATTTGATAACCTTGTATAATGCTAAGGTCATCTTCTACCCAAAGTACTTTATAAAATGTTTCTTCTCTCATAATTCAAAAGATGAATCTATGTTAGTATCGTGAAAAATAAGTTTATAAGTAATAGTAAACTCATTTTCAGGCTCTGAAATAATCTCTAAGTTATCACCAAACTCTTCCATGAGTTTTTTGATTTCGTATCCTCCAATACCAAAATGAGTATTAGAATTGCCAGAAGTCTGACCATAAACAGTTATGTCGCTGCAACTCATTTGAGGAACTAATGGCTCACCGTTATTTGATATTGAAACGATGTAGTCCGATCCTTCGGAGCCAATCTCAATTTTTATGATGTTATCGGCATCCTCTCTATTTACAAATCCGTGAGCACACGCATTGCTAACGATATTATTGAATATAGTGGTAAGAGCTTCCTTGGAAAACTTAACATATTCAATAGGATCGCCTTTTCTCAGAACATAATTACCGGTAAGTTTACCATTTAGATTACTATCAATATCTATCTCTGGAATATCCTCTATACAGCGATGATCTGCTGAACTGTACTCATATCGAAATAGAGGACTTTTATTTCCGTGAATGTAATTCTCAATGAATTCAGTCAAAGCTATATCTTCTTTTGGCAAGCCATAACCTGTGTCAAACTTGTTAAACTGTGTAGAAAGTTTTGACATCGAAGTTTCCAAATTCTCAAAAATTTCTTTAACTGAGACTTTGTGAATACGACCGACTATGGCATTCTCGTCAATGATACCATTGTTGTCTTTTCTTACCTGTTCTAACAATCTCCACCAGTTCTTGAAATTTGATAATGTCTGACCTATAGCATGTTTTTTCATATGAATATCCTTACGGAAATCTTCATATATCTTTTGAAGTGTAATGTCGGCTTCTTGAATACCAGCATGCGCTTCATTGTAACATACTTTTTCCTGCTCCTCCAATGACGGAACTTTGATAAGTATGTCGCATAAATCTCTGAAAGAAATTCGACTTATGACACTTCCGGTTGATAGCTTAACAATTTGTTCCTTAGAATAATCGCACAATAAAGAGCGCAATAGATAATCCTCTGTTATGATGTTTGACACAATCTTAACAGGGAAAATCTCACTTCTCAAAGAAACAGAGTTAGTTTGAGTGGCATTTTTCAATCTTGCAACCTTAACTTTCCCCCCTATAAATCCAATCAAAAGACAGTTCTGGTCTATGACACTATTGGTTTCTTTAACGCTGGCAAGAGTATTATCGGCAGATAATATGCAATTAAGATAATCGTCAAATAATTCCCTGTTACCAACGAGTGGTCTAACGGCTTTAACAGTTAGCCTTGTTGCAGGAACTCGTTCTATTAGCTCACCTAATTTGACCAACTTTTCTCCGGCAGCAAGTATTGGGGCATTGATTGTAGGCAAATATCTATTTGGGGAGAAGGATAGCGAGCCTGTCAGGTCAGGATACTTTCCGCACCAAACTAATTTCTCATCACGCTCTTTCAACGATTCTATGATGCTTTCGGTTTTGAGTGTGTATCTTTTACGACCTACGACATTTGTCCTTGATACAAATGTTGAACTGCTAAAATCTGCAAGGATTACATTTCCTAATCCATCTTTTTTGATATGAATAAGGCAAGTTTTTACTCCAGTGTATGGTTGGAAGGTCTCTGAAGGTAAAGCCAAAACAGCGATACTAACATTTAAATCTGCTGCTGTTTTCCTAAAATCAAAGCCGTAATTTCCACTAAGAGTAGTACAAACATCAAAAGGTACAATAGCGTAAAGTTCCCCATCTTTTTTGAGATTTGTCTCTAAGAGATGAATTAAACTACTTATAGTTTCTCGTCTTTGACCGAAAGGAGGACATGTAAATATATAATCGTACTCCTTGGTAGTCATAACAATTGGGAAGGCAACACACTCGATGTTACATTCTACTCCTACTGCGGAATTAAGAATCTCTGATATAGCCCAGTTGATAATGCCTTGCTCATAGCCGTCACACTTGCAGCCAATCAGTTTATGAGAAAATTCCCCAGTACCATTATAAGGTAAATATACCTCACTATTAGGCTCGCATTCTGCTATTTTCAGACACAGGTCAACTAATCCTGATGGCGTAATTTGAGTTGCGCCATTACGCAAGAAATTCTCTGAATCTTGGTCAAAACAAGAAAGAATGACATTTCTGTATTCGTTCTTTAAAATGTCTATTTGCTCAGAAGGTAATTCTTCTTTTAAATCGATGATGTATTTATCCAATTCTTTTACGACCGAAGACTTGGCATTAGGATTAGTGGCATAAAGGCTTGCGCCCAATATCATTGAAGGATTATTGGTAAAACCTTTACTCCAAATACTATTAGAGAATTTGTTCACTATGTTTTGAGCTTCAACGGAAAGTCTTGCGAACTGTGTCATTGTTTTGAAATTTTAGAGTTAAACTTTAATACTGATTTCATTTGACACTGCAAAGGTCGTTGTTGTCTATGCAAAGGTTCTGCATAGAAAAATATTTTTTCATACATTCTGCAATTTTCTTGCTAAAAGCCTCGCGAAACCATGTAGGTGAAAGGACTTCCACATCTGGTCCGAAAGAGAAAATCTGTTGCTCCAATTCTAATGTGTGATATAACTGTAGTGAAATTATACAATCCTCTTCGCTTATAATTTCCTGTGATTTATGTATAGGCTTTGAGGTTACATATTTGAAACGTTTTGGAGAAAACTTTAATTGAAAAACTTCCAAGTTTGATTCTCCCTCATATGGAACAGTTACACCAACTACATTGTCGAAATATGTATTGAAATCAATCTTTTCATTTTTTCGGAATGCACAATTATTATTTACCATACTTTGAATACGGTCAAAGGCAAGACTCTTAATCCTGTCTTCTTTTTCGTCAAGCCCGAACAGATACCATCTTCCATTATATTGTTTAACAAAATATGGATGTAATGTATGTTGGTGATGGTTTCCGTTGGCTGAAATATATTCAATATCTAACGGCTGATGGTTGATGGTCGCATCAATAATGTCAGAGAGATATTCAATCCCTTTTAACTGATCATTCTGCCCAAAAGAAACAAGATTTTCTGCATTACCTTTGACTCCAAATCTAATTTCGAGGTTGGAGATAACCTCTTCCAACCATCCGTTCGAAGGTAAACCTCTGTATTTACCTAACATTTCTATTGTTGAACGGAGGTTCTGCACTTCTGCTACTGATAGTTCGTTTTTGTAGATAGAAAAATTCGGTTCAGAATAACGATAGTAACACTTCTTACCATCATGCGGTATGGCTTCAAGATATATGCCGTCCGGGAGCATCTTGCGAATGGCATTTAAATCTCCTCGCAATTGCCGCTCCATAATCATGGACTTGCTTCCGTTTGCATCATATAATTTATCGTTGACCTTTTCCAATAGGTCTTCAATAGTGTATTTATGACGAAAGTCGCTAAAGCATCGGTCTAAGACCATGAACCTATATTCGGCATTCTTGTTTTTGGGCATAATGTCTTTATGTTACATCGTTAGATTGGTTGGAACTTTAATATACATAGCATCCTCTTTTGTTGAATGAAGTAAATCTTTCACATCAACATCAAGAACACCGGCAATCTGCAACAGTGTTTCCAATCCCGGTTGCGAAGTGTTCGTACACCATTTAGACACTGTTGCCGGATCCTTGCCCAATTGTTCTGCCAGCCATTTGTTGGTTCGCTTCTTTTCAACAAGAACAACTTTGATTCGATTTATATCTTTCGTCTCTTCCATTTTGGTTTATTATTTCTCCATACATTGCAAAAGTACTAAATTAAATTCAATCAGCCATTATATAAGTAAGACTATTTGCTATAAAAATTGCGGATTACTTCAATTTTTATCACAAAAGAGTTCTGCTAACTCAACTAAAAGGATTACCTTTGTACAATAACTTGAAAGATTAGATATTATGGAATCCGAAAAGATATTGAACTATATTACGCCACAGATTGTAAAATATCAAAATATTGATGACCTGTTAGAGAATAATAGGCAGCGCACATTTTTTGATGTGACAGAGAATTTGTCTGTTGACAAACTGCTTGAAGAAAGCTTCGTTTGTGTTGTGGGAGAACCAGGCATAGGTAAAAGTAGACTCGTTGAAGAAATAAAGAAACGTGTTTCTGAAAATTTGTACCATTGTACCGCATCTGAGTTGAAGCACAAGGTTCTTTCAACGGAAACAGACTATTGCATTATAGACGCTTTGGATGAAGTTGATGGAAACTCATTCTATGATATACTACAAACGATAAAGCAATATAAAGAAGCGTATCGTGATGTTAAGATAATATTCACTTGTAGAAAGCATTATGTGGCATCTTATGCAAAGCATTTTTCCAATTGTAGGAATTTGCGATTTGTAGAAATATGTAGGTTGAATGAGGGAGAGGTAATGAATGTGGTTAAAAGCAAGTGCTCTGAGACAACAATAGAGCACATAAGTAAAAGCCCGAAATTAAGAACACTTATAACTATCCCAAGATATTTGACCTTTTTATTGGAATGGAACAAAAAAGAAGGTAGTGGTGTGAATATCGGAGAGCTTTTTGAGTACATAATTGCTCGTTCAATACAGGCAGCAGTAAAAGCTCGGAAAGACATTGAATATAATGAAAATAATAAGATATTGGTGCAGAGAACATTGGAGAAAGTGGCTTTCGTTATGGAGATAAGTCGAAGAGACCAAATCTCAAAAGATGACCTATATACGATTTTAGATGGTATAAAAGGCAATATGACGCAGATGCTCATTGCCAATTTTGATTTACTGTTCTTTGAGAGTCGAATATTGAAAGATACAAATGATATGCTATGTTTTGAAAATACTGAGTTACAAGAATATCTTGCAGCAAAGGAGTTGTGTAGACAGGACAATATAGAGAGTGTACTTTATGATGTTGCTGTACAGAAAGATTTGAAACATATCTATCCCAACTGGTATGATGTTATTCCTCATATCTCATATTCAAATGATAGAATCCAGACTTTTATTAATGTGTTTAGACTTATTGTATCATACGAATCAAATCTTGATAATGAATCATTTGAAAATCTATTGAAATACGTTGATTCATCTGTACTTTCACTTCAGCAGAAAGAAGATTTATTTTCAATAATTTTTGAACACTACCAACGAATACCTGTATATATTATGTGGAGAGGTTCGATTTCTGAATTATTGCATGAGTGTTATACGGTAAATTGTGATGCTCAGATGTTATTGCCATTCGACTACCTCAATAAGATTCAATTATCCAATATTTATGTCGTTCTTGATACGCTTGTTGAAAACAGCAATTTAAGCAAATGCGTTTCGGATCATTGGATTAATGCAGCAAATGGTCTGATGGCAACCAACGATGAGGAAAAGCAGTTGGCGGCTTTAGACTTGTATAATGCACTTAAATGTAAAGACGAACTTATACAATTATCAAAATCATATAGCGGATTTACCCAAGAATTAAAAGAAAAGTATTGTGAAGTAACAGGTTACAGCAAAATGACCGAAATAGATGTCGTTGATTGTTGGTTGAATGATTGTTATGTAGGTAATCCATACGCAATAAATGCAGTTTTATGTATAGAAGATTTATCTACAATAGTTTATGCCTATAATAACATCATAGAAAATGGTAAGCTGTATGAATTTTTTAATAAAAAGGGTACACTAGTCGTTTGTTATGAATTGTATTTAAATAGACAATTTGATATTGTTTGGAAAGGAGACACAGATAGCAAACAACTCATTACAAGAATAATTGCAGGTCTTATATCCAATCATACTTACATTACCTATAGTGATATGTATGAAATCATTAGGCGAATATTGCTTGAAAAAAAGACAGGAGCCTTGTTTATTGCAAGTTTTGATAGAACATGGGATTTAGAAGATTTATTTCGACGTTTCGATGCAGAATTTGTTGATTTAGAACTTATATCGTCAATGGATATTTTGTTGAGCGAAAAGGAGATAGAAACTTGGTATATAGATAATATTCTCACCACACTCATTAACAAAATTAGAAACGATGCAGATAAAAGGACTTCCATAGCTAAGTACATAGCACGTTATGCAGACACATTTGAGCATTGGGATAAGGAATCACAAAAATTAGAAGATGGAAAAGTAAATTCACAAAATCAACAACTTATTGAGGCTTATCGAAATATCTTAGACCCGAATGTGTCAAAGTACTATAAATATGAGGCTGCGTATGAGTTGTCAAAAAATATTGAATTTGTTCAAAAACAAGATTGTAATCCTCTGATAGATATTGTTAAAGTTTTTTTTGAGGAACTTGATTTAGACAAAATGACATTAGAAAGGGAAACACAAAATTCCTTTACTCTTTCTATGTCTTTACCCAAAATTCCTGTTTTTGTAAAGTTTTTATATTATTTAGGTGCTAAAGATTTACTGAGCTCTTATAGAATAATTTTGGCTAAAACATTGCCAAATGTTTGCTTCACGAGAAATTATGATGTCAAAGATGTGAAGAATATATACAAGTCCGTTATTGGTAGTATTAGCGATGAGGAGAAGAAACAACTTGTAGAATGGTGGAAGTCAAGGGAAGATGATTTTATGAATGTAAGTTCGGATGATATATGTGCCTGTATCACTGATTATGGGATTGAGGCATTGTCATATAAGTTGGAAGAGTATATAGAACAATATAAAGTTAATCAAAATCTTGATTACAGCATTGCAGCTTCCAAGGCATTAGATGTCATATCTGATTACAGTTATTGGGGTATAGACAAGTACCGAGACTTATTCGATTCTCTCAAAGATGATGGTATTACAAGCATAAAGATGAAGTGTAATGCTGTAATGATTGAAAAGTTTAAGGATACAGATGCCATTAAATGGCGGATTGAGTATTTTAGAGAGCATATTATAAAGACCTTCCATAATGACACAGGACATGCTCGTGCGATTTCATATGAGGAGTCCGAAATAATAAGCCCAAATCCACATATGTTCAGATGCTTCATGAGTATAAAAGATAATGAAACGTTGGCTAACCAAATGTCGGATTTGTTCGATTTTGGATTGACATTATGTGAAAACACTGATACATTAGAATACGCACGTTATCTCCTTAACCAAATATATCTTTTCTTCGTGAATTTAAACAATGTTGATTACATTTCTACATTAAGAAAAAAGATAGAGGCTCATAATGCGAAAAGTGTAAGTTATCTCGCTACCAGTATTATGAATAATGCAGAAATGCTGTTTTTAGTAAATGAAAAGATTACCATCGGTAGAGCTATTAAACAATACAACAAATGTATTGAAGAATCATATTTAAATATCCGGAATGACGGTGATTTAAGACGTTATTTTACAGAAATACACTCTGAAGTCCAAAAAGAGATACAAGACCAAGGTATTTACACATTAGTTCGTCCAGATGCTTTAAGTGAAGATTTTATTCAAAGGGAGTTGAAAAATACCATCATTAATAAATGCTGCCAAATGGGATTAGAGGCTGTTCGTGTAGATCGGGAGGTTGCTCTACAAGATAATAAGCGTACAGATCTTCTCATTCGATACGGCTTGTGTAATCCTATTATGGTAGAGCTTAAACTACTTCACAATAAAGAAATTCAGGAAGAGAAGAAACGTCGAGAATACAGAAATAAGTTTATTCAGTACACAAATGCAACTGGTACTTGTTTGTCTGTATTTTGGGTGTTTGATGTTCATAGAGAAAGCAGCAAACGTTCTGAATTCGAAAAATTAAGACTAGAGTACAAAGATTTACCTCATACTTCTGTCTTACTGACGGATTGTAAATGTAGTAGTGGTGTTGAAACAGGATTGCCAAAACAAAATACTAAAGTTAAGAAAAACAAGAAAAGCAAGAAATGACAAAGTTTCTATTATGATTTTATAGAGTTATGGATATTAGAACAATTTATGCAAGATGAAAATACTCGTGTTTATAAATGTAGGTAATACTCCTATGTCAGAAGAGACTATGGCTGCTAAGCTCTCTAAAATTTGTTTATTTCACGGAGGAATATTGGATCAATCGCTTGACAACAGAAGCGTATGGATAGTTAAGACTAAATTTAGTGAAGAATTTAAGAATCACTATACTCAATCATTTTGGAAAAGGTTAGGAGATGGAGTTCGTGAATTATTTGATACGCCTGTATATGTAAGCATATATGCAGATGATTTACAACGATATCCAAAATTTCAAGAAAAAAGAAGTGTTGGATATGTCGGTAGGATACAAGATATTCAATTTGATTTTTCCGGGGATGATATTAGTACAGACCCTCGATTTTGGTAATTGATAAATTGAATAGGGGGCAATGACTGATAATTTGGTACTGCCCCCATTAGAGAAACTATTTCACTTTATACTTCTGAATCTCTTGTATCATTTCCTTGACATCCTCTCCAACTTGTACAAAGTTCTTGTAAAGGATGCGCTCCCGTTCATCCCTTGATTTGAAGGTGTAAAACTTGGGAAGCGGTACATAGCTGGCTTCCTCCTTTTTTATCTCCTTCATATCGAAATCCGTCTTGCAGTAGAACTTGGAGGTCTTGAACTCCTCGCTTTCCTGAATGTTCATGCTTCCACCGCTTCCTGTTTTTGTTTGCACAAAGTCACGGGCTGTCTGACCGCATATCCATCCGGTCGGCATATCGGAGATTTTGGATGCAGGAACAAGGCTGTCCATGTTCTCATTGAGGTTGATGGAAGTCTTGTCCCGGTCGATGGTCACGCCTTTTTTGAGTTGTACCACCTTACCGAAGATGTCGGATGACAACCATTCCAAGGTCTCTTTGGAACGGGCAGAACCGCTGACCACATTGCCGACAGTAGTGATAATCTTCTGCATACCTACCTTGCCATAGTCCGCTTCGAGCTGCGGTAACTCCTGAAATCCCAACGCCACTGACACCTTGTTACTTCGTGCCGTACCGATAAGGCGGTCTATCTTGTGAAAATACAGGGTAGGCAACTCATCCACGATGATGCTTACCGGGATATTCTTGCCTTGTCCCGTGTTCACTCGTGTAACCAGACGATTAAGGATAAGGGCGTTCAGCGCACCGATGATGCTTTCCATTTCCGGATCATTGGCTATCAACAGGTAAGAGGGATTCTTGGGGTCAGAGACTTTCAAGTCGAAGTCGTCACCGTCCTTGTGGAATATCCAGTAGCTTTCCTTGGTGGCAAGGCGAGAGGTATAGACACGCAGCGTACCGATCATACCTTCCAACTGTTCCATTGCCTTGTTCTTCAGGGCGGTTTGAAACGGACCGAGCAACGGTGCCACCTCGTTGTCGGTCTCCAATACCTCGAAAATTGTCTGGTAACTCTCATTGAGGAATGACAGGATATGTGGCATATCGGAATACTTTCCGAGCCAATAAGCCGGTTCCACTTCCTCACCTGCGGAATTGAACACCCGTCCGGTGGGTATCATCCGCTTGGTCTGTTTGTCCTGTACCTTCTCTGCCGTGAGCATATTACCGTCCTTGTCGTAGGGTTCTTTGCCCCAGTTGCAGAAAAAATAGATGCAGGCGGCAAGGAAGTTGACAGCGGATGTCTGAAAGAACTGGTCACTGCCACCGCCTCCTTCTTTCTTGCCTTTTTGTAAGGACTCAAGCAGGGTTTCTGCGGTTTCAGATGCGGCAGCAAGATTGTTGATGTATTTCAACTGGATAGGATTTACCCTGCGGCTGTATTCCACATCAACGAAATTGATTATGTTGAACTTGCACCCCTTGGGCAGCTTTCTGAGCTTCTGGTTTTTCTTATAATGATAATATAATTTGGTTGCCAAAGTCGGAAATTTATAGTCGTAAACAACTAAGGCAAAGCCTTTTGCTGAGTGTTGCCGGATAAACGGTTCGATAATGGAGAAAGTCTTGCCGGAACCCGGTGTGCCGACTACCCATGTGCCTCGGAACGGATTGCTGATGTTCACCCAACCTTTGCGGAACTTCCCCTTGTAATAGTAGCGCATGGGGATATTGACCGAATACTTGTTCTCCTGCAACTCCCGGCACTGCTCAAAACTCTCGTTCTCAAAATTGAAACGGTCTTTCAGCAATCCCTCTTTGAGGAACTTGGAAATGTTGTCAAGGGCGATGTGTACCAGTACCACGCCGATTATTGAGGCAAGCATATAAAGCCAGATGTTCAACCGTAAGGTGTAAAGCCTTGTTTCCATCGGATATCCAAACAACCAAACAGACAATACAACCAGCCCCATACCTATTATGATAGGATAAAGAACTTGCTTCCGTGCATTGAACTCCAGTTTCTTCTTGTTCCTTGTCCCTATGCAGGTGATGCATATAAGCAGGAACGTGGCTAACTTGCTATATGCGAGATTTCCGTCATTGTAGATTACCCACCGCTTGATACGCCCGTGTATGTCGCAGAGTATGCCGCCCCAATGGTCAAGCATGGCCGGGTCAATGGCATACTCGAAGAACTCCAGCAGAATGGAGACATAGATGACCGAACGGAATATCTTGTAAAATCCTTGTAACTCTTTGCTTTCTTCCATGATTCAATATGTTATTGGTTACTGTTTCCGACGGAACCAACGGCTGCCGACCCGGATGACATCCATCCCGAACCATACACCGTTCTCGTTCATCTTGGTTTTTATCTTTTCAAGAGTGACCGGACCTACGCCCCAGGTCTCGATAAGATGCTGTTCACTGAGCGGAATCAGGTCTCCGATATACAATATGCCGCGAGCTTCCAGACGGTCGCATACAGACGGTGTGATGCCCATGCTGAACACCGGCTTCGAGAGGTAATGAACCTCTTCCGCAGGAATGTTGCCTAAAGCAATCTCCAGTCCCTCTTTGATTTTCTTCTGATACTCGATGCGTTGTCCTATCTCGCGGAGAGCCTGCTCGCTGTACGATATTTCTGTTCGTAACCGGGCGGATTGCTCCACAAGCGTGTCGCTGCTTTCTCTTAGTTCGGCTTGGATGTTCGTCAATGATTCGATGTTCTCATCAAGTTTGCCGCGCTTCTCTTCCAGTTCTTCGGTTATCTCCTGCAATTGGGTGATACGTCTTTTCAGGAACGAAACGTGTTCATTTTCGTCCGCTATCATTTCCAGCAGGTAATCGAATCGCTGTAATTTGTATGCAAAATCCTTTTTGACCGAAACAAGGACTTCGGCAAGTTCTTCCATTTTCCGACGGGGCGATCTTTTTCTCGCACATCGGTACATCAGGACAAGTGCCGTTATCATCAGTAAAAGTCCTATAAGCATGATAATGTCTATTGTTTCCATATTCTCTTCGTTTTATTTGTTTAGTGTAATGATTGCACGTACCTTGTGTGCCTGTGTCTTGGGTGTTTCCTGCATCGAGCCGCTTCCCATGGAATAGAGCCACGCTTTCGCCTTTTCCTGCCCGGCCACTTCCGTACTCGTCCAGTACCAGCAGTCATCGGCAGCATCGGGCAGCTCGTCGCCACCGCACATCCTGATGATGGGGTTTATCTGGCTCTTGGCATTATAGAGCATCCGCATCTGCGCCACTGATGGGATATAGGACGACTGTCCGTACCGCCACAGGGCGAAGACCGCTTCTGCCATAGGCGAGGTGGTTTCTCTGGTGTCGTAGATTGCAAAGGTGTTCTCGTTGCCGTCCAGTGCCGTGATGTCAGCAGATGTGCGTTGGTTTACACCTATGCTATCTGCAAAAGCCTCCGGTGCCAAGTCCCACAGGTAAACCGCATAGCCGTTGCCTTCAATAGCTTCGTCGTGATTGACATGGAACACCACGGCAATAGGCTGTTTTTCGGATTGCTTGAAGTCTGATACCGACAACACTTTGCCGTCCGTACACAGGATATGACAGGGTTTCATTGCCGTGTCCGGGAAATCCCGGTGTGCGTCACAGGCTACGAATAACGTGACGATGGTTAACAGGCTGAATAGCCTGCAAGCGTTTATGTATAATTTCTTTTTCATTTTCCCTTAGTTTAGAGGTAATTTTACACCTAAGACAATGCCTGTGCGGAACAGGTCTTCTCCTTTTATCATCAAATCGGTTTTCACTTGGCAGAACAGCCTCCAGCCACCACGCAACACATAATTGTGTTCATAGCCGAGGTGGATGCCGCCCAAGAACCGTTTTGTGTCACTCCCGGCAGATGCCCCGATACGGACATTGCCGTAATGGTTGCGACCACGCGCCACACAAGGCTTGTAGGCTACTCCGAATCCGTAACTCCTGTAATTCCTCCAGAATGATTCCGGACAGATATGACCGCAGGATGCGCATTCGTCCCATTTGAGATAACCGTTGGCAAAAAACTCCCACATGTGGTGGTACTTGCCCTCATGTTCGTATGAGAGGGTGAGGTCCAGTCCGTTTTGATACAGGCAACCAATACCCAACGAAAGACGGTCGCTGTTGCTTTGCGCTTTACCGTTCATGGCAAATGTTATTACCGTGACCAATATCAATAATATCTTTTTCATCATTCCTCCTCCAATAATACACGGTTAAACGAATCGGCTGAAAGCACATCCTCGTAGTCTATATTCAAATGTATGTTCCTGCCGCTTATCTGTTTCTCGGTCATTTCAATGGTCAGTACCTTGTCGTTGGGGAAGGTCATCTTCTTCAACACAATGACGTTACGGTAGCCATGACAGAATGACTTTGCCTGTTCAAGTACCAATGCGGGTGCCAGCTCTATGATTTGGGCGTTGGTTGCCTTGGACAACTTCTTGTCCGCGAGTTTTACCCGTATCTGATCGATGTCGAAACGGATATTGGTCTTGTTCTCGATGGAGAAGTCAATGAAAAAATAATCACTGACCGTATAGATGTTGTTCAATCTCATCGTCATGCGGTGTTCCCGGCTTCTCACGTTGCGGTATTTGGCAGGAGAGTTCCATATACGCCTCGCAAACTGTGTCATATCCGCCTGTGACATACTCACGGCAGGATTGTTATAGGCGTTACGTTCCCGGAACTCGATTTCCTTGTCCGTCACGGCTTCCTGCATCCTTGTGGTATAGAGCAGCGCATACTGGGTACGGTAGCGTTCCGTGACAATAGTGACGATGGCCAGTACCTCACCGTCCTCGTGTCCTGTCTCCTTTGGCTTCAGACGGATCGTGTTGTTTATCGGTTGGTCACCGACCACTTTGTCCGTGGAAATATCCACGAAGCGTATAGGTTCGGAAGCGGTAATGACCGTGGTCACTTGCTCGTTGACGGTCAGTTGCTCCAATTCCTCGTAAGTCTGCTGGGCGAATGTAGGCAGGCTTGACAATGCCGCCGTTACTCCGATACAGATAGTCTTGATAATCTTCATATCTATGATTCTTTGAATGGTTATTTACTTTGCATTTCTTTTTTCCTTGCTGTTGATGATATAGACAAACGTACCGTATTTCAGGTTGACCTTGTTCTTCTTGATGTTCTTGCTGATGGCGTTGCTCGTCTTCTGGTAGGCATCCTGAATAGCCTGCATTCCCCATTGAGTAAGGCTGTTGCCATTACCGCCGGTATTAATGTTCATGTTGCTATTGAACGCTCCGCTTGCCACATCTTTTGCGGTTTCACGGAATGAACTTGACGGCACATACAGCCCCTCCAGTCCGTCGGTATCATAGAGCGAAAGGCTGACCTTGACGATTTCATCATTCACCAGTACGCTGTTAATGGTTCCCTTGACCCTCTGCGAGGAAAAGCCGCTCATGATGGCGTAGAGATAAGAACCGCTTTTGACCACCGTCTCATTGATTTCCACATCATCCAAAAGCCGAAGTCTGACACGGCTTCCGTCCACGGCCTTGACATCCTCGTCTATAATCGCCTTGATCAGATTAGGCTCATGCTCGTTTTGGGCAATGGTGTTGAAATAGTCGGAGGTCACTTTTACTTTCTTGACCATTTCACCCGGTTCTTCGTTTTCGGAAGGAGCGTTTACCGCCCGGCTTTCTTCATTGATTGTTCCGCTTGCGGACACTCCGGTTTCCGTGCGTTGTTCAAGACTGTCTTCTGCAAGCGGTTCAACAGGTTCCACCTGTGCCTGCGCCTTTAGTCGTGCTTCCGCGAGGGCACGCTCCAGTTCTTTGAGGGCTTCCTGCTCTCTCGCTTTGGCATCGGCAGTTTCCTCTGCCTGTAATTTCTGCTGTTCCAGTTCACCCAAGAAGGCAACTTCGTCCTGGCTGTACTGCGATTCGTATTTTTCCTTGTCATCATCGGGTTCGTCTCGTTCTATGTTATCCACAGCCGTGTAGTCGGCAATCTTGCCCCACGACTTTGCCATGTTCTCGTATTTGCTTCCTATGCCGTCGCCGCCCTTGATGGTGGCATCGGGCAGGTCGGGATTCAGGAACTCCGTGGTCTGGAGTGTCTTGTCGGCTATCTCTGCCTTTTCTGCATTGAAGAGGTCAAAGATGAAATAGGACGCGCCCAACAGCGGAATATACAATATGGCAGGAAGCATATATTTGGGCTGCCTGAAATTGATTTTCTCGAATATCCTTTTCATCGTTGTCTGGTTTGGGTGGGTTCAACAATGGGAGCAACCGGCTCCTTGTGGCGTTCTCTGAGCAGACTGTCCTGCATTTCTGTAGCACTTCTTATCTCCTGACCATGCCGATAGGCCTTGGTCAGCCGATAAATGTTGAAGGTGAATGTGCCGATTACGAAACCGAATACCATGACAAGGAACAGTATCTTGTTCCTGTTGGCAAAGCCCTGTATCTTGGCGGCCAGTTTGTCAAGACGTGTCGCCTGGGCGAATTTGCGACCGGCATTCACATCACGCTCGTATCTCTCTTTGTATTGTGGATCGTTCTTGTCCGGCATCTTTTCGCCGAACAGCATCCTGCGGAATCCTTTGGTATTCATATCTGTAAATTTTAATAGGTTGCTTTCGTTTTCTGTTCGATGTCTTTATTGAGGAGGGTACGCCAATTTACGATAAGCAATCCGTGCGGATTGTTCTCGGTTCTCGGCACTCGTTTGAGTTGTCCTGCCGTCACCAGTTCACGCATCAGGATGTTGCTTCTGCGCTCGATACGTTGCCGTCCGTAATAAGTGAACTCCATATTGCTTTTGTCAAACCGCACACTGTCGCAGTAAATGGAGAATACGGCACTCGTTCCCAAGATGTTGGAGTAAAAGCCTTTCTCTTTGAGCGTGTTGTACTGTGCAAGTCCGGTCTCGTCCACCAGGTACATCGCCTTTTCCATCGTGTATTTGATGTACTTGTCATCGGGAGGAAGCGTGAAAAAGAAGTGGTGGAACATTTCCACATGACTTTTGGCTTCCACATCAAGGGTTTCGTCCATCGTGGTACGGTTGACCAATATTGGCACGTTGCCGTCCAGCACATAGACTTTCTTCTGTGCATCTGTCACCATTGTCCGTGCCGTCCAAATGCTGCTTACGCTGATGATGATGCAGCCGACAAGGAAGAACGAGCAGATGATTCCCACTAACTTGATTTTGTTTTCTAAATTTCTGATTACCATTGTATATTTTTGATTATGAGTTTACGATTATCGCATCATAGTACCGATTGCACCGGTCGCTGTCATCTTCGCCTGTTGAGCCACACCTTCACCGAAGTTTCGGGTTGAGAATGCGGTATCGCCCTCCGGTATCATCCAGGCGGCCAAGTCCGGAACAAGGTTCAAGCATTTCAATGCCACGATACTTGCAGCCATAAGGTAGCCTGCCGAGAAAAAGGAGTTTTGCAGATAAGCAGCCATTGTCTGCTCACTTACCGTGATTGCCGTCAGGTTTTCCACCTGTATGCAAAGCACAATGTCGAACAGAAGCAGGACATAAAATCCGACGAAGTAGAGCATCGCACCATAAAAATGTACCGTCAGATACCTTGTCAGCCATTTGGCCCAAGCTCCTTCCCATTTGGGCAAGAGGCTGAAAGCCCATTGTATCGGTCCGAAAATCGTGAGCATTCCGAGCAGGATTTGCTGGCAGTAAATCGTAGCCCACCAGCCTATGCGAAATACAATTAAGGCTATGAGCATCACGATTTTATCTATTCCTACAACAATCCCGGAAGTAAGTGAAGTGAACCAAAGTTTGGCTGCATCCTTTTCCATATTGGTCACTTCGTCCACCCCGGTCTGTTCCATAGTGGCTTCTATCAGATTAGGGTCGGAAGTTCCGCTGTGTGCCACATCCGCTTGTGCTTGCAGGCTGGTGTACATTGTATCTCTTGCATAGATGAGTTGCTGCACCTCCTGAAATTTATCCTCTATCTGTGTGGCTTCTGCCTGATACAGGTCATGAGTATAAGAGCCGATACAGTTCGGGATATAGGATAGGAAATCCAACACGCACCAGTTGCTCCCACTGTTTACCATACCCGTGTCTGCCGGAGGATACCACCAGCATAGGATAATTGAAATCGCCAATGGCTTGAACAACTTCATGATATCCAGCGGTTCGTTCTTGACCATCATCTTATACGCCATGCCTGCTGCCATGACGATTGCAAACAAGGCCGCGAGTGCCATACACATTTGGAGGATCCACCAAAACGGGCCTTGTGAACCTGTGAAGGTGGCATCCGTCAGGAACTCGTTGGTCTGAAAAATCACATCATCAATCTCTTCTTCAAGCAGATTGATGCCGAAATCTGAAAGTATATCTCCGCTTGCCATCTATTTTTCCATTTAATTTTATCTGTTCACACTCTCATTACCGTCTTCGTTTCCGTCATCATTCTGCGACCCTCGCACTGCTGACCGGGATTCATTCCAGCGACTCATGGCATTGCTGATAATGCTTCTTTTGTCTATCGGGCGGTTCTCCGTTGCCGAAAGGAGATTCTTCGTGGCATTGCGGTTGCTCAACTGGACGAGATATTTCACCAGTACATCGTTTTGCCGGGAGACATCGGCATAGATTTGCAGATACTCTTTCTTACGCTGCGCGTTGGGCATATAGGCATCCCTTGTTGCCTTGATTGCGCATTGATAGACACGGTAATAGTCGTTCCACCGTTCTTTTTCTTTTGGCGAGCCGCCTGTCATCATTATGCGGTCAATGTTCTTCTGAAACTGCCGCATCTGTGATTCCACCTTGTCCTTTTCCGCAAGCCAGGCCAAATCCACTTGTCGGTCTGCCACATTCAAGGCTTCAATCTTGGCTCTGCTTGTGAGTGCGGAATCTATGGCTTCCGCTTCATCTACCTGCTGATAGGAAGCCACGCCTGCCGCCGTGCGGAATGTGAGTTTGTTCTTGACAGCTGCCGTTTTCTTGTACTTGTTGTGCAGCAACGTGTAATAAAGTTCCGGTTTGAGCGCACCGGCTCCGGTTTCTTCCACCGTGATTTGGTTCATCTTGGGCGAATCGTGGTTGTAGGTGACATATTGGGCGTTTGCCGCAATGGTTGCCACTAACAGCATCGTTGTAAAAATCCATTTCATAATTTCTCTATTTTTAGTTATCAATAATCCAGTTTACCTGATTGTCTCCACCGTCCGAAAGCATCGTCAATAAGTTCCCGTTTGGTCTTGGTACGATAGACTTTCTCTTTCCAATAGCCGATACGAACCTGTATGTACCGCCAGGTCTCGAAATAAGCACGGTTCAAATGCTTCTCGATATTGTCAAGAGAATAGTTGATGCTGTTCAGCACCATCAGCAAGTCCGAAGTGGAACAAGCCGCCGCACCTGTGGCGTACAGAACCAAATCGCTCACGGATTTATATAGGTATTCTCCTTCCTGGGCTATCATCCGTATGGCTCCGGCATTGATGGATAATATCAGAGTGTCTGCCAACTCTATGTGTTTCCGCTTGATGACCTTCTCATTGAAATCTTCAAGCATCGCCTTGTAGTCGGATATTCTTTCGCTGACCCCTTTGTAGGTGGAATGTACATTCAATGCCGTGCGCAGGGACTGGTACATCACGTCAATCACATCGAAAGCTCTGGTGTACTTGTCCAGATCCACGTTCAACTCCTTATAACCCACCGTTTCCTTACGGCTGTATTCATGCAGGAGTTTGTTGCTGTGTTCCAATGTGGAGCGAGCCAGCAAGAGGCTTCGCTGTTGCTTGTGGTCATTGATATAGGCTTCAACCGTCCCCACATCAAAACTCCATTGCGCATTTGCGGACAGGGGTGCCAGCAGCATTATCAACAATCCGAGTATATATGTCCTGCCTCTTTTCATCGCTTGCCCTCCTCAATCTTTCTGTTTCGTGCGTTTTCCATCCAACGGTCGTGACATTCCTCCACAAGGGAAAGTCTGCGCCCCTGATCATCGTCAACGGGTGGCAGAACATCTTTCAGCACGTCAATGATACTGCGCCTGCAGTGCATCATCTTTTCCAATGATACCAAGTCGGCGTAAATCTTCGTGAGCCGGGAATCCACTTCACGGGCTATTTCCAGCCGGTCGCTTGACCAAAGCAGGTGATACATATCGTTTGTTTTCGTGTCCTCCTGCGGTGCAGTACGGGCATATTCAGTCGTTATCTTGCACTTCGGATATTCTTTCGCGATTTCCGCTATGCGGTCATTGACCAGTTTTGTCTTTTCCTTGTCGCTCATATCGGGGTCAAGCGTAATCACTTCCACCACATGGGTATCCGAATACTCCGTTGCCAAGTCCCAGGAGATTTGCAGGATAGCCCTGTGTATCTTGATGCCAAGGAAGTATTTGGGCTTTCGGGCGATTTTCAGTGTCGCCTTGAATGTGATGATGCCGTTGATATTCGGGATTGTGCCTTTTCGGACATAGGTGTAGCCGTTCCAGGAACCGTTGTCCTGCCAGGTGATATTGTAAGCCGTCTTGCAGTCTTGCATGATAGCCGGTATCCGGTAATAGTCATCGGTCTGCACATCGTTGTCGCTTTTGGCTTCTTCTTTTGCCTGTGCGATTTCCTCTTGCTTCTGCTGCCAGGCGGCAAGTTCAGGTTTCAACCTGTCTATCTCCGCTTTGTTCTCATTGTATTTCTGACGGAGAGGAACGGCATCCTCCACACTGGCATTGGCAATCTGTTTGATAAGCGATTCGTTTTCCGTTTCCAATGCGGATATTTGTGACTGGAGCGCGTAAACCTTGTTGTCCGCTTCCCGCTGCATGGCATCGAGTTCAGACAAATCCAGTTCCTCGCTTTCAGCTGTAGTCTTCATCGCGCACTCTTTGGAATGTGCGTTGAGCGTACTTCCGCATTTCCGGCACTTGTACTGGGTTGTTCCCTGCCCAAGTGTCGCACCGTCCGAACAGGTGACACTGATTGTTACCGTTTCGCATCCTTTCAGTTTCTCTTCATTGGTTGCCTGGTAATAGTTCCGGCTGTCGGAAGCGATATAATAGACATAGCCGTCTTCGTTGTCGTTAAACTCAGACAGATGTGCATTAAGTTGTGCCTTGAATGTGTTCAAATCCATCGAATAGGAATCGAACACGTCTTCATAGACTATTTCCTCGTTGTTCCAGCTTTTCGTGACATGGATTTCGTAGGCGTATGCCTTCTTGGTCTGTTTCTTCCCTTTTTTAATGATATAGCTGGACTGGTAATAATTGATGGTGTAACTGAAGCCGTCATTGGCATTGTTAAGCTGCTGCACCCTGTTCCTTGACCATCCGGCATAGCGTTCCGAATTGGAAAGGGCCTGCTCCTTTTGCGATGCGTTGGGATAGAAGTTCGGATCGCTTGTCTTGAAGCGGGTCCATTCACCACCTTCAAGGATGCTCTTGTCATCTGTCGGGGGATAATAGTCGCAGAGGGAGACACTGCCACGGTCACGCCTTGCGATGTACCATCGCTGGGTGTAGTAATTCCCGGCTGTTTCGTCCAGATAATCGGTAATCCACGAAGTGAGGTTGTAGTCGCTGAACTTGAACAATCCTGCCACATTTTCTTCACCACCCACGATGCCCAGTATGGTCTGTCCGGCATTGTTCTCCAGTTGCTCGAAAAGTCCGTTGTAATGCTCGTAGATGTCAATGACCTTGCTGACTTTCCCGTTCATCAGCTCGTGAAACGAGTTCTGTTGCAGCAAGGCGTTCCCGATATTGGTGATTCCCGAAGTGGCAAGACCGGCTCCCATCCGGTAAAGTTTGTCCAAATCGGCTTTCAGGTTTTCCTTGGTGAAGTTGCCCGGCACTTTGGATATGTCATCAAAGAGCCGTTGCCAGTCCACGTTGCCAATCTCGGAGAGTTTTAAGATGGAGGCGATTTCCTTATTGATTTCCAGAAAGGCGATATCGGAGAAAGACAGAGTGCTGTTGGTGACAACGCTCTCGAACTGCATACAGAGGGATTTGGTGTCATCGCACACTTTCATCAGATAACTGCACCAATGGAGTGCGGTCTGTGGAGAACGGAGCATCAGTTTGGCGACAATCCATGTCTTCGGGATAATCTTGTGCGCCACCAAGTGATAAATCCTGCGGTAGTAGTAATTTTCGGTGGCACTGCTCCAGATGCCCAAATCAGTGAGTGCCTTCCTCTCCAGGAACTTGCTGGCAAATATTCCGGCAGTGGCCACTTCCGAAGCCTTGTAGTGTTTCAGTATATTCTGCACCTGCTCGTCATAATACGCTTCTGCAACGGTTCCAGTACCGTAGGCAGCAACCATAGCGGCAACGGTTTTCGCATCGAAGTTCACGCTGTAATACTGGGCATGAACTTGTTGGGCGAAAATCGTGGCTATTGTCATTATTATGAGAGCAAATCGTTTCATTGTTGTTTTGTCTTTGGTTGATGAAGATTCAATACCTTCCCGGCAGCATTCACTTTTTGGGCAAACGGCAGGGACTTGCTTATTCCGGAAGCATCCCAGTCAGCGCAATAACGCTCGATGGCTTCCTTGTGGCTGCATTGCAGTTCAGCCTTGTAGAGTTTCAAGGCTTCTTTCTCGGCCCGTTCCGTGGTATAGGTCATGTAACACTCATGCGGTTCCTCCACACCATACACACCGCTGGTAGTGCCACGGCGGATAAAGACCTCACGAAAGAACGAACGCCCCTCTTTATTCTCCAGTCGGTTGATGGTAAAGATTTTCTTGCAGTCCACGTCTGTCAGACCGAGAATAGCCTTGATGGTATCAAAGCGTTCACGGAACTTGCTTTGGTCAAGCAGCATTACCACATCGGAGTTGTTGATGATAGCCTCCTTTACAATCTCAGACCCGATGATGTCCTGAATCTCTTGTGTGACCACGCCCACTGAAGCCCAGAACTTTCGGGCGGTCTTATACATGAATTTGATGTATTCTGCCATAAGAGGGCTGGCTATGGCTTTCCATGCCTCCTCAATGACCAGGACTTTGCGGTTCTTCTTGATACGCATCTTTTGCAGGAACACGTCCATGATGATGAGTGTCACCAAGGGGAACAGGAGCGGGTCATCTTTTATGGAATCGATTTCAAAGACAATGAAGGTCTCATCAAACAGCAAACTGTCCATGTTTTCGTTCAGCGTCTTGTCGTGGTTGCCACCTCGATAGAAGTCTTTCATCATATACCGGTAGGTGGAAATGTCTATCCCGGTTATACTGTTTTCATTGCAGATGTCGGGAATGCGTTGTACGGAGAACTCATAGAATGTGTTGAATGACAGTGATTCCACTTTCAGTTCCTTTCTCCTGCGTTCTATCTCGTCTATGACAGTTTCTATCCGTGCGTTCAGTTCCGTTTCATTTTCAGCGCGGTTGCCGTTTTTGTTTCGCTCGTCAATCAAAAGGCTTTTGCGCAAGTCCTCACGTTGGGGTGGAGTGAAACCATCGAAACCGTTGAAGTAGGTATCGTAATATTCGGTGATGACCTGCTCGATCAGCCTGTCTTCCGTTTTGGTGACCGTCCCTTGGCTGCCTTTCCAAATCAGCAGCACGAGATTTTTCAGGAAGCCTGTCTTTTCCACGTTCAATTCCTGCCTGTTGATGCGGAAAGGGTTCATCGTAATCGGGCATTCCTCCGTGTAAGAGATATATTTTCCACCCAAATACTCGCACAATCCCTCGTATGAGTTACCGGTATCTACCATTACCACGTCCGTCCCTTGCTCGTGAAGCTGGCGCACAACGCTGTTCATGTGGAATTCATATGAGAGGAGTTTTGTAATTGAATATCAACTATATAAAAAAATAACGGTACAAAAATCCTACTAAGAAAAAAAGGAAGTATAAAAGCCGTTTGGGGAATAGAACCGAATAAAAAAGTTTGTTTTTGGGATGAAAGATTTAACAAAAACTTAACACTTGAAGAGTATTTTTATCTTTTGAAGGTATAGGTCGGAATGAAGCAAAAATCGCAAAGGACTTGTCAAGGGATTATCTTTTACCGCTGAAAAACAGAATCTTAAACGCTTGGAGAGCCAATAGAGGTACAAAAAGAGGGAAAATGAGCCTTGAAATGCTGTTTTTTACCTATCAGTGAGAGCTTTTTATGGGAATTTCATTACCTTTGTATTTGGATTGGGGAAACCCTGTCCGAGACATAGAAATTAAGAAGCGTTATGCTTATCTTGTGAATTGGAAACGTAGGAAATTTCACAATTACACACAAGGGTGGCATAGTGGTTCTCACGCTATAGCGTGGGCTGCTATTACTACATTCGTGTGTACAGGTTTCCTACGACCTCCAATTCAGAACGTGGCATTTGCAGTTCCACGCTTCTGCGTAATTAACGGCTCAATTGGAACTAAAAGAGCCATTGGCATAAGAAGAAAATGAGAAAATTTTTAATCGCAATCACATTACTCTTTGTTGCTGTAATCAATACTATGGCACAAGAACACCTTTCCTTTAAAGGTATTCCTATTGAAGGAAGTATGACTGAATTTTGCCAAAAACTGAAAACGAAGGGCTTTACACAATTGGGGCGCGACGACAATGTGACGACGTTCACAGGCGATTTTACAGGCAGACAGGCAACAGTCGGTGTCGGTGCGACAGATGATGGGAAAAGCGTTCACTCTGTTGTCGTTATATTCGATGAAAGTAGCGAATGGAATACTCTTGTGAATACTTATGACTATTATAAAGGCTTATATATTCGTAAGTATGGTGAGCCTTCTGCTTGCCGAGAACATAATCCGAGCCGTCAGGACAGCAATATTTCTCTCATGTACGAATTAGGACAAGGAACAGTTACTTATGCAAGTGCTTGGAATGTCACTGGTGGAACTATTGAATTATCAATCGAGAAAGCTGGTTATTCTGACGGTGTTGTTATTATTCGATACCGTGATTCTCAAAATGTAGAAACTAAAATCCAAAAGGATTTGGAGGATATATAACAATAGGTGTTAAGCATACGAGCCTTGACTATTAGTTAAGGCTCACCTTGTTAACTAATAAATAAAGAATAATTATCATTGAATATGAAAAAATGGCTTATTTACGTGCTTGGTATAATCACAGGTGTTATACTCACATTTGCTTTCGCATTTTGCATTAATCTATCTAACAATTCGGGAATTATTGGACTTGAAATGTTTGAAGAACCCGGAGATTATATGGAATACTCACAATTTAGGGTGTTCCAAGTGGTAGAATCTGGGTGTGCATTAGCCCATGCCGATGACTCTTTTGGTGCAATAGTTTTTATTATACCAAATGAAAATCAACAGTTCTATGATGATCAAAAAATCGTTCTTAAAAACGATCAATGCGCTCAACATGTGGGAACTTATAAATACAACACCAAAATGGAAATAGAAAAAACAGTTCCGGCTATTAGAATAATTGACGGTGTAGAATTGCCTAAATCAAATAAAACAGTTTCAGCTAAAAATAATTCCGGAAAGACATTGTTTGACAAACCAGGAGATTGCGTAAGCCGGAAAAATTTTGAAGTGCAGGAGGTCTTGGAATCTGGTGATGCTATTGCACTGGAAATTAGAGAGACTATAGGGGGACATATATTTACTTCTGATTTAGAAGTCTTAATATTAGCTCAAGAGGGCAGCAATTTTTACAATAAACAAATAGTGAAAGCTCCTCATGGAAAATGCGCAAGACAAATTGGGAACTATAAGTATCAACCATATGAATATGGAGATACAAAAGTAATTCCTATAATTGCTTTCAAGTAAGCATTTGGGTCTTGCGATTTCATCATTCAAACATCCTGCATAGCGTTTTATTAAATTATCGAATAATCATCAATGCCACTCACGTTTATCATATTCCCTATTTGTTTGATAATAGGTGTTGTCTATCTTGTTTATGTCAAACGAAAAGAACGGCAACTTATCGAACAGGTTACGCCCATTACTCGTGGCGAATGGTCGGAACGGAGAGTGGTACTGAATTTATTGAAAGGTGGTATTAATCCTAAAGCCATATTTCATGACTTGTATATTCAAAAACCGAATGGGGAATACACGCAAGTAGATGTAGCCGTTGCGACAAAAGCGGGCATTATTGTGTTTGAAGTCAAGGATTATAGCGGTTGGATTTTTGGTAACGAACATCAGAGGTATTGGACACAGTTATTGGCGTATGGTAAGGAAAAACATCGCTTCTATAATCCTGTTATGCAAAATTCCGGACATATTCAAGCCATTAGGCAATGTTTACCGCAAAATCCCGGCATTCCAATTTATTCTGTTATCGTATTCTTCGGGAATAGTGAGTTTAAGAATGTTACTTGTAATGCAAACAATACTTTTATAATATATCCTCGCTCTATACGTCAGGTAGTAGCCGAAATTTTGATGCAACCTAATGCTAATTATGGTAACAAATACGAAATAATGGATGTATTTGCTAAGGCAGTGCAAAACGGCAATGACCCGATGATTGTTTCTTCACAAATCAATTCTGCTGCATATTATGGTCGCAATACGCCTCAATCTACATATACTATATCTCTCAACTCATTATTCCGCTTCGGTAGGTTCTCGCACAGAAGAGGATTTTGGTAGTCCATTCATCATCAGAGTTTTTACATCTTTATTCCGTTATCTTGTCCTCTCTCAATCTTCCAATCATACTTACCCTCTGCCACATCGCCCACCTCATTGAGTGTGTGGCGATGTTTGATTTCATCAAAAGGCTGCCTGTGTTCCGCATAACCACACAGCCATGTCCCCACTGCCTTTTGTTGGTCGGTGGTTTCCCCATATTCCTGCATTACGTTCTTGATGTCGGCGGCTTCGGACGGGGCGAATATTGATTTGTGCTGTTCCGTACCGAAATGGATAATCGCATCAACGGCTCGCCTGAATATCTCGCTTGCCTTATAGAGAATATCAGCAAGCAAATTCAGAATGTCCCGGCTCGATTTCAGCGCACCTTGCAGCAAACGGATTGTCTTGTCTTTTTCTTCTGTGGCTCGGATCACCGCCATACTGATGCGGTGCTGTTCCCCGGTCTTCTGCTCCTGAAGCTGCCGGACAGCCTTGTCCCTCTCCATGCCGAGTGAACGGTTCTGCGCCAAAGCCCTGTCACGCTCGGCTTCGATTTCCTGCTTCTCTGTGGCTAATGCCCTTGTCCGTTCCTCCACCTTGTTGTTTACGGCACCGGGAAACGCTTTCCTGATACGCTCGTTCTCGGCTTTCAATCTGGCATTTTCCTTTTCAATGGCTGCGTACTTGCCTTTGCCCAAAAGGTTGGCAATACCGGATTTTATGTTGTCCGTGTTCTCCCTGTCGGCTTTCCGTGCCCGTTCCTCCTTGTCGGCAATCTCGCTGTCGAGTTCTGCGCTGCGCCGTTCTTTCTCCTCGTTCCCGGCTTTTAGTTTTTCCTGCTCCGTCTTGGCTTTGTCCGCCTCACGGAGAGCCACATCCCTCTCGGCTTTGGCTGCATCCTTTTCGGCTTTGGCTCGTTCGGCTTCCTGCTTTTGCTTGGCGATGATGTAGTCCGTGCGCTCCAAATGCTTCTTGCCTGTTATCTCTTTCGAGGTGCCCCTTTCCATTTCCAGACACTCGGCTAACAGCGTCTGCATATCGCCCATGTCTTTCCCGTTCAACTTGCAGGATTTGCCCGTGTCATGGTTCATCCAGTCCCAAACGATATGGGCGTGAAGGTTTGGCTTCCATGTGGCAGCTTCACCGGGATTGACGTAATGCCCCTCGTCCCGGTGGATAAATATTTGCAGTGGTGTGATTCCCCAACGTTCCTTACACACCTCGCAGAAATGCTGCAGCTGCTTCATCGTGGTGTCTTCCTTGATTACGACAACCCCCTCCTTGATTGGCGTGCTGCCCCGTACTATGGTCACCTTTCCCGTCTTTTTGTTCACCTTTTTCCGGTCTTTTGTCTGCATCGCCCGACCTGTCTTCTCCTTGACCATTGCGGCTATCTGCCTGTTGCGTTCTTCGAGCGAGGTTTTGCCCAGTTCAGGTGCTACCCATTCCTCGTTTTTCGCCATGAGGTCAGTACGGACGTATATCTTTTCCTTGCGGATATTGGCGAGATATTCCGCAGTCCGCCTGTTATGCGGTCCGCTGCTTCTCACATTGCAGGGCTTTATGTTGATTGATGTTTTCTTTGCCATAGGTTTGCTTGTTTTTTGAGTTTCACGTGTGGGTTATTAGGGCTTCGCCTTAATCGGTGGGTGCAGGGAGAGGGTCACTTCCTGCTCCGGGTTCTTAGGGGTGGAAACCACTAAGCGGAGTTTCCAAAGAGAGGGTCACTCTTTGGTCGGGGGTGTTGGGGGCAGACAGTCCTCCGACCGGGTTCTTAGGGCAGCGCCCTGAGTGGGACGGGGCAACGCCCAGCCCCTCGGGAGAGCCCACAACTTTGGAGCGTAGCGGAGAAGTTATAGTGGGCTATACCGGGACAAGCCCGGTCACTCACGCCACGCCAACGAAGTCCCTCTTGAAATCCTGCGTTCTGAGCCGTTCAAATTCTCTTCCCTGTATTCGGGTATGTTTCGCTGCCAATCGTGCCGTCTTGCGCCTCTTTTGGGCTTTCTGTGCCGTCATCGTCGGGTGTCCTGTTTGTATCAGACAAACAAACTTCCTGCCCGTTCTCTGACGGGGTGGGAATTACAGGCGAACAGAGGGAAGGAAAAAGGGCTGTTGTGCTGTCCGTATTCCGCACCCCGCTTTGGCTGCCACCCGGTACGATAGTCTGTTCACCCACTAACGGCAAATCATCGGAAAGAGGTGTCCGCACACTGCCCGTCTCTCCTTTGGTGGTAGCCGAAGGTCTGACATAATGGGGGTTGGTCACGAGGACACCCCCGACATACCAGCCTGTAAGAAAATGCAGGGTATGAATGGAAGTGCGGTTATTGGTTCGGGTGGTCAGCATACCAAGCCGGTTAAGGCTGTCAACGAGCTTGCCGATTGTCTTGCGGTTGCATCCCAAGTATTCCGCCAGTTCCACGTCGGAAGCCGCCACCTGTCCCACCTCCAAGACAATTTCAACACCCTTGATTTTATAGACAGTTCTTGCCCGTACCGCACCGGTCATCAGCCGATGCAGGCACTTCTGCCTGAAAGCGGAAAATTTGCCTTTCAAAAGAAAATCCCACTGCCCGGTAGAAAGAATGGTGCAGTAGTGTATGGTCTGTTTGTCCTTGCACATAGTCTATGATATTATGGTGTTACAACGGTCAGCTACATGCCGCCTGTTTTAAGTGAATCCGGTTTGCGCCTCTTGCTGCCACGCAATGCCTCAAGCCGTTTGTTAAACTCTTCCTCGTTGCCCGTTCCCGATGTTCCGCCCTGCTCAATCCAAGCGATGATTTCATTCTCGAAGAAATAGAGTTTGTTGCCCCTCTTGTGGTAGGGAATGCGCTTGTCGGATGTCATGGCGTAAATGGTGGAACTGGATTTGTCAAGCAAGGTCGCCACATCGTCCAAAGTGAGCAACCGCCTTTCCTGTCTCTGCCCTGTATTGCCCAGCACTTTCTCCACCTTGTCCGCAAGCTGTCCGACTTTTTCAATCAGCATGGAAACAGCCTGCGGGAGTTGTTCAAATGTGATGTTATCCATATATCTGTCTCCTTGTTTTATTCTGTGTGGTTCATTATTTCAGCGTTATCTGTTCGGAAGCCTTGCGCTTCAGGTCGTTCACCACGTCCGCATAGACCTGTGTGGTTGCCACATTGCTGTGCGTGAGCATCTTCGATATGGTGTAGAGGTCTGTCCCGGCGGCAAGCTGCAGGGTCGCGTAGGTGTGCCGAAATCCGTGAAAGGTGATGTGCTTCGTTATTCCGGCAGACTTTATCCAGTCTTTGAGATACAGGGGGAGAATGGTCTGCGTAAGCCCCTTGAACACCTGCCCGGTGGAACGCTCACCGCACAGTGCGAGTGCTTCATCGGACAACGGCAGCACGGCTTCCGTCTTTGTCTTCTTGGTGACGATGTGCATGCACCAACCACCGTCCGCACCCTTGATGATGTTCTCCCACTGCAAGCGGATGATGTCGCTAATGCGCAGTCCCGTAAGGCAGGAGAATAGTGCGGCAGTCCTTATGACAGGCTTCTCGCAAGGCGTGTCGGCAAGCATTCTCACCTCTTCGAGCGTCAGGAACTCACGCCTTGTGCTGCTTTCCTTTGCGTGTTTCAGCCGTGGGGCGATGTTCTCCTTTATCCGCTTCTCCTCATAAGCGATGCGCAGGACACATTTCAGCTTGTTCAAGTTGTTGTTGGCGGTGGAAGCCATTATCTTGGTTTTGGTCTGCGTGGTGAGGGACAGCATGTAGGTGAGGAACCCCTGGCAGTATTCCACCGTCAAATCGTCAAAGGTGCAGTTACCACCGCAATACCTTTCAAAATGCTTGTAGGCGGTATTCCAGTTCCGGAAATTGTCATCGTCCGCCATTTTGGAACGGAAATACTCCAAGAAACTCTCCTTTCCCCTGTTGCGGTCAAGGAAACCGTATTCCTCATTGATTATGGCTTCGGTTCTGCGGCATTTAATAAGTTCCGCATTGCGGAGCATGGTCTTGTTGAACTCCGCCTCGAACTTGTCCGTGGGATTGGCATAGATGTATATACCGAGATACTCCCGTCTTGTCGGCTTGCCTGTCTTCGGGTGTCGCACGGGCGGATAGAAGTCAAGATACAGCGACAACTGCCCGTTCTTGATAGGTCGCTTCCTGACTGTCACTTTCGTACAAATATTTGTCATATCGGTTATGTATTTAATTGTTGTCTGATTCATTTTCCTGTTCTCTCTTGGCTTTCGTGCTTGCGCTCTTACGTTCCGCGATCTTCCGGGCTGCGTCCCAGTCGGCTTTGAGATAGTAAAGGCGGTTGCCGTGTATGCGCTTTGTCCTTACCCCATGGGTGAGGGCGAACCTGCGGACTTGGGTCTTGCCCAGACCGAACAGGCGCATGATGTCGAAACAGGAATACCAGTGCTCCGACAAGTTGCTGCCCAAGCGTTCCGCCTCCTCCGCCATAGCCTTGTCCACCTCCGCTTTGGGAAAGCACTTGGTGGCGTTGGCTTTGATGCAGGGTATCGAGTAACGCATACGGAGATTGTAAAAGCGTCCGTAGGTATAACTGAACTTTTGGCATATCTCCGCCATTGTATAAAGGTCGTTTCCGGCACTTTCGCTGTCCGTGAACGTGTCACGCACGGACTGCTTGTAGTTTGCCGCCGGAATGAGCTGCCGTTTTTTCGGGCTGCCCTTGGGCTTGTTCTTTCCCTCTTGTCGGGAAAGTTCCGTATTCTCTATGTTCTGTCTGTTACCGTCCATTTTCTTCTTTTTAGTCTTTTTCTCCTGCCTTGCGAAGATTGATACGCTCCGCTTGCAGTAGGTTGTTTCCTTAATCATCAGGAAGAAATCTTCTCTGGTGATTAGCGTAATGTGGTATGTCAGCCTGCAAGCCCGGAGCGTACCGTTATATATAAGGTTGTACACGGTGCGGTTGCTCACTTGCAGAAGGTCTGCCACTTCCCTGATAGTGAGGAAAGGCTTGTCTGTCATATCCCAGCCATAGCCGGGCTGACCTGTTAAATTGTGTTCATTATGACGGTCCATTATCGAAGAAATTTAATTGCACGCTGTTGAAAGCTGTTGTACGTTGTTGAAAGGTTGTCGTGCCGTGTGACCCCTCCCACGTGGTACAACTGCGGTACAAAAATACTCCAATAAGGACTAAACGCCAATAGCCGAATTTTCCGTTTGTTAAAACATATTAGCTGTAAATCAAGGTTTTACAACACCCGATTTTGCAGCCGTTTGTCTCCGTTTTGACCTCTGAAACTTCCATGTGGAAGGATTTGCCGCTGCCACTTGGACCCAGACAGAAAAAATTGCTGTTGTCGGTCAATTTCTCCGCGCCCTCTTTTCCTGTGATGTCGATGGCTACAGGCACGCCTTGCCTGTCCGTGTAATATATCTTCAAAGGAGTTTTCTCGCTATGCAGGATGCGTTCCTTGTACATCAGACAGGCTGCCGCATCACCCAAGGTAAGGAAACGGTCATAATCGGGATTCATACCGTAACAGTTGCCCGGAAAGGAATTGACGAACAGCTCCAACTGGTTGTAGGCTCTTTTGGAAATATGGATGCCCATCCTTGAAAACTGGTTTTCCAGATGGTTGGTGCATTTGTGGAGGTCGGTGTCCGCGGACATGGCTACTACAAGATTGTAGTGCGTATAGACCAGTTGCTTGCTTTCCCTTGCCACCACCTCCTGCACACGCTTGATGTCTTCTACCGCCATTTGATTACCGGGATTGGGCATACTCGCATGGCGGTTCTTCTTTTTGTCAAGCAAGGCCAGTTCCCTCTTTTGGTTGGGAATGAATATCATCTGGTTATACACCACCGCTTCGGTATTGGGAATGCCGGACACAACCGACACCAGATCCATCGGCATACTGCTGTTGTTGACTTCCACGTTGGTATAGGGTCGGATGACAGACGGCAGGCTCACGTTATCCACATCCACAAGGCTATACACCTTGCACCGTTTGTCTCCCATGGAGATACATTCGTCATCCACCTTGAAGTTAGTCATCGAGACTACCTTGTCACGGAAGTTCATGGCGAAATAACGGTCAACATATTCATTGACTTCCTGCCTGTTCAGGAATCTCACCTGTACGCCGGTATCACGCAGCTGGTCGTGAACCTTGCGTATCTTTACAAGGAAGTCTCGCCACTTTTTGCCGTCAAAAGAAAACAGACGGCTTTTCTTGACTTCCTGAGTGATAGTCAGGTAACATTCGCTGTCGGTATAAGGTCTTCCGTTGAAGTAACGGAAATAGGATGTGGAGAGAAATTCACGGTTCTCGTCACTCTCTTCCGTGAAATTCTTCCGGATAAAAATATCCTGCTTGTGTATGGCATAGCCTTCTCCCAAAGTCTGGGCAATGGCGGTGAAAAGTTGCGTGAACTCATAGTAAGAGTCGATATTGGCGCAATACTTCTGTACCGGGTTCTCCAGTTTCAGCACGGCGGAATACTCTCCGGTCTTGGTATATATCACACCAATCCCGTCCGCTTCTTCCACGGAGAAATAGATGTCTTGAAAGATGTGTTTCCGCTTGCCGCCCGTTCCAAAGGCATAGACCGACACGGCCATGCCCACGCAAAGGGCAATGAAGACTATGAAAACATATATAATCATTCGGCTGTTTACAATTAAGGGCAGGCTGACCTATTGAAAGGCCAAGCCCACCCACGTTCAACATTCAATATATCCATTCATGGTCAAATGGTTTTCTGTTACATTTTCTTTGAGTAGGCATAGATGAACACCCCACGTTCCTGCCGTTTGCTGTGCAGTCCCTTGCGCTGCTTGAACAGAATCAGTCCCACACCGCTTGTCACGGTGACGGACAGGACAATCAGGGCAAGGACGAATCCTGCCATACAGTAGGCTATGATGAAGCCGACAATGGCGATGCCTATCGTGGCTGCCGCCCAATAGATGTAGCGACCCTGAATACCCATAAATTCAAGGGGACGTTGCAGCCCCTTGAACAATGGATAATCCGGATAGTGTTCCTCTTTCCCGTTCATGATACCTGCGGTTTAGGAGAGTCCGAAGAACAGAGGAAGTGCCTGGGCTGCCGCGATAAGGAAGATGCAGGCTCCGACCACCATCATGATCTTTTTCTTGACATCCTGCTCCTCGTTATGTGGGCTAAGCACCCAGCGCCATACCCACCTTGCGGTGGGCGGTTTCCGAGTACT
>ERZ827117.161-NODE-161-length-104290-cov-13.609440_pt1 | contig 104290 bp, 97 predicted proteins | sample MGYA00519920_ERZ827117 | MGnify/ENA primary metagenome ERZ827117 (study PRJEB31778, sample SAMEA3449260) | human gut metagenome | biome: human gut; feature: human-associated habitat; material: faeces | place: United Kingdom | collected 2010/2012 ...
AAAAGCATCTGCCCAAATCAAAAATCCAGACAGACAGCTATGTAGCGGTGCAGCTACTGGAGCAGAACAGAGCCCTTGACCTGAACAGCCTGAAAGAAATGGCGGAACAGGTAGAGGGCTCCTTTGCGTTTACGGTGATGGATACGCAGAATAACCTTTATTTCGTCAAGGGTGATAATCCGCTCTGCATTTATCATTATCCCAAAACAGGGATGTATCTCTATGCTTCTACAGAGGAGATTCTGCAAAAGGCTCTCGATGCCCTGCATCTGCCGTTGGAGAATCCAGAGAAAATCAATGTGTCCTGCGGCGAGATTCTCAAGATTGACAGCAACGGCAATATCACCAGAGACTCCTTCTGTGACGATCATCTGAAAGCTTCCTATTATAATTCTTATGCCGCTCATCCTTGGGGCTGGCGGTGCGGTTATGATATGGCGTACATCAAGGATTATTATGGGGCGGATTATATCGAAGAGCTGAAATCTGTAGCAGGGGCGTTCGGCTATTGCGCGGATGATGTGGAACATCTGTTGGAGGAAGGCTTTACACCGGAAGAACTGGAGGATTATTTCTATGGATGTGAATGTTAAAAGTGTTTCGTTAGGGTTCTCTTGTTAAACGGAACGTTCCAAAATAGGAAAACTGATGTAAATGGGACACATTTTTGCGGTTTCAATCAGGTATACCCTAATGGGACAGAAAATAGAGGAAGGCTACCCCTTCCTTTATTTTTTGCAATGGAAGGAGGAATGCTTATGAAAATCGGATATATCAGAGTAAGCACCGCAGAACAGAATACCATTCGGCAGGAGGCTCTGATGGAATCTATGGGTGTGGATGAAATTTATATGGATAAGGTCAGTGGCAAAAATACCAACCGCCCGGAGCTGCAGAAGATGCTGCATTATGTGCGGAAGGGGGATACCGTTATTGTAGAATCGATCAGCCGTTTCGCAAGGAATACGAAAGACCTTTTGGAGTTGGTCGAACAGCTGACTGAAAAAGAGGTTGAGTTTATTTCACAGAAGGAATCTATTGATACATCTACCCCTGCCGGAAAATTTATGCTGACAATTTTTGCCGCGGTTGCCGAACTGGAGCGAGAATATATTCTCCAGCGTCAGAGGGAAGGCATTGCAGAAGCAAAGAAGCAGGGAAAGTATCATGGCAGAAAAGCAAAAATCCATCCCGATGCAGAGAGAGTCATCAAAAGATGGAAAGAGAAAGAAATCACCTCCACTGCGGCAATACAGTTGCTGGGGGTGAGTAAAACAACATTTTATCGAATGGTGAGAAAATTTCCTTAAAGGAAGCCTACTTGTATCTCCGTTCCTTCCTTGTTATACTGAAAGCAGCAAGGGGGTGCGAGATGGAACGAGTGGATACATTTAAAGAGGGCAAGGTTTATCTTGTCTATGATGCAGAGCATCACCGTATGGCAGTGGAAAAGCATTTGCGGGGGGATTTTCGGATTTATGAGCAGCTGCAGGCATTGCCACATTCGTATCTGCCGAAGCTGTATGCGGTTTCCTATACGGAGGACGAAACAATCGTATGGGAGGAATATATCACAGGGAAATCGTTGGAGCAGATTCCTGCAACGGAAAAGCAGGTGACGAAATGGCTGTTTGAGCTTTGCGATGTGCTGCGCTTTCTGCATCAGCATCATATCCTGCATCGGGATATCAAGCCTTCCAATCTTCTGCTTGGCAGTGACGGGCATATTCGCCTGATTGATTTTGATGCGGCGCGAGAGGAAAAGGAACAGGCGGAAATGGATACGTGCCTGCTTGGCACACGCGGCTATGCACCACCCGAGCAATATGGCTTTGCACAGACGGATGAACGGGCGGATATCTATGCCCTTGGCGTTACGGCACGGGAACTGCTTGGCAAAGCGGCAAAAAAGCGGCGTTGGAAGCATATTCTGAAAAAATGTACGGCATTGGAGCCGAAGAAACGGTATCATCATGTTTGGCAGATTACATGGGCAATTCGCTTCGGGCAGATTCGCCGCAGGCTGTTGTATCCCTTGGTGATTGCGTGGCTTACGCTTGTGACGGGCTTTGCAGTATGGAGCTATGCAGTGGATACGGATTTTCGGGAGGTAATGAATGTCGTTGTTTTCACTTCCTACCGGGATAGTGTTTTTGCTACGGTGGATATCAAACAGATTGAACAATCGAATGTGAAGCTGTTTGTGTTTTCGGGGGCTGAGAAGGAAGTGTATGACCGATTGAAAGAAAAGTATCCTAATGTGAATTTTATCTCCACAGGCTATTGCACGAATCAGGGATATCTGCTGTTCGGGATATTTTCCAGAACATATAACTACGATACAGGGAAAACATATTATAATTATAAAGGATTTAAAGGGCTTTGTTATATTAAGGGAGGGGGAGAAGTCGCTATAATTCCGCCCGAGATGTGCGATTCGTATGCTCCTGCGGTCTTAAAGCTATATCATCTGGATGTTTTTGATACAAACATCTTTTAATCCATATTTTCATAGAAAAAGGGTACCGACTTAGGCATAGTCGGTACCCTTCTTTATTCCAATACTTCAATTTCATGATCATATAGCACTTCGTTTGCCCCTACAATATCCATTTTCTGATTGATAGCAAAGAGCAGAAGTGCATCCCTTCTGTCACGAGGATACAATTCCCGATAGCCTGCCTGCTTCAGAAGTTTTTGCGTTTCATCGGCATTTAATTCCAAGCCGAACGCCAGTGCAATGACCTTGTCCCGAGAGGGGAATTTCTTTCCGTTAAAAATTTGATAGACGTAGGATTTATTCAGATTTGATTTTCTTACAACGTCCGCAACCTGACAGTCCTTTTTCGGAAGCCATTCATTCAAACAATCCGCAAGGGTGTTCAGATGCATTTCTTCCTGATTGCGCTCCATATAATCCAGAATATTTTTTGCACTTTTGATTTCGTTCATCAATTCAGCTGTATCTTTCATTGCTTTCACCTCTGCCACCAGTATAGCATACCTGCGGCGGAAAAGAGTGTACTGCGAGTGCACTTTTTCTGACGACGGGTTATTTATAATAGTAGAAAAGGTGTCAGCGTTCCTTCATTAAAAATAGTTTCAGAACCTCTTCCGCCAGAGAAAGCTCTCTCGGTGTGCAGCGGTTTAGTAAATCAATGACGGCGGAAGGGTCGCCTGCTTCTACTCCGTCCCCGAAGATGATGTATTCCATCGGAAGGTGCATGGAATGGGAAAGCTTGATGAGGGTATCAATGGACATTTGGGACGTGCCGACCTCAAGTTGCCCGTAATAGCCGGAGCCGATGTCTGCTAATTCGGACATTTTTTCTCGGGTCAAGCCAAGTTCCTGTCTGCGCTTGCGTAAACGATGCCCGATTTCGATTAACTGCTGTTTTTCCATGACGCTTCACCACCTGTTTTTTTGTTTGGTATTTCTATTGTAAAATATGTGGAATCACGATAAAATATGCTATAAGATAACAAAAATAGTTATCTTATAGCATGGATGAGGTGATTGTGAAACGAAAAAAATTGTCATTAAGAGGTGGTTTTGTGGGATATAGAATTGGATCTTTTAATTTGAAAAATCTTGGATTTGGAGCACTTAGCAACAAAAATAGTAGGGATATTAAAAAAATAGCCGAGATAATTCGAAAAGAACGATTTGATGTAGTAGCGCTGCAAGAAATATTAACAGAAGGAGTAGCATTCAACTTAAAGAATTATGAAGATGTAAAAAATTCTATAAAGAGACCAATTATGATGGAATTGGGGGCAGATTGGGACTTTGAATGGGCTAGTGCGGATCCGAAGGGAGCATCTGAAGATAGAAGAAATGAAGGATATGCTTATGTATGGAATAAGCGCAGATTAAGGATGTCAACTGTACAGTTACCCGATGCTACAGAACGCGTATTTAGACCGAGAATGCATGGGTCAAGAAGAATGGACATGCAGAGAAGACCGTATTATGCAAGGTTTACGCCAGTGGGAACAATAGCGGCTGGTCCTTGGGTAGAATTTAGGTTACTTTGTATACATACATATTTTGGAAAGGACACAAAAAAAGATCGAGAGAAAAGATTAGATGAATTAAAGATGTTGATGACGGATATATATCCGGAGGTAGATGATCGTGTTTATCAAGGAAGAATGCCACATTATACGATATTGTTAGGCGATTATAATGTTGAGGTGAAAAGAGCATGGAAGGAGAAAATGCGAAATGATGAGAATCAAAAACGAAAAGTGCAAAATCTAAATCGGATCGCCGCTCCTGCAACTTTACAAGATGAAATTATCGAATTTACAAAAGGGGGCAGAAAGAGGATAAAAACAGTACAGGAGGAGCGCACAACATTAAAAAAGAAGAGAACTGTTGAGGGAATAGAGGATGTAGATGTAAATGAATTTGAATCAGATGGATATGCACATGATTATGATCATTTTTCGTATGAAGAAAAAAAGTTTGAGGGGACTGGAGTGAAAGTAAAAGTAAAAAGAATTGATGCGGTTAATAAGTATTGTGGTGGTAATTTTGAAAAATATTTTAAAACAGTATCTGATCATGTTCCAATTATGATGGAAATTGAATTGAGATAAAGAAAGGGAGGCATACAAAGATGATGAAAGAAGTATTTTCTTGTGCAGGAGGCATTGTTGTGGGTGTTGCAATTTGTTATGGAGGGTATCGTTTGTATCAGTACTATAGAAAGCAAGATTTAGAGAAGGAAAGAAAATTTTCTGCAGAAATACTGAAGGAGAAAGAAAAAAGCAGTCAAAAGTTAAAAGAACTGATTAAAGATCAGACATATGTTGAATTGTTGACAGCAAGAGAACTTACAAAGTGGTTTAGAGAAAATCGCAGTCGAGTAGATGGAAACGCGAGAATGGTTATTATGACTCCTACAGATGACAATATGAGAGGGTTGGGATATCCTGCAGAGAATCAATTGGATATAGAGACCAATCTTCTTCAGTTGTTTTACGATGATGAGATAGGCAGTGCAATAATGATAAGGCTTATAAATTACACAGACATTGAGTCTAATTTGCAGGCAAAGCTGATGGAACAAGATGGTATGATAATTGTTACAGATTGATTTCTGGAGGAATATATAATGTTAGGATTGTTTGCGAGAGTAGTGATAGGTGTTGTTGCAGGTGTGATTATCGGTGAAACGGTATATAGGATTATTTCAAAAGATTTAATAAGAGATGAAGTGAAGAATAGAATACCTGCAGATAAAATGTCGAAGGGTTTAATGGCAAGGATTAAAGAAGCAGAAAAAGATTCAGTTAAAGTTGAAGTGTTGGATAGCTTTGATGATCCAATTATTGATGAGATTACGGTACAAGGTGATGAAATAGCAGATGATGTTCAAGTTGGCGATGAATTTATGATTTATGATGATGGTTGCATACTTGATTTTTGAAAAGAGGAATTTAAAGAAAAGCACTTGCTGTTAGAGAAGATTATATTTTAGTTGAAAACGGGGGATATATTTATGGATACGAATGGATTTCTCGAAAAAATAGCAGAATACATAGAGATAAATGAACAAACACAGGCTTTGATGTTACAGGCGTTTACAAACTACCCTGTAACAGAAAAAGAACACCTGATTTCTGAAGAAGATAAAATTAAGGCCGCCTATGCATTAAATATGTGCACGGTATCTGTATCCCAGATTATTGATTATCACGATCTTAATATATTAGAGCAGGAATATGAAGCAATACTGAATAATCTTAATTTAGAGCAAATGCCAAAGGATGATGCTTTACTTCATATTTTGAGACAATTATTAGATACGATTACATATTTCAGAATTGAAGCCGGCGAACGGGAAATTATGGAAAAAGAATATCAGCAGAGAATGAAAAATGCTATTTGGGCATCGGTTCCGAATTTTGGGATGATCGTTGCTGGCGGAAATCCAATCACTATGGCAATTTCATTGGCATCTCAGGTGGGTATCAGTTATATGAATTATAGGCGTAATAAGGTTGAGTATGACATGGATAGAGAACGTGAGGAATGGCAACTGCAAAGAACGGCGATAGAGCAGTTTAATGGGCTACGTAGAGAGCTGTTTGATACGGCTTGGCGATTAGCGGATGCCTATGGTTTTCCTGATGGATATCGATTAACTGAACGGCAAATTACGCGATACAACAAAATACTGATGGATCAGGACTGGATTCGCAAATATGAGAGGTTGGAATCGATAAAAGAAGATTTTGAAGCGTATCCTCCATTTTGGTATTTTATAGGGAATGCGGCAAATTATATTGCGGGCTGTAGGGATTTCAAACTTAGTGAGGAAACAAGAACTGAATACCGCAAAAAGGCACTTGGATATTTTGATAAATTTGAGAATCTTAAAAAGTATGATATTTTACGTCAGGATCATTTAGTTGCAGCGTGCGTATTAGAACACATTGATTTATTATTGCTTTCGGCAAATCCGGATATAAATAGAATTAAGAGATTACTTGATGATGCAGTTAGAAGTTCCCAAAATGCATATGATATTCTTGAGTTATGTGCATTAGCTTATCTGAAGATAGGTGCACAGAATGAAGCAGCAAGAATTCTAAGAGTATTAGTTAATGAAGACTATAATAAGGTTATCAATGCACAACTGTTAAGCAGTATTTACGTGCACAGGCTCAATTGTGTGGATTATGAGTTGTTAGAAACTAGAGTGGATCCGGAATATTTATACCCTATGCCAAAACAAGGGGAGTCTATGGAAACTCTTCAGATACAGTTTGAAAGGGAACAAAAAGATATATTAAAGCAAAAGTATAGACTGGTCCTTGAAGAATATTTGACCCAATATTCTATTGAATGGAATCAGACTACATCTGTTTTTGATGTGGAAGAAGACTATCCGGATTCATTTTTTGTAGATACAAAGAAGGCAAAAGAAGAAAGGAAAGCGCAGATAAGGCGCTTGTATGCGGATAATAATAAAAAGGTAGATTATCAGCAAAGAATGGCGGAAACAGAGTATGAATTGAATATTTTAGATATTCTAAATGAAATGGTTACAAGGTTATTTGAATCACGAGCATTCTCTAATTACATGTTACAGCGGAATATTGAAAATGAGATACGAGAACGTATCGTGAAAAATAAAGATAAGATAAATGAGTTGCAGAATGTAATGACAGAAGGAAACTTTAGCCTGAATGCGTATATAGATTCTCAAGCAATTACTTTGGAGCATATCGTTGGTGGGGCACTGGAAATGGTTATAGAGTATGCATTTAACCAAGTAGATGAGAAAGATGTAAATAATATTATAGAACTTGAAAACAATCTGAGGGACTTTTGTGTTGTAAATAGTTTGGATTATCCGGAAATTGCAATAACCCGAAACACAAGCGAAAGGGAGTTATTCAAAGAAGAATTGCCATTTAGTGTGTCTTTGTTTGGAGCGCAGGCAATAGCTGCAAAGAAGAACGCTATGTTTATTGTGGAGATGACAGCGTTTGTCAAAGAAAATATAAATAAGAAGGATTTACTTAATGAGCAAACAGCTATTTATTTCAATCGTGATTCCGAATTTGATGGATATTTTTGTGGTGCGCCTTTTAAGGGATATCCTGATATAAAAGGCCATGCAATCATGGTTTTGAAAGATCAATCGAGGAGAAACTTTGATTTGATTTTTACGACAGACGGAATAGTTAGTGTTATTAAAGAAAAGGTTAAAAATCTTACACCTTATGAAGAAGTAAAGCTAAGAGGGAATGCGCTTCTGTTATATCGGAATGAATTTCAACCTTTTAGAGAGTATAAAGTTCTTTCGTTTGATATCAATATTTTATACAATCTTATTCGTCAGTTAGGAACGAAATTTGTAAAAAATTTAGACGAAAAAACGGAATTTATTGATGGAGTGATTCAATCAAAGATTTTAAACCAATGGTTTAGAGAACGACCGGATGCGATGGCAGAAGGGGTAACTAGAATATATGCAATTCCAAATGAAAATATTGTTACACAGCTTGGATATCATTTTGATGCGGATTTGAGCACGGAGAAGAATTTAATTCAATGCTATTATGAAACAAATTCAGGGAATATTTTGGGTCTTCGGGTTATTCGGTTTGAAAATATTGATTCTACTTTTCAGGCATATTTACTGGAAAATGGTGGATTAATTAGGGTTATGTAGAGGTGATTGTATGCTTGGAGCGGCATTTTTGGTTGGCCTTTTTGTTAAGATTCTTCTCGCTACGCTTATAATAAGGGAACTAGCAAAAATTTCTGGAAAATGGTTAAAGAAGTATGTAGAGGAAAAACTCAGAAACAGAGAGAAGCATAAAGTGGCTTTTATCAGAACAAAAGATGTTATAATGTCTGATGAATTTAGAAGAGAGATTGCAAATTCTAGAGAAGTTTCAATGGATGAACTTGAAAGAATGGACGAAAAATCGCCATATATTGCGGCAGTGCTTGATGAAAATGATGAAATAGAGGAATATGAAGGCTTTAAGGCTTCCGAATATAATGAAAATTTTGAGGCACGAATGAAGCAGATGAATGGGATAATTGTAGTGGAGGGATAGCAAGATGAATTTAGTGATACTTTTTGAAAAAATAGGACTTAGCGATATAAAAGAGGATAAAGATATTTTTTGTGACCAGTTGCGTGTAATAGCAATGAAGAGTTTAATGCCAATGAAGGACAAGAATGAGAATATTGAAGTTCAACTATTAGAAGGTAAATCACCTAATATTCCAGAGGAGGCGAAGGTAGCTGTTTTTATTCTTCTAAACCAGACGATGCCCAATATGGGGAAATATATTGTGGAATTTAAGCAGAAAGCGATAGAGATTTTTGAGAGAGCGGACATCCGGTTGGATATGAATATGCTTTTTGTAAAATTGAGTAATCCAAAGGATGTTGATGCATTGATTAAAAATTTGGATGAGAGAATAAATCAGGATAATATGAAAAAGGAATATAATGAGTTTGATTATGAACAAAAGTCAAAACAGTATATCCCGGTAGAACCAGAATACTCTTTTGATAGAGTAATTCTTCCGCAGGATGTTTTAGAAAAAATAGAGGAGGCAATTGGAATACTAGAATATGAAAATAAAGTGTTTCAGGAATGGGGGCTATATGAAATTCAACCGCATCCATCTACAGCACTTAATTTTTATGGACCTTCCGGAACAGGAAAAACAATGGCGGCAGAGGCGGTAGCCAATAAACTGGGTAAAAAAATTTTAAAGACGAGCTACGCAGATGTTGAAAGTAAATATCATGGAGAAGGACCTAAAATGATAAAAGCAATCTTTCTTGCGGCAAAGAATAATGATGCTGTATTATTTTTTGATGAAGCGGATTCTTTATTATCTAAAAGATTAACAAGTGTATCTCAAGGGTCAGAGCAAGCTATAAATTCTATGAGAAGCCAGCTTCTTATTTGTTTAGAAGAGTTTAGGGGTATCGTTATATTTGCAACAAATCTTGTAATTAACTATGATCAGGCATTTTTGACACGTTTAATCAGTGTAGAGTTTAAAAATCCTGATGTGGAAGTAAGGAAAACAATCTGGAATGTACATATAAAGCCTCTTGAAGATGGAAAGTCGCACAAATTGAATATTCCGTTATCGGAAGATGTTGATATACAAGCGTTGGCAGAAGAATATGATTTTGTTGGGCGAGAGATAAGAAACGCAGTCATTTCTGCTTGTGTTAGTACAGCTATGACGAAGCGGAATGTGGTTACACAGGCAGATTTCATAAAAGCTTGTAATAAAATATTAGAAGAAAAAAAGGCTTTAGCAAAGGCTAAGGATCATACTAAGGGGACTGATATGATTAAAAAGGCGATTCAGGAAAAAATAGAAAAGATGGAGGGGGAGAAGCAGGATGTTTTTGAGCAGGCTAAATAATGAACAGAAAGAACTGTTTCTTGAATTGGCGATGAAAGCAGCTGAAGTAAATGGAATTGTAGAGTTAGAAGAAAAGAATATGCTTAAATGTTTTGCTATAGAAATGAACATAGCTCCTATATATGGTACAGATAAAAGGGTAGAAGATATAGTCAACCGTATTGTGGATATTTCTTCGGAGAAAGAATTAAGAATTATTCTTTTTGAAATATTAGGAATCATAGTTTCTGATTCAGTGTTTGATGAATCGGAACAGGCGTTTGTAAATTGGTTATTTGAAAAATGCAATATAGAGTATGCTCTTGCAGAGCAGATGCTTGTGTTGCTGACTGATTATTTGAAGGTATATCAAAAAATTGTGCATGTGGTTTTATAAAGTAATGGTGAAAGGCTTGGAAATCAAGCAATTAGATGACACATTGGAAAAATATGGCGTTGTACCCGTTATTATTGATGGATGTACCTTTGTGCCCGTTCGCTTTGTGGCAGATGAGTTTGGTGCAACCGTTACCTGGGATGATGCAACAAAGATAGTGACAATCACGAAAATCGAAAAATAAATAATCGAGGGCGTTCATCGGAAACGGTGAGCGCCTTTCACGTTAAATGGGGAGGAGGATACGCGTAAAAGAGATAGGGAAGCGGCTCAAGGTGTTGAGAGAAAGCATGGGGCTGTATGTACATCAGCCCAAGTCTCTGGCAGGCAATAAGAAACCGCAGCATTTTGTGGAACGGTGCTTTGACCCTGGTTCGCCGTATAACGAAAGTCTGAAGGAAACAATGATACAGATGTTGGGTGAAGTGCAGGAGCGAGCCTGTTCGTAGACTTTGGCTTAGAATGACAAAATTTTTTGAAAAAGAGTGAAAATTCACATAAATTCAGTGAAAATTCACTTTTTTTCACTAATTCTTGTTGAATTCACTGAAAAATTCAGTGTATAATAAGAAAAAAAGGGGGTGCTTATGAATGATTTTAGAATCGGAAAATATAGAATTTAAGGCGAAATTAACAGATGAAATCTATAAAGAAGTGATTGCCTTCGCCAATACGGATGGCGGAGTCATATATATCGGGGTGGATGACAATGGAAACGTTGTGGGGATAGATAATGTAGATGATACCTACACCAGAATCACAAATGGAATTCGGGATGCCATTCAGCCTGATGTTACGATGTTTGTAAAATACAAATTGGAGGATAATCGGGTTGTAAAGATTACTGTAGGCGAAGGGAGCTATAAGCCGTATTATCTCAAGTCAAAGGGATTGAAGCCAAACGGTGTATATATCCGTCAGGGAGCTTCCAGTGTGCAGGCATCTTCGGAACAGATTCGCCGTATGATAAAGGTATCAGATGGAGATAGCTTTGAAGAAATGCGGTCTTTAGAGCAGGAGCTTACGTTTTCGCAGGCAGAGCAGGCGTTTCAGAAATATCATGTGCCGTTTTCGGAAGAAGAATATAATGCACTTGGTATCAGAAGCGTTGCCGATAACCTATATACAAACCTTGCCCTCATTCTTTCTGATCAATGCACACATACCATAAAGGTAGCTGTTTTCAATAACGGAGAGAATACAGAATTTCGGGACAGCAGAGAGTTTAGCGGTTCTGTTTTCAAGCAATTAGACGATACATTTGCATATTTGAATCTTTGTAATAAAACAACAGCAACGATTAAGCAGTTGGAGCGAGTGGAGTCTGTAGACTATCCAGAAGAAGCTCTGCGTGAAGCACTGCTGAACGCTATTGTGCATCGGGATTATGGCTTTAGCGGCAGCATCATCATAAATGTCAATGATGATAAGATGGAATTTATCTCTATGGGTGGTTTGGTCATGGGGTTGTCAACAGAGGATATTCGCAGCGGTATTTCACAGCCACGCAATAAAAAACTGGCAGAGGTGTTCCACCGCCTGCGGTTGATTGAATCCTACGGGACAGGAATCAGAAGAATTTTTGATTTATATAAGGATTGCAGCTTGCAGCCGACGATTGAGGTAACGCAGAATACCTTTAAGATGATACTGCCAAACAGAAATAAGAGCGTTCCGACAGAGAAAAAAGACAGCAAAGCGGAGAAAACCGAGCAGATGCAGGTAATTCTTGATTACATCGCACAGCATGGAGAAATTAACAATGAGAAGGTTCAGGAAATTCTGGGGGTTAAGAGAACCCGTGCATATACCATACTGAAACAGATGGTCGATAATGGCTTTGTTATCGCAAGCGGCAGAGGGGAAGAAAAGAAGTATTATGCTGCCGAAAGATGATTTTTGTTTGAAAAAATGCAATATTTCAGCAATTCCCGAGAAGTGATTAAAATCACTTCTCTTTTTTTTGTTTTGGAAGGCTCTACGCACAGTCGAATATATTTGGAAAAATGCGATAATAAATCACAAAAACCATAATAATTTTGTGATTTCGTTGTATTTTAACACTCCTTGGGATATAATAAAAATGTGATGATGAAGTACAAAAACCTCAATAAAAATGTGAGGAGTGAGTTTATGGAACGATTTATTTTGAAAAAACTGCTGGACTGGAAGAATTCTCCTTATCGCAAGCCTTTGATTCTGAAAGGGGTGCGTCAGGTAGGGAAAACATGGATTCTAAAGGAGTTCGGTAGACGCTATTATGAAAATACGGCTTATTTTAACTTTGATGAAAACGAGGAATACAAGCAGTTCTTTGAGACAACCAAGGATGTTGACCGTATCCTGCAAAATCTGATGCTGGCAAGCGGTCAGAAAATCCTGCCGGAAAAAACGCTTATTATCTTTGATGAGGTGCAGGACTGCCCGAAAGTCATCAATTCCATGAAGTATTTCTGTGAGAACGCGCCGCAGTATCATATTGCCTGCGCTGGTTCTCTGTTGGGGATTGCCCTGGCGAAGCCTTCCTCTTTTCCTGTCGGTAAGGTCAATTTCATGCAGATTGACCCGATGACATTTTCGGAATTTCTGCTTGCCAATAGTGATGAAAACCTTGCTGCGTATCTGGAAAGCGTGGATACCATTGAACCGATTCCGGATGCCTTTTTCAATCCACTGTATGAAAAACTGAAGATGTATTATGTTACCGGTGGTATGCCGGAGCCTGTCCTGATGTGGACGGAGGCGAGGGATGTTTCTGCGATGCAGGAGGCTCTGTCGGGTATCATCGGGGCGTATGAACGTGACTTTGCGAAGCATCCAAATGTCAGTGAGTTTCCAAAGATTTCTATGATTTGGAAGTCTATTCCTTCCCAGCTGGCGAAGGAAAACAAGAAATTCATCTATAAAGTTGTCAAGGAGGGGGCAAGAGCGCGTGAATATGAAGATGCTTTGCAATGGCTGGTAGATGCAAGACTGGTGCATAAAATTTATCGCAGCTCTGCGCCGGGGTTGCCTGTGACTGCGTATGATGATTTGTCTGCCTTTAAGATTTATCTGGTGGATGTAGGTTTGCTCCGCCGTCTGGCACAGCTTGCGCCGACTGCTTTTGGGGAAGGCAATCGTCTATTTACCGAGTTTAAAGGTGCATTGACGGAAAACTTTGTGTTGCAGACATTGATAACACAGTTTGAGGTGACTCCTCGTTATTGGACACAGACCAATCCTCCGTATGAAGTGGATTTCCTGATTCAGCGGGAAAATGATATTTTTCCTATCGAGGTGAAATCGGAAGCTAATACCACGAGCAAAAGTCTGAAAAAATTTAAGGAACTTTTTCCGGATAAGGTAAAGCTTCGTGTGCGTTTCTCTTTGGACAACCTGAAGCTGGATGATGATATGCTGAATATTCCGCTGTTCATGGCAGATCAGACAGATCGGTTGATTGGATTGGCATTGGAGCAGAGGAAACTATGAAGATTTTTTATATACAATCTGAAAAATCAATTTGCGTCTTAGAATCAGATTCTAAGACGCATTAGAATGTTTATTCGTTTTATGATAGAAAATGTGGAAGCACTTCTCTCCTTTCTAAGTGAATTTTCTGAAAAAGTAATCACGAGTAATCAAGATTGAGTGCCGGAAAATGTTGATTTTTCAAAGAAAAATGCACTTTTCCATGGGGTTCAATTCCCCTCATCTCCATTCAGAAGCCTTGATTTTTCAAGGCTTTTTTTAGTTGAATTTTGAAAGGGATGCAAGGGGTACTCAAATATATAGGAAAGGAGAAGTTGAATTTGTCGCGTACAAAAAAATGAAGTCCACAAATGGGCAAGAGCCTGTTTGTGGACTTTTTTGCTATTTTTCCGTTCTTTTTCTAAAATCAAGGGGAATAAAATCGAGGAGGCGAAAAGGATGGAGTATACCTTAACACAGGAAATGGTGAAAGAATACGAAAGGCATTTGTGGTTGGCGGAGCGTAGCAGTGGGACGATTCAGAAATATCTTCATAACATTGAGCAGTTTCGTCGGTATCTGCCGAGAGAAAAGACGGTTACGAAAGAAACGGTTATCGCATACAAAAAGAGCATTGCGGAGAAATATGCCATAAGTACAGCAAATGCAGCACTGGTGGCGCTGAATGGGCTATTTTCGTTTTTAGGGTGGCGTGATTGCAGAGTAAAGCCGTTCAAACAGCAACGATGTATTTTTCGGGATAAGGAGCGGGAGCTGTCGGAAAAGGAATATCTTTCTTTATTAAAGGCGGCGAAGCAAAAGGGGAATCAACGGCTGTTTTATATCATGGAAACACTGTGCAACACAGGGATTCGTATTTCTGAATTGCAGTTTATCACTGCTGAGGCAGTGTGGACGGGAACAGCAGTTGTGAAATGCAAAGGAAAACAGAGAAAGGTACTTTTGCCGCAAAGACTGCGGAAGGAATTGCAGAGGTATTGTAAAAAGAACAGAATTGCTTCGGGGGCGGTGTTTATCACGAAAACGGGAAAGCCGATCAGCCGTACAAACGTCTGGGGCGAAATGAAGCGGCTGTGCAAGGCGGCGTGTGTGGATGCGAAGAAGGTTTTTCCGCATAACTTCCGGCACCTGTTTGCGGTCAGCTTTTACCACTTGGAAAAGGATATAGCAAAGCTGGCGGATCTTTTGGGACACGCCAGCATCGAAACTACTCGTATTTATGTGATGGAAACAGCGGAAAGCCATATTCGTCAGATTGAGCGAATGCGATTGTGCATTTAGGACATATTACGCATTCTGTTCTTTATAGGACGGATTTTCTTTATAAAGAAGGAGAAAATTCTTTAGAATACGGATAACTGTTATAAAATTTCTTTGGTTCGGGAGGACAGGGAAAAGAATTTCCTGCACAAAAAGGCATGCAAAAGAAGCTGGCAAAAACAATTTTTTCACCGGCTTTTTTTGTGTGCTGAATTTTGTAAAATTATGCAGGACTTTCTTGAATAATGCTTTTTTTAGTGCTATACTAAGAAAAAAATATAGTAAATGTTTGCTTTTTTTCAAAAAAACAGCGCTGAATTTTCCGTATATGAAACAGAATGCGTAGTCTGTATTATGTGGGGAAAATGACGGTGCTTTCAAAACAAGGGGCAACAAATGCAATAAAAACACGGCAAAGCAGGCGAAAGCCTGTGACGCAAAGCTATAGGGCCTTTCAAATGGCAGCCAGCTGCAACCAGAGCGCTGCCGTGAGGGCGGTGTTTTTTTGTTTTTTAAAAACAATGGGCATTATTTGGCAACAATAAGGAGGAAGATGGTTATGAAGAAGAATTATTACGCAAAGGTGCTTGCGCTGACCGTGGCGGCAAGCATGGTTTCCGTACCTGCGTTTGCAGAGGAGGGAGATGGAACTGCCGTTGCGGCATCAGTGAAAAATGCAGACACTTCTTTAGCCTCGGAAGAGGAAGGTAAAGGAACGGAGGTCACGATTGACAAGGGCGAATATGCGGATTTAGTTGACATTACAGCGTCTGTTGTGGATTCACAGGTTCGCCTTGATGTGGCATATCATACAGAACAGGAAAATCCTATGGCAGGTATCTACTACACTTATGAGTTAGATGGTGAAACGGTAGAGGGAAGAGCTATTGCACAGTCTTATATTAAAAATGACGGGAATAAAGATTTGATTACTGCTGCAGACTAGGTTACAACTGATACATGGGCAGATGCAACGGCAGACTGTACGATTTATTTATTCAATATCCCTGAAGGAGCAACAAATATTGTTGCAAAAGTAGAGGGTATGACCTATTGGTCTTATGATAAAGATACAAAGGCACTTGAAATTACCGGTGAAGGAAAAATGGCATCCTTTACAACTATATCCGGTACAGGCAATCCTGATTCAACAGACGAGAAAGGTAGCCAGTGGGCAACCTTCCCTTGGTGGAAACAGCAGTTAGAGATTGAAACAGTTACTGTCGGGGACGGCATTACTACAATCGGCAGTCAGGCATTCCGTAAGTTGATTCATATGAAAACACTTACTGTGAACTCTGCTGATTTAGAGACAATATATAATACAGTATGTATGAATAATGAAAGCCTGGAGACTGTAGACTTAAGCAAATGTGAAAAACTGACAGAAGTTGGGGATGGTGCGTTTTCTTCATTGAGTCTTCCAAGCGGCAACAAATGCACTCTTAAGCTTCCTAAACCTGCTCCGGATGTATGGGTAAATGGTGTAAATTATAATTACAATTCTGTAATATTTTCATATACAAATGCAGAAGGGTATCAGGAAATGGAAAACAATGATTTTAAGGCAGTATCCTTTGATGGAGAAACCTGTGAAATCGTTGAATATATCGGTGACGGTGGAGAGGTTGTTGTTCCTGCTAAGATGACAGATACATCTCGTAAAGAATATACTGTAACATCTGTTACGGCAAGCTTATTTGCATATAAAAGTGAAATTACTAAGGTATCCTTTGAAGAAGGCACAGCGATTACAGAACTGCCTGCGAGTTTTTTGGCATTTAAAACAACAGACAACAGCAGTGGTGTTGCGAATGAAACCTTAGTTATCAATCTTCCTGCCACAATCAAGAAATTTAACGATGAAGCTGTCAGAACTTATAAAACAATTGGAGGAATTACTTCCGGGAAAAATGCTGACATAGTTGATTTTACAAACGCAGAAGAATTTGCAGCACAAAGCATGGATTGCCTTGGTGATACATTTAAGGCAAAGACACTTGCATTTTCTGGTAATTTAAAGTCTATGGCATATAGTGCATTTCGTGCCAGCAATATAGGAACCTTTTTATTTAAAGAAGGCAATTATGAAAATACGGAAATTGGTGTAAAAGTAGAGAATCGAGCACCTTCCAGCATTGGTATTGTTGAATTTGAAAACGGCGCTGCAAACTATAATGAAATGGTAGATAGTCTGCTGACATGGAATTGTGTGAAAAAATTTGTATTTGACGGTGCAGATGGTGCAAAGGAGACCTATACCGTTAATTATACAGATAAAACTGTTACGTGGGTTACAACCGGAACAGATATAACCACAGCGCCGACAGTCGGGGATACATGGCATGGCTTTACAGTTAGTGCTGTAGAGGCAGAAAAAGAAGTTACTATCGGAAGCTGGCTTGTAAATGTAGATATTATAAACAATAAATGTGAATTGGTAAAATTTAATGAGCCTGAAAACTTTGATGGTAAGATTGCAATTCCTTCTGTAATGACTTATGAAGGAAAAGGCTACCCGGTTACTGCATTGAGAGAAGGTGTTTTTGCGGGAAGTGATACTGCCAATAAAAATGCTTTGAAGGAAAAGATAACAGAAATCGTTTTTGCTGATGATTCTCAGGTAAAGGTAATTCCCAATGATTTTATGGCAGCAGGGAGTGGTAAGGAAGGTGAAAAGTTTAATCTTGCAAAGGTAGTACTGCCTGCTTCCGTTGAGAAAATCGGAGAATCCGCATTTGCATCCTATTCCCCTAAATTAACAGAATTTAAGATTGGTTCCAATGGAGATGCCAATAATATTGATATGACAAATATTTGTTCTATTGGTGGAATCAGTTTGGGCAATTTGGGCTTGAAAAGTGCAAGGCAGACTGTAATTACGTTCTCTGCCAAATTAAAGACAGTAGGACAGAATCCGTTTAAAAATATGACTTTCAAGCAGTTCGTCTTTACTGCAGGGGATTATGCGGATATTAGTATCAATGAAAACAGCGACAGAAGTTTGAATCTTGTAGATGGGGCGCTGTTCAAAAAAGGTGCTAAGAATGTAGATGCTATTATCAGCAAACTGTTAAAGAACGTGAATAAATTTGTATTTGAAACGGATGATGAGAATACAATTACCTATACGGTTACATATCCTAAAGATGGAACCGAAGGCAGTGTAAAGGTAGAGGCTACCGGCTTTGTGGATAAGGATTTTATTGAGCAGACAACATGGCAGGGCTATAGCATTACAGATTTGAATGCAAAATATATAATTTCTTTTGATGCAAACGGCGGTACAGGCGAAATGCAAGACCAGGAAGCGACAATTACAAACAGTCAGGTTGTATCTGCCAACCTTACAAAAAATACGTTTAAAAGAGAGGACTATAAATTTGCAGGCTGGAATACGAAAGCAGATGGCAGTGGCGATGCTTATGCAGATCAGGCTGGAATTCCGGAAGTTCCTGTAACACTTTATGCACAGTGGGTAAAGGATATTGACCAGGCAGGAACCTATACGGTAAACGCAATTCTTGACCAGACCTATACCGGACAGGAAATTAAACCTCAGGTTGTAGTAAAGAAGGGCGATACCGTCCTGAATGGTGGATATACAGTTGAGTATGCCGATAATACAAATGTTGGTGAGGCGACGGTTACTGTTACAGTTGGCGGCGACTCCACTGAGGTAAAATTCAAGATCGTTAAAGACGACAAAACGAAGATTGAAATGGCACCGGTATCCGTAACTTATGGTACAGACTATACCTTGAATCCTGTAGCAAAAACTTCTGCCGGCAATGTAATTGAAAATGCAAATATTGCATTGAAATATTACACAGATGAAGCATGCCAGAATGAGTGGACACCTTCTGCAAAGAAAACACAGCCGACCGCAGCAGGCATCTACTGGGCTAAGGCAAGTCTGACGGGGACAGATAATTATGCTGACGCAGACGAAGTTGTGAAGGTTGAAATTCTGAATGCTACGTTTACAGTAAGCGCAACGGGATATTCTAGCACATATGACGGAAAGCAACATTCTATCAGCGTTGATGCAGGGGATGCTGCAGTAACATATTCTACGGATGGTGAAAATTACACTGCTGAGAATCCTTCTTTTACAGATGCAGGAACATATACTGTTTATTATAAGGCAGTGAAAGCAAATCATGAGGATGTTCTGGGCTCTGCAGAAGTGAAAATTACAAAGGCGGCGGCTAAACTGGAACTTTCTGCAGCTGGTGGTTCCAGCAGAATCAACAGAGGCCCTGTAACCTTTACCTATACTTATGATGGTGATGGCAAGGTAACTGTAGCAAGCAGTGATGAAAATGTTGCAACAGCAAGTGTGGATACAGATAAGAAAGTCGTAACCGTAACTTTAAAAGCGGTTGGTACGGCGAAGATTACTGTTTCTGCGGCAGAAGGGGACAATTTCCTTGCAAAGGATGCTACCTATGGTCTGACTGTGCAGAAGAAGAAATCCTCCTCCTCTTCCTCCGCTACAACAACAGACAAGGATAAGGATAACAATAAAACCATCGACAACGACAAGACTACGGACAACAACCAGGCCAAGGATGATAACAGCGCGGCTGAAAAGAGCAAGGTAATCAAGCTGCAAATCGGCAGTCGCATTGTCAACGTGGATAATGAAGCGGTGATTTACGATACTGCACCCGTTATCCGCAATGACAGAACTCTGGTTCCTATCAGAATCGTTACAGAAACTCTGGGCGGCAAGGTTGATTGGAACGGCGTAACAAAAGAGGTTACACTGAACATCGACGGCAAGGAAATCAAGATGACAATCGGCAAAACGCTGGAGAAATACGGTGTTGCACCTGTGATCATTGATGGACGTACCTTCGTACCTGTTCGCTTTGTGGCAGACGAGCTTGGCGCAACCGTCGCTTGGGACGATGCAACAAAGACAGTGACAATCACGAAAATTGAAAAATAAATCGGAAAAAGAATAACCGAGGGCGTTCATCGGAAACGGTGAGCGCCTTTCGTGTCATGAAATACGGGAAGGAGGATGCGCATGAAAGAAATGGGAAAGCGGCTCAAGGGGCTAAGAGAGAGCATGGGGCTGTCACAGATGAAAATGGCGGAGATTTTGGGATTGAAACAGCCCAGCATTAATCGCTATGAGCAGGGGACAGCAACACCAACGGTTGAAAATCTGAGAAAATATGCGGACTATTTTGACGTGTCTATGGATTACATCTTTGCTCGCACGGATCATCCGGAGGGGAAATTGTACGCACATCAGCCGAAGGCTCTGGCAGGTAATAGGGAGATGCGGCAGTTTATTGAGCTGTGCTTTGACCCGGGTTCGCCATACAATGAAAGGCTGAAGGAAACGATGCTGCGGATGCTGGAGGAAATGCAGGAGTGAGCTTCGGGGGCTACAGCTTAGAATGTGCTCCTATAGGATTGTTCTTAAAACTATCGGCTTTATTGGCAGATATTTATTTCGATTTATCGCAGTTTTTAAAATTTGTTGCAAAATTAGGGCTTCTACTTCTTGTATAACGACCGGTATCATGATACATTTGATGTAGATTCGAATATATGGAAGAAAGAGATATAATAGAAATAAATAGAGGGAGAGAACAATGAAAATTTCAAAAAAAGATGCGTTGCTGTGGTTTTCCTTTTTTGCACAGTTGGACGAGGAGGAAGAACTGCTGCCGAAGCAGATGGAACTGGTTTACGCGACCTTTGCGCAGATTGAGGATACCATTGATGCGAGAAATGAAAAGCTGATGGCGGAAATCAAGGGGCTGAAATCCATTGGCGGCAGAACCTATTTTGTCGGTCCGGAGGAAAAATTCGCCAAGGGCTGCCGTTCCTGCATGACGGGGACAGGCTTAACTGCCATTCGTAAGACGAACAAATGCAACATCCAGTGCAAATTTTGCTATAACTACGGCGAGCTGGAGGACTGTATGCCCATCGGAGAGGGGCTTTGGGAAATTGGCGGCACGAAGTTTTACGAACGGGATTTAGACCTACTGCTTTCCATTCAGGAGAAGCCGACAGGGATTTCCTATGTTTACCTAGAGCCGTTTATGGAGATTGAAAAATACTACGGCATCATCCGAAAATTCCACGAAGCAGGGATTCATCAGCACATGTATACCAACGGCACACTGGCGACAGAGGAAAATCTGAAGGCATTAGGTGAGGCAGGTCTGGATGAGCTGCGGTTCAATCTGGGGGCAAGCAATGCTTCCGATAAGGTAATCGAAGCGATTGCGACAGCAAAGAAATATATCAAATATGTCGGGATTGAAACGCCCATGACACCCGAATATTTTGAAGCATTTATGCAGAAAAAGGATAAGATTCTGGCAACAGGCGTGGATTTCATGAACTGTGCAGAGCTGCATCTGAACAACAACAATATCTGGAATTACGAAGGAGAAAACATGTACGTCTATCGACAGGGGTATGTTTCTCCCATTTGGAGCAGAGAGCTGACCTTCAAGCTGATGAAGCAGGCGGACGAGGAGGGCTGGGATGTTGCGGTGCATGACTGCTCCAACCGCACGAAATTTGCCCGTGGGCTAAACCTGAAGGGGAAGGAAGGCGGTTGGTTCGGCGCAAGCAGCTACGGCTCTGAATTCAGCAGACCGCCCTTTGCGGCATTCCTGCCGATTTTGCAGGACGAGAATTTCCAATTTTTAGAGGAAGAGGAGCTGCCCGAAGGCTACAGACCGGGCGAATTGTTTTTCTAAAAAAGCAAATAAAAAAGCACTTGAATTCGTATTTTTGGGTACGGGTTTCAAGTGCTTATTTTGTATTTCTATTCAGCTGTTTTCCAGAGCAGAAGGGCATCCTCTACATAACATTCCACCTTCCCCTGATCGACCAGATAGGAAAGATAGGAACGAATCGTGCTGCCGATGAGGACATATTGGCTATAATCCATCGTTAATGCAAACCGCTCGAATACCTGCTTGAGAATCAGCTCAAAATGTAGCGGCTCCTTGCAGATTTCCAGAAGTGCATCCAGAATTTCCTGCATCTTTTTACGGTTTGCGTCTGCCAGAGGCTTGATGTCCTCTGTCGGCTCCGCATGGGCAGGGATGAACAGCCTGCCCTCCAGCTTTTCTATCATATTCAGCGTTTCAAGCTGTGCCGCAATATCATAGAAAAAGGAGATATGATATTTTTTAAGGATATTTTCCCCAAACACGCAGTCTGCCATAAAATAAACATCATCGGGCGTTTTCACGCCGATCATGTCCCAGAAATGCCCCGGCAGGCGGAAATATTCCATGCCCGCAGGCAAAAGCGCATCGGCGATATCCTGCCCCTTGGAGGGGGTTGCCATGAGGAATTTATTCCGCAGCTTCTTGAAGGGATAGCCGCCGTAAAGGAAGGATGGCTCAAGCATCGGGTGCTCCACAATCGCCAGTTCCATGGGTGTGGTATAGACGGCGCAGTTAAGCCGATTCTGCAGCAGAGTATTGCCGCCGTCATGGTCGGCGTTGGAATGGGTGTTGATGATTGCGGTCAGCTTCCAGCCCTGTGCATCCAGAATTTTCTGGATTTTTCTGCCGGCATCCTTATCGTTTCCGCTGTCGATCAGCCAGACATCGTCATCACTTACGCGATAAACGCCGATTTTGGAAGGAGCATTGATGTAATAGGTATTTTCTGCGACCTGCACCAGTTCATACATGGGCAAAACCTCCTTTGCTTTTGTTTCTGTGGGACTCTGTCCCACGCCCTGCAAGGGGATAATCCCCTTGACCTTATTTGCAAAAACTGCGTTTTTGCGAGGAATTATTGAAATTTCCCACACAAAACGCAGTTTTGTGTCAGTATAGGGTTCTTAGGGGATTATCCCCTAAGTGGGGTTTGGGGCAAAGCCTCAAGGTCTTTAAGGTGTTTAGTTCATGGAATCCGTAGAGCCGATGACATTTTTGATTTTGTCCTCAACCAGCTCCTGAATCAGCGCTCTGCCTGCGCCCAGATAGCCGCGAGGGTCAAATGCCGCAGGCTCATCCCCGAAGGATTTGCGAACAGCAGCAGTCATTGCCAGTCTCAGGTCAGTATCCATGTTGATTTTGCAGACAGCCATGGAAGATGCCTTGCGCAGCATTTCCGCAGGAATCCCTTTTGCGCCCGCAATGTTTCCGCCGTATTCATTGCACATCGCAACACATCTCTGGTCAACAGAGGATGCACCGTGCAGAACGATGGGGTAGTTATGGAAGCCTGCCGCCTCCAGCTTTTCTGTGATGGTTGCCAGTCTGTCAAAGTCCAGCTTTGCCTCGCCCTTGAATTTATAAGCACCATGGCTTGTGCCGATGGCAATGGCAAGGGAATCCACACCCGTGCGTTTTACGAAATCAACTGCCTGATCGGGATCAGTGTAGGTTGCATGTGCCGCATCTACGTTAACCTCATCCTCAACGCCTGCCAGCTTGCCCAGCTCTGCCTCAACCACGATGCCTCTTTCGTGGGCGTATTCTACGATTTTCTTTGTCTGTGCTACGTTTTCCTCATACTCCAGATGGGAACCGTCAAACATGACAGATGTGAAACCGTATTCGATACAGTCTTTACATACTTCAAAATCAGAGCCGTGATCCAGATGCAGTGCAATATCCAGATCGGTTTCTTCGATTGCGGCATCCACCATTGCCTTCAGATATTTGGGATGCGCATATTTCAGAGCAGATTTGGAAACCTGCAGGATGACAGCGGAATTCTGCGCCTTTGCCGCAGCTACGACACCTTGGATGATTTCCATGTTATTGATGTTGAACGCACCGATGGCATAGCCGCCCTCAAATGCCTTTTCAAACATTTTTTTTGTTGTTACCAAAGCCATATAAAGACACCTCTCTTGAATTATTTTGGGTTTGCATTTAGCATTGCCTTATATTAGAATTATAATACGGTAATAGATTTGTGACAAGGCATTTGCACGGAAAAGATTGGGGGCATGGAAAAATGAAAGCAATTCTGGCGATTCTGGCAGTTCTGGGGATAGACCTTTCCTCGAAGGAGTGGGCAGAGAAAAACCTGCCGCTCAATAAAAAACGGGAAATTGTCAAAGATCACCTCTATTTCTGGCACATAAAGAACAGAGGCATAGCATATAATAGATTCAGCGGAAGAAGAAAGGGAATCCTTCTTGCTACGGGCGCGCTGCTTGCCTTTTATGGCGGTCTGTTGGTGCGGATTTTGCGCGGCAAAGGGGAAAGACGGCTTGCCCTTCCGCTTGCCCTGACCTTGGGCGGCGGTGCGGCAAATTTCTGGGAGCGGCTCAGAAAAGGGCGCGTGACGGATTTTTTATTCATCCCTGTGAAGGGGAAAAATGCCCCGATTTTCAACATTGCGGATGTTTCGATTGTCGTTGGTGCGCTCTGGATGACAGTGATTCCGTTTCTCAAAAATAAGAAAAATTGATTTTACTGTTGCCTAACATGGGCGATTGTAGTATAATCAGTACAGAAATCCTGAAATGCACGACAACTTGCTATATTTGAACCTACATTACTGACTCGGGATTCCTATAAACAGCGGATATGTCAGGCCCCAAGATAATTCCCTTTGGGCGGGGGAAGGCAGATTCCGAGGTTGCGGAAACCCACCTGGCTTAGGCTAGGTGTCAAGGGGCAAGACCGGCATTTCGGGGTTATTTTTTTACGTTAAAATAGAAATAGAGTATCAGCAGAGAACTGAACCGCCGGAAGGCGGTTCTTTTTTTGCTACAGATGTATATACTTGTACCAACGAGGAGTTGGTACAATGAAAAAATACATATTACTGGGCGGTCTGCTGCTGCTTTCCCTATCCGCATGCGGTACGGAGCGACCGGCAGAGCGCGCAAAGGTGGGGCAGATTGGTGCAGAGAGCTCCGTCAGTCGGGAAATGGCGGCGAAAACGATTGCCTTAGCGTTTTATACGAATCAGGAATTGGATGAAATGGAAACGAAGCTGAATTTTTCTGACCTTTCAGCGGAGGACTGGGCGTATCCTTATATTCAAGGCTGTGTGGAGCAGGGCTTTTTCGCGGGCAGTGAGGAAGGCACCTTTCGTCCGCAGGCGGATTTAACGCTTTGGGAGGCACAGGCATTGATGGACAGGCTTGCGCCCGATTATAACAGCCGCATTGTGCTGACGGCGGAGAATAAAAACATGGCGGTTTCCTATGAGCTTTGGGTGCAGCTTTTGGAAACGGCGCTTAAGGCAAGGCGCGGAGAGGACAGCCTTTATTCCTATGGGATTCAAACGGAAAATGCGGTGGTTTTGGATGCGGATGGGCTTTGCGATATGGGCAGATTTACTGCGGCAGGCATAGATTTAACGCCCTATGCCGCAAGCCGCATCACCTTTCTGGAAAAGGATGGGGAAATCCTTGCGCTGCTGACGGTAGAAGCCGCTTCGCCTGTGGTGAAAAATATCTATTGCAGGCAGGAAAAAGGTGCGCTTTTTCTGGAAACGGGGGAGGGTGCGGCGATGCTTGCCTATGGAAAGGCACTTGATGAGGGAATTTATGATGTAAAACTGGAAAACGGTAAGGTCGCAGAGGTGACGGCAGCGGAATCTGTCGGAGGCTGCACCGTGAAGCGCGTGGACGGAGAAACGCTGTATCTGGCGGAGCGGGGCGAACTGCCTTGGGCGGAAGCGGCAAGGGTTTATGATGCGGCAGGAGAAGAAATCGCAAAGGCGGATTTTACTGATTTGATTTGCGGCACGGATTGCGGCGAATTTTTTGAAAAGGACGGGGAAATCTGTGCGGCGGTGATTCGTACTCCTGCGGTTCTGGAGCGGATGCGTGTCCTTCTGAAGGGGGCGGAGCAGAAAACCGTAACCCTTTCCGCGGAGAATGGCTTTACGCTTTCCAATGGAACAAATGAGAAGCATTTTTTACCCGAAGGAAAGGCGGTTCTGACAGCCGATTTGCCTTGGTTTTCGCATGGCATTGTGACGGCAACGGCAGAAACACCGATTCGTGTGGCATTTGCAGACGGAACAGCGTATCAATATGAAGGCACGATTGAATTGGAACGGCGCGGCGCAGATAGCCTTGCTGTTATCAATGAACTGTCCTTGGAACGGTATCTGCTCGGCGTTGTGCCGCATGAAATGCCGACCTCCTTCGGACAGACGGCGTTGGAGGCGCAGGCAATTACGGCACGCAGCTATGCCTATAATCAGTTTTATGCGAATACCTATTGTGCGTATGGCGCGCATGTGACCGATACCACCGCCAGTCAGGTGTATCTGGGCTATGCTGAAAATGAAACGGCGGCACAGGCAGTGAAAGCGACCGAGGGGATGTGCGCCGTAACGAAAACAGGTGCGGTGGCGCAGACCTATTTTTATTCCACCTCCTGTGGCTTCGGGGCAGGCAGTCAGGAGGTTTGGTCGAAGGATGGCAGCTTTTCCGGTAGGGGAAAATCCTATTTGCAGGCGCAGACCTACGGGGATTTTGCGCCGCCGCAGACAGAGGAGGAATGGCTTGCCTTCTGGCAGGATTGGAAGAAACAGGGGTACGATATGAATTCACCGTGGTATCGCTGGAAGGTGTATTTCAGTTGTGGGCAGATGACAGAAATTTTGCAGAAAACTCTGGCGGAAAGCGCGAATTGCAGGATAGAAGGGAATCAAAATGATTTGGGCAGGCTGACAGGCATTGCGGTGACACGCAGAGGACAGGGTGGACTCGCAATGGAATTGCAGCTGACCTTTGAAAAGGGGATGGCAACGGTGAAAACGGAAAATGCTATCCGTAAGGTGCTTTCGCCAACAAAAAGAACCCTTGGTGAGCCGATTTATCTGCAACGGAAGGGCGCAGAAGCCATGACGGGAAATGCTATGCTGCCAAGCGGATTTTTCGCAGTGAAAGAAATGAAAAACGCGGAAGGAAAGCTGACGGGCGTGGCACTTTACGGCGGCGGAAACGGGCATGGCGTGGGACTGAGCCAGTATGGCGCGAAATATCTTGCGGAGCAGGGGAAAACGGCGGCGGAAATTATCGCATGCTATTTTCCGGGGACGAAGGTGGAAAAGGTGTTATAAAGAGAGTGGGACTCGACTTTCTCTCTGAAAAAATCCGTAGTGGACTGAAAACAGTCCCTTTTCTGAAGAAGAAATGTGCTATCATAGGGCAGATGGCGGAAAGGAAGTGTTTTTATGGCTATGGATGAAATGAAAAGGCAGTTATTTGAACAGGAAAGATGGATTTACCGCTTGTCTGCCCTGAGCGGTCTGGTTTATATGCTAAGCAATTCTTTGCAGGCAGTTGAAATGGACGGAAGGATGATTATATCAATGCTGTCGGGTATATAAGCAGTTCCTTGTCAGAAACAGAATTGGCTCTGCAACAGCTATCCGAGGAAATGTTCACATCTTTCAGAGGTTGGAAAGCACAGACGTATGCGCTTTTGCAGGAATATCCTGTGTAAAAGAAAAAAGTCCCATAAGGGACTTTTTTGTTGCAAGGAAAGTATATTGTCGAAAAAAGGAAAACATGCTATGATGGATACATGGAAACCGTGATGGGTGGCTGACCTCCGATTTTAACTAAGGATTGGAGGTGGTGCTATGAATACTTATGAAGTGTGGATGACCGTACTTACATTTGGCTTATTTTTGATAGCACTCCTCTCTTATATAGACAAGAGAAAATAAAAAGGCTACCTGTCATAGAACTTTGGACGGTTTAGACAGGTAGTCTTACCCCTGAGGTTGACCACAACGTGGCGGTTTCCTACTTAGTTTCATTATATCATAATATTTAGAATTGTAAAGCATGCACAGCGTTTGTGTGTGCTTTTTTTATCGCTTTTATCGTAGAGAAACGTAGGTTTTAATGACCTCAACGATTTTATCCAGATCCATTCTGGAGGTGTTGAGGATAAGGTCATAATTTTCTGCCTTTCCCCATTTGCCGCCTGTGAAGTAGTTGTAATAATTCGCACGGCGCTTATCGGTCTTAATCACCATGGATTCTGCGCCCTGAGGGTCGTGGTGATAGGTATGGATGGCACGCTCCACGCGGTCGGGCAAATCCGCCTGCAGGAAAATATTGATGCAGTTGGGGTTTTCGGACAGCACATAGTTTGCGGAACGCCCAACAATAACGCAGGGTCCCTCCTCTGCCACCTCTTTGATGACCTGAGACTGCACCAGAAAGATTTTTTCATTCAGCGGCAGACCAACAGAATCAATGCTGGGGGTCAGAGAGGTCAGAGAGAAAAACAGATTGCCGACAGAGGTTTTTTCTGCATCCTTGAAGCATTCCACGGAAAGTCCGGTTTTTTCCGCTGCCATGGTAATCAGTTCGTTATCATAAAAGGGAATCCCAAGGGCTTCCGCCAGTTTTTTGCCGATAATGCGACCTCCGCTGCCATATTGGCGGCTGATGGTGATGATTTTATTCTGGTTCATGGTAACAACTCCTTATCGTTCAGAAATGCAATTTCTGTAAAATTTATTTTTCATATTTTTTCATTATACCGCTTTTCCCAAAAAGTGACAAGCGGAGATTTTTTCGGTGAAAAAACAGCTTTTTCCGCTTGGAAACTTTACTTTTTCAAGAAAAGTGTTTATGATATTAAGGATGGACTACTATGACAGTAGAAAACAGAAATAGATAAAAGAGTAAGGAGATAGTGACATGGGTGAAGCTTTAACAGGTTTAAAAAGAAGCTGCATGTGCTGCGATGTAAACGAAAGCATGATTGGGCAGGAAGTGACGGTAATGGGCTGGGTACAGCGTCGCCGCGACCTGGGTCAGCTGATTTTCATTGCATTAAGAGACAAAACGGGTCTGGTGCAGATTGCAATCGATGGCAACACAGCAGAAAAGGATTTGTTCGCAAAGGCGGAAACGGTTCGCAGTGAATATGTACTGGCAGTGAAGGGTCTGGTTGCCGCAAGAGAAGATGGCAACATCAACCCCAACATGAAAACAGGGAAAATCGAGATTATCGCCAAGGAGCTGCGTATCCTTTCCGAATCCGAAACAACCCCCTTCCAGATTGAGGACAACATCACAGTAAAGGATGATTTGCGTCTGAAATATCGTTATCTGGATCTGAGAAGACCTTCTCAGCTGAAAAATCTGGTGCTGCGTCATAAGGTTGTACAGGTGATGAGAAACTTCCTGGATAAAGAGGGCTTTCTGGAGATTGAAACTCCTGTTCTGGGCAAATCCACACCCGAAGGCGCAAGAGACTATCTCGTACCTTCCCGCGTACACCCCGGCAATTTCTATGGTCTGCCTCAGTCCCCACAGCTGTATAAGCAGCTTCTGATGGTTTCCGGTATGGACAGATATTATCAGGTTGCGAAATGCTTCCGTGACGAGGATCTGCGTGCGGACAGACAGCCCGAATTTACACAGGTGGACATGGAGCTGTCCTTCGTGGAAATCGAAGATATCATGGATATCAACGAAAGAATGATGCAGAAGGTATTCAAGGATTTGATGAACGTAGATATCAAGCTGCCCCTGCCCAGAATGACCTATGCGGAGGCAATGGAGCGCTTTGGTTCCGATAAGCCCGATGTACGCTTCGGCATGGAGCTGAAAAATATTTCCGATGTTGTGGCAGGTACCGATTTTGTGGTATTCAAATCTGCTTTGGAAAACGGCGGCAGCGTGCGTGCCATCAATGCGAAGGGCTGTGGCTCCTTCCCCAGAAAGAAAATCGACTCTCTGGTTGAGTTTGTAAAAACATATAAGGCAAAGGGTTTGGCTTGGATTGTGGTAAACGCAGACGGCACAATCAAATCCCAGATTGCAAAATTCTTCACACCCGAAAAAATGCAGGAAATCGTAGATGCGATGGATGGGCAGCCCGGAGACCTGATTCTCATTTGTGCGGATAAGGATAAGGTCGTATTCGACTCCCTTGGCGCACTGCGTGTAGAGCTGAGCAAAATGCTGGAGCTGACAAAGCCCGATGATTTCGCATTCCTGTGGATTACAGAATTCCCTATGCTGGAATGGGATGAAGAGGAAAACAGATATGTAGCGGTGCATCATCCGTTTACTGCACCCATGGATGAGGACTTGGAGCTGATTGACACCAATCCCGGCGCTGTGCGTGCAAAGGCATACGATATCGTTCTGAACGGCTATGAGCTGGGTGGCGGCTCCATCAGAATCCACCGCAGAGATATCCAGAAGAAGATGTTCGAGCTGCTTGGCTTCAGCGACGAGGATGCGCAGGAACGCTTCGGCTTCCTTTTGGATGCCTTCAAATACGGCGTACCCCCTCATGGCGGCTTGGCGTTCGGTCTGGACAGAATCATCATGCTGATGAGCAATGCACCCAGTATTCGTGACGTGATTGCCTTCCCTAAGGTAAAGGACGCATCCTGCCCGATGACAGATGCACCCGGCGTGGTAGACGAAAAACAGCTGGACGAGCTGGGCATTGCAATCAAGGAAACGGAAGAAGCAACAGAGGAATAAAAACCGTGAAAAGGGTGGAAAAATTTCTGCCCTTTTCTTTTTTACACGAAAAGACAAAACTTCCTCTTGACTTTTTCGCAAAAATGTAAGAAAATAGCTATGTTATACATCTGTCGGTGCGTGGCCCAGCTTGGTAGGGCGCAGCGTTCGGGTCGCTGAGGTCGTGGGTTCAAATCCCGTCGCACCGATAGGAGACTGCTTTGTTGGAATAAAATTTCAATGAAGCAGTCTTTTTAATTTTCTCTTAAATCAGTTGTTTCCGGCAGGCAATTCGATTATAATGTAACGATGGAATAAAGCGTACAAACAGGAAAGGAGTTTCTGATAAAATGGTAACAGAAATTTTAAAGGCCATATTCTTTGGCATTGTGGAGGGCATTACGGAATGGCTGCCCATTTCCTCTACGGGACACATGATTCTGCTGAATGAATTTGTGAAGCTGCAGGTTTCGGATGAATTTTATAAGCTGTTTGAGGTTGTCATTCAGCTTGGCGCCATTCTGGCGGTTATCCTGCTGTTCTTCCATAAGCTGAATCCGTTTTCGCCAAGCAAGAGCGCGCCGCAGAGGCGGAACACATGGCGGCTGTGGTTCAAGGTGGTGCTTGCGGTGATTCCTTCCGCGGTGATCGGGCTGCCGTTGGATGACTGGATGGATGCACATTTTTACAATTATGTTGTGGTTGCCATCACTTTGATTGTTTACGGGATTGCGTTTTTGTTTGTGGAGCGAGAAAACAGCCACCGCAGAGCCTACGCAAATTCGGTGTATGATATTGATTTGAAAACTGCCATGCTCATCGGCTGCTTCCAGTGCCTGAGCCTGATTCCCGGCACCTCCCGTTCCGGCTCCACCATTCTGGGTGCAATCATCCTTGGTGTAGGCAGAGCGGCAGGGGCAGAGTTCTCCTTCTTCCTTGCCATCCCCACGATGCTTGGCGCAAGCGTACTGAAGCTTGTGAAATTCCTGCTTTCCGGCGTTTCCGCAACAGGCGCGGAGTGGGCGATTCTGGCGGTCGGCTGCGTGGTTTCCTTCGTAGTCAGCCTGCTTGTCATCAAGGGTCTGATGGAATATGTACGCAAGCACAGCTTTGCGGTATTCGGTGTGTACCGCATCATTCTGGGGGTACTGGTTCTGGGATATTTTGCCTTCCAAACCCTGCACGCATAAAAATTACATAAGGGAAAATAAAAAACGGAGCCGATTTTTTCGACTCCGTTCATTTTTTATTCTGCTTCAATCTGTTCAAAGATTTCCTGTGCAGGCTTCTGATACCAGCCTGTCTTATCCTCGCTGACAAGTCCTGCGGTCTGGGAATTATAATACATTTCACATGCCTCAAGGTCATTCATTTTGTGCTTTTTCTGCAGCAGTGCAACCACCTCTGCGCCGACAGCGGCACGGTTTTCGTGATGGGTATATTCCTTCTCCTGCTCTCCGGCATCGCTTTCCAGATAGGTCAGCCCGTCAATCATGCCGACAAAGAAATCAATATCCATTTCGGGGAAGGTTTTGTGGCTGTCCAGAATCAGGTCAATGAAGCCGGACTGCTGAAAGGAAATAAATACCTTATTACTGGGGATATTTTTCAGATCACTGTAATATTCTACGCAGGAAACAACTAAAGTACGCTGGTCCATTTTTCTCTCTCCTTTTTACTCATAAAAAATTTACTAAGATTTATGATACCGCATTTTCACATAATTTTCAACCATTCCCCGCAGGAAAACTTGACATTCTCTGATTTTCCAGTATGCTAAAGGAAGCAAGATAAAATTGGAAGGAAGTGCTTATTTTGGTAGCAGTAAAAATAGATGAAACCTTAAAGGAACGCTGCCCCGATGCTGCTTTGGGGCTTTTGCAGGCAAAGGTTGCGGTTGCGCCCGATCCGGAAGAATTTCTGGCACTGCTGAATGGGAAAATTGCGGAGCTTTCCGAGGTGGAGCTTTCGCAGGCAAATAAGAGAGATAAAATTCAGACAACCAGAAAGGCGTATAAGGCATTGGGGAAGGAGCCCAACCGCTATCGTTCCTCCGCAGAGGCAATGTGCAGAAGAATTGCAAAGGAACGAGGGCTGTATTACATCAATAACGTGGTGGATATCAATAATTATCTTTCCATCAAATCGGGGTATTCCATGGGGACGTATGACCTTGCGAAAACAAAGGGCGACATCCTCTGGATGCGTGCGCCCGAAGGCACGGCATACCGCGGCATCGGCAAGGATGTGCTGAATATTGAATTTTTGCCGGTTTTATTTGACGAGGAAGGACCCTTCGGCAATCCCACCAGTGATAATGACAGAACCATGATTACGGATGCAACAGAGGATTTGCTTCTGGTATATTATGCCTTTGATGGGGCAGAGGATTTGCCTGCGCTTCTCTCCGAAGCAAAGGACTTACTGGAAAAATATGCAGGGGGCAGAGAATTTGAGACGGAAATTTTGATTTGAAAAATCCGAATATAATAAGGAAGGTGATCGGATGAAAACCTTTGAAAGCTTATATCGGGACTATTACCAGAAGGTATATGCGTTTCTCAACCGCATGTGTGCCGATGGAGATTTAGCGGAGGATTTGACGCAGGAAACCTTTTTGCAGGCATATAAATCACTCTATAAATTTCGGGGAGAGTGTGAGGTTTTTACCTGGCTTGCGGCAATTGGCAAGCATACCTATTTCAAATATCTGAAAAAGAAGCGGCTGCATCTGGATGCGGCGAATTTGGATTTGGTGGCGCAGAGTTATCTGAAGGGGGATGTCAGCCCGGAGGAGCATGTCAGCCAGAAGGATATTGAAAAAGCGGTGCGCAAGGTGGTTGAGGATATCCCGAAGAAATACCGCGATGTGGTGGTTCTGCGTGTTTATGCGGAGCTGCCGTTTTCGCAGGTTGCACAGATACTCAGGATTAGCGAAAATTCTGCAAAGGTGATTTATTTCAGAGCGAAGAAAATGCTGATGGAGGTGTTGAAGGATGAATTGGAAATGTGAACTGGTGATGGATCTGGCACCTCTGTATTATGATGGGGTTGCAAGCAGGGTCAGCAAAAGGTTGGTGAAAAAGCATCTGCGTGAGTGCCCGCAGTGCCGCACCTATTATAAAAAATATCACCCCGTAGACAAAGTTCCCACAGAAGTCCCGAATTGGGATGTGGAGGGAAATTATGCCATGCTGGCAAGAAAAGTCCGCAAAAGACGGCTTGTGCTTTGGGGCGGCTTCCTTTCCTATCTGAGCACGACAATTGTTGCACTGGTGTTTTGGTATGCAAGGGAACAAAAAAAGATGAAAAAAATTTAAGACAGAAAATGCCGAAAATCCGAGGGTTTTCGTCGGCTCTCTTTTTTGCACAAAAAATTTTTGCGAAATTTGTGTAACTTTTTCCGTAATTTAGGGTACTAAGTTAAAGTAACGAAAAAATGGAACGGATTTCGGTAAATGAAATAGTTTCTCATATTCCCTGAGAAAGGGGAGAAGGAGTGGAAAAATGAGCTTTCGTGTGTTAGGGACGGGCATGTATGTCCCACCCAGGGTTGTTACGAATGATGACCTGTCACAGTTTTTAGAGACCAATGACGAATGGATTACCCAGAGGGTCGGCGTAAAGGAACGCCATATCAGCACAAATGAAACGGCGGCGGATATGGGTGCCAAGGCTGCAAGGGCTGCTTTGGAAAACAGTGGCGTAGCGGCGGAGGAAATCGACCTGATTTTGGCGGCAAGCGTCAGCGGGGAGAGCATTTCCCCTTCTGTTTCCTGCATGATTCAGAATCTGCTGGGGCTTTCCTGCATGACCATGGATATCAATGCGGCATGCTCTGCGTTTGATTTTCTTCTGGAAACGGCGGCAGGGTTCTTTGCCAGAGGCAAGGTGAAGAAGGTGCTCGTTATCGGGGCAGAACGTCTGAGCCGCCTGCTGGATTGGAATGACAGAGGCACTGCGGTTATCTTCGGTGACGGCGCAGGTGCGGTGGTTCTGGAAGCAGGTGAAAATTATCTGGATGCTGTTTTTGATGTAAAGGGCGGCGATGATGTCATTGATATTCCACAGCCTGTGGGGATGTCTCCCTTCTATGAAAGAGGGCAGGAAAAGAAGCCCTATATTCACATGGCAGGGCAGGAAACCTTTAAATTTGCGGTAACCGCCATTTGCAGAGACTGCAAGGAAATTCTGGAGCGCAATGGGCTGACCTTTGATGATATCGCGTATATTGTGCCGCATCAGGCAAATCAGCGCATCATTGATTTCGCAAGCACAAAGCTGAAGGTGCCCAAGGAAAAATTTTATTTAAATATTCATAAATACGGCAATACTTCTTCCGCCAGCATTCCCATTGCCTTGGACGAACTGAACCGGGCAGGGAAGCTGCATAGAGGAGATTTATTATTACTGCCTGCCTTTGGCGGCGGTCTGGCAAGCGCCTGTTGTTTAGTAAGATGGTAAAAAAGAAAAGAAAACAAGAAAAAAGGTAAAAGAAAAGGAGAAAAAATTATGGTATTCGAAAAAATCGCAGCAATGTTGGCAGAAAAACTGGAATGTGACGCAGCAGAAATCAAAATGGACACAGAATTCAGCACACTGGGCATCGACTCTCTGGACGTTATGGAGCTTCTGATGAATCTGGAAGAAGAGCTGGGCACAGAAATTGAAATGGGCGAAAACAAAGTAAACACTGTTGGCGATCTGGTTAAGCTGATCGAAGAAAAACAGGCGTAAGAAAAAAACAAAGGAAAAGGAGGACGACGATATGATCGTTTCACCGATTTGTGAGATGCTGGGCATCAAATATCCTATTTTTCAGGGCGGTATGGCATGGATTGCTGACGGCAAGCTGGCGGCAGCGGTTTCCAATGGCGGCGGCCTTGGGATTATCTCTGCAATGAACGCAGGCGGCGATTATCTGAGAGAACAGATTCGCATTGCAAGAAGCCTGACAGATAAACCCTTCGGCGTGAATATCATGCTGATGAGTCCCCATGTGCAGGAAGTGGCAAAAATCGTTGCGGAGGAAAAGGTGGCAGTAGTCACCACAGGTGCAGGCATTCCCAATCAATATGTTCCCATGTGGAAGGAAGCAGGCATCAAGGTGATTCCTGTAGCGGCTTCTGTCGCAGCGGCAAAGATGATGGCGAGAGCAGGTGCTGATGCTGTCATTGCCGAAGGTGGCGAATCCGGCGGTCATATCGGCGAGCTTTCCACCATGCCCTTGGTTCCCCAGGTGGCAGATGCGGTGGATATCCCTGTACTGGCGGCAGGCGGCATCGGCGACGGCAGAGGGATGGCAGCGGCATTTATGCTGGGCGCAGTTGGCGTGCAGTTGGGCACTCGTTTCCTGCTTGCAGAGGAATGTGGTGTGCATCAGAATTATAAGGATATGGTGAAAAAGGCAACGGATGTTTCCACAACAGCGACAGGCAGACGCTTCGGCGGCAGCACCTGCCGTGTGATGAAAAACCAGTTTGCCCGTCATTTCCTGCAGGTGGAATATGCCCCCGAAACAACCGCCGAAATGGTAGATAAGCTGGGCGTTGGCGCACTGCGTAAGGCAGCAGTGGAGGGGGATACCAAGGAAGGTTGCTTTATGGCAGGGCAGATTGCCGGCATGGTGAAAAAGGAACAGCCTGCGGCAGAAATCGTGCAGGAAATTGCAGCAGAAGCAGAGGCGTTACTGAAAGGAGCGGCAAAATGGGTAAAATAGCATTTGTTTTTTCCGGTCAGGGCGCACAGAAGGCAGGCATGGGCAAAAGCTTTTATGATAACAACGAAACCGTAAAGGATTTGTTCGACAGAGCAGAAACCCTCAGAAGCGGTACGCTGGCGCAGTGCTTTTCCGGCACGGCGGAGGAGCTGAAGGAAACGCAGAATACACAGCCCTGTCTGTATCTGACAGATCTTGCGGCGGCGATTGCGCTTTCCGAAGCAGGTATCCCTGTGGATGGCGTGGCAGGCTTTTCTCTGGGTGAACTGCCTGCATTGGCGTTTGCCGGTGCGTATAGCCATCTGGATGGCTTCCGTCTGGCTTGCATCCGCGGCAGAGCTATGGCAAAGGCGGCGGCAGAGCATCCTGCGTCCATGCTTGCGGTCATGAAGCTGGACAATGCAAAAATCGAGGAAATCTGCAAGCAGTTCAAGCAGGTGTATCCCGTAAACTATAATGCGCCCGGTCAGCTTGTTGTGGCAGGGGCGATTGAGGAAATGGATGCCTTTAAGCAGGCGGTGCGTGAAGCAGGCGGCAGAGGTCTGCCCGTAGCAGTCGGCGGGGGGTTCCATTCTCCTTTCATGGATGGAGCAAGCAGGGAATTTTCCGAGGATGCAAGAGAATTTGAGCTGAGAAAGCCCGCGTTGACCGTTTATTCCAACTTTACCACAGAGCCCTATACGGAAAACGTACTGGAATTGATGGAAAATCAGATTAACCACAGCCTGCGTTGGCAGGAAAGCATGGAACGCATGGCGGCAGATGGCTTTGATACCTTCATTGAGGTAGGCATCGGCGATACGCTGAAAAAGCTCATCAAGCGCATCCTGCCCGAAGCAAGGGTATACAGCGTTTCCAATATGGAGGAAATCGAAAAGGTGAAGGAGGAAATGGGATGCTGAAAGGAAAAACAGCAGTCGTAACCGGCGGCTCCAGAGGGATTGGTAAGGCAATTTGCCTGAAATTTGCAGAAAATGGTGCAGATATTGCGTTTTTATATGCGGGCAATACCGTGAAGGCGGAGGAAACCGTAAAGGAATTGGAAGGACTGGGCGTAAAGGCAAAGGCATATCAGTGCAACGTTGCGGATGCAGATGCCGTTGCGGCAGTTATAAAGGAAATCGTGAAGGATTTCGGCGGCATTCAGATTCTGGTGAATAACGCAGGCATTACGAAGGATAAGCTGGTGCCCATGATGAAGGCGGCAGATTTTGACGCAGTCATTGATACAAACCTCAAGGGCGCATTTTATATGACAAAAGGGGTATATCCTCTTTTCCTGAAGCAGAAGGGCGGCAAGATTATCAATATCAGCTCCGTTTCCGGTCTGACAGGCAACCCCGGGCAGGCAAATTATTCCGCATCCAAGGCAGGGGTAATCGGGCTGACAAAATCCGTTGCAAAGGAACTGGCTTCCAGAGGGGTATGCTGCAATGCAATCGCTCCCGGCTTTATCGCAACGGAAATGACACAGGCATTGGAAAACGATACATTGAAGGATGCCATCCCCATGAAGCGCTTCGGCGAAGCGGAGGAAGTGGCGAAGCTGGCATTGTTCTTAGCGTCGGAACATTCTGATTACATTACAGGCGAGGTCATCCGTATTGATGGCGGTCTGGCATGCTGAATCGGCGCGAAGGAACCGAAAAAGCAGTCGGATTTCGCAGGAAAGGATTGATGAAATGAGACGAGTAGTAGTAACAGGCATCGGCGCAGTGACCCCTGTGGGCAATAACGTGCCGGAATTCTGGGAAGCAATTAAAAACGGAAAAAACGGTATCGCACCCATCACCAGATTTGATGTCAGCGAAAGCAAATATAAGCTGGCGGCAGAGGTGAAGGAGTTTGATCCGACAAAATATATGGATAAGCTGACAGCAAAGAAGCTGGATCGTTTCGTGCAGTTCGCTATGGTGGCAGCCGGCGAGGCGATGACAGACAGTCAGCTGGAAGGTAATATTGAAAAAGAGGATTTGGCGGTTTATTTCGGCAGCGGCATCGGCGGCTTTGAAACGCTTTGCGAAAGCTATGATGTGCTGAGGGAAAAAGGACCTCGCCGTGTTTCTCCTCTGTTCATCCCCAAGATTATCAATAACATTGCGGCAGGCAATATTGCCATTCACTATCAGGCGCAGAATGCCTGTGTTGCGGTTTCTACCGCCTGTGCGACAGGTACAACTGCTATCGGTGAAGGCTACAGAGCCGTTCTGCATGGCTATACCACAGCGGCAATCTGCGGCGGCAGTGAAGCGGCAATCGTTCCGTTGGCAGTGGCAGGCTTCGGCAGCTGCATGGCACTGAATGCATCGGAAGACCCCAATGCGGCATCCCTGCCCTTCGATAAACGCCGTGCAGGCTTCGTTATGGGCGAGGGCGCAGGTGCGGTAATTCTGGAAGAATATGAACACGCAAAGGCGCGCGGCGCAAAAATTTATGCGGAAATCGTAGGCTATGGCTCCACCTGTGATGCACACCATGTAACCGCTCCTGCGGAGGAAGCAATCGCAAGCGGCAAGGCAATCGTAAATGCAATGGCAGGTCTGGAAGGCGTAAAGCCCGAAGAAATTTATATCAATGCACATGGTACAGGCACAGCCTTGAATGATAAAACAGAAACCAGAGCTATCAAAAATGCCTTTGGCGAAGCAGATGCGAAAAAGGTTCACATCAGCTCCACAAAATCCATGACAGGGCACATGCTCGGTGCAGCAGGTGCAGTAGAGGCAATCGCGGCAATTCTGGCAGTGCAGGAGGATGTTATCCCTCCTACCATCAACCTGAAGGAGGCTGACCCCGCGTGTGATTTGGACTACACCCCCAATACAGCAGTTAAGACAACCGTAGAAGCGGCAATGTCCACTTCTCTGGGCTTTGGCGGTCATAATGCCTGTGTTGCATTCAGAAAGATGAGGGGCTGATAAATATGGATACGAATAAAATCAATGATCTGGCGAAGATTCTGCGCCAGAATCAGCTGACAAAATTAGACCTGACAGAGGGGGATACCCGTATCGTTCTGGAAGCAGGCGGCAGACAGGCGGTAGTGGAAATGCCTGTGGTTTCTGTGGAAAATATAGCGGAAGTGCCTGTTGCAGAAGTGTCTTCTGTGGAAAAAGCAGAAGCACCCGCAGGCGTGGAGCAGAAATCCCCGCTGGTGGGTACGGTTTATCTTGCGCCACAGGCAGGGGCAGAGCCCTTTGTGCAGGTGGGCGATAAGGTGAAAAAGGGCGATGTGCTCTGCATTGTCGAATCCATGAAGATGTTCAATAATATCGAAGCAGAACTGGAAGGCACGATTGCGGCAGTCTGCGTGGATAATGGACAGATTGTGGAATTCGGTCAGCCCTTGGTTCGCATCTTGCCCGAAAAGGAGGAAAACTGATGAATCAGGAAGAAATCAAAAAAATCCTGCCCCATAGAGATCACATGCTTCTGATTGATGAAGCAGAGCTGAGAGAGGGCAAGGCTTACGGCAAAAAAACCATCCGAGGGGATGAATTTTTCCTGCAGGGGCATTTCCCTGGTAATCCGGTTGTCCCCGGTGTCATTCTCTGCGAAATTCTGGGGCAGAGCGCGTGTGTCCTGCTTTCCGGTGAGGCAGAGGGCATTACCCCCTTCTTTACGGGATTGGATAAGGTGCGCTTTAAAAACCCCGTACACCCCGGGGATGTATTTGAAACAGAATGTACCCTGCTCAAGCATAAGGGCCCCTTCTACTGGGCAGAGGGCAAGGGCTATGTAGACGGTAAGTTGTGTGTCAGTGCAGAGTTTTCCTTTGCACTTATCAAGGAGTGACAGGAAATGTTTTCTAAAATTCTCGTTGCCAACAGAGGCGAAGTGGCAGTCCGCATCATCCGTGCCTGCAAGGAAATGGGCATCGAGACGGTGGCTGTCTATTCCGAGGCGGACAGAAATTCCCTGCCCGTTGCCCTTGCGGATGAGCGTATCTGCATTGGCGGCAATGCGGCGGCAGAGAGCTACTTAAATCAGAAAAATATCATCAGCGCAGCGCTGGCAACCAATTCCGAGGCAATTCACCCCGGCTATGGCTTTCTTTCCGAAAATGCAGGCTTTGCCAAGCTTTGCGAAGAAAACGGCATTGTCTTTATCGGCCCGAAAAGCGAGGTTATCTCTGCCATGGGCGATAAGGATACCTCCCGTCAGCTGATGCAGCAGGTCGGCGTGCCCGTTGTTCCCGGAACGGAGGTTCTTAAGGATGTAGAGGAAGCAAAGAAATATGCCAAGGAAATCGGCTATCCGCTTCTGGTAAAGGCAACGGCAGGCGGCGGCGGCAAGGGTATCCGCGTGGTGGCGAGAGAGGAAGACCTTGCGGATGCCTTCCATACGGCATCGCGCGAGGCGGAGAGTGCCTTCGGCAATGGGGATGTTTTCTTAGAGAAATACCTTACCCATGTGCGCCATGTGGAAATGCAGATTCTGGCAGACCAACAGGGGAATATCCTCTGTCTGGGCGAAAGAGACTGCTCTCTTCAGCTGAATAAGCAGAAGGTGCTGGAGGAAACGCCCAGCCCCGTTATGACAGAGGACATCCGCAGAAAAATGATGGATGCGGCAGTTCTGGCGGCAAAGGCGGCAAATTATACCAATGCAGGCACAGTAGAATTTCTGCTTGCCCCCGATGGGCAGTTTTATTTCATCGAGATGAATACCCGTTTGCAGGTGGAGCATCCCATTACGGAGGAAATCAGCGGCGTGGATATTGTGAAATGGCAGATTCGTATTGCCTGTCAGGTGCCCCTGAATATGAAGCAGGAGGATATCCGCCTGCAGGGACACGCCATCGAATGTCGTATCAATGCACGCTCTACAGGCAGAGTGGAGTTTCTGCATATTCCCGGCGGCGGCAGAGTGCATTTCGATACCGCACTCATGCAGGATACCGTTGTGGTTCCCTTCTATGATTCCATGCTTGGCAAGCTGATTGTCCACGCAAACACCAGAGAGGAAGCCATCCGCAGAATGGAGGCATCTCTTTGCGAAATGGTAATCGTTGGGGTAGAAACCAATATTGAAGAACAGCTGCAGCTGATTCGCAGCAAAATCTTCCAGAAGGGGAATTATGATACCCTCATTCTGGACAAAATTTTGAAAAAGGGGTGATATAAATGAGTAACATTATGGGTTACTTCCGCAAATCCAAAAATGCTTTGGAAAAAGGCGGTATCACACTGAAAAATACAACAGAAGAAAAGGTGCGTTGCCCTATCTGCAAGTCCTATGAAACCAGACATGCGATTGCGAAGCAGAAGGTGACCTGCCCCCATTGCGGACATCATTTCCGCATCGGCGCAAGAACCAGAATTAAGGCACTTTGCGATAAGGACAGCTTCCACGAATTATTTTCCAATATCGAAACGATTGACCCGTTGGAATTTCCCGGGTATCAGGATAAAATGGATCGCGGCAGAGCCGTCAGTGGTGAGGAGGAGGGCGTTGTCTGCGGGACAGCCAAGATTCGCCATCAGCGCTGTGCGGTGTTCGTGATGGAGCCCGGCTTTATGATGGGCAGTATGGGCTCTGTTGTCGGCGAAAAAATCGCTCGCCTGTTTGAATATGCCGCAGAGCATGAGCTGCCTGTGGTCGGCTTTACGGCAAGCGGCGGTGCGCGTATGCAGGAGGGGATTCTTTCCCTGATGCAGATGGCAAAAACAAGCGGCGCAGTAGAGCAGCACAGCAAAAAGGGCGGTCTGTATATCACCGTTCTGACAGACCCTACAACCGGCGGCGTGACGGCAAGCTTTGCCATGCTTGGGGATATTATCCTCTCCGAGCCAAACGCAACCATTGGCTTTGCAGGCAGAAGGGTCATTGAGCAGACCACAAAGAAAAAGCTGCCCGAGGATTTCCAGAAGGCAGAATTTCTGCTGGAGCATGGCTTTGTGGATGCCATTGTGCCGAGAACAGAACTGAGAGGAACTTTGGAAAAGCTGCTGCGGCAGCATGGTAGAAAGGAATGACGCGGATGAATGCCTATGAAAAATTACAGACGGCGAGAAGTCAGACCCGCCCGACGGCGCGTTCCTATATCGAAAAGCTGTTTCAGGAGCGGACGGAGCTGCATGGGGACAGAAAATATGCCGATGATGCGGCAATTATCGGCGGCATCGGTATGCTGGGGGATATCCCCGCAACCTTTATCGGCATTGAACGCGGACGCAATCTGGAAGAAAGAATCCGCTGCAATTTCGGCTGCCCCATGCCCGAAGGCTATCGCAAGGCACTGCGCTTGATGAGACAGGCGGAAAAATTCCACAGACCTGTTATCTGCTTTGTGGATACCTCCGGTGCATTCTGCGGCGAGGAGGCAGAGGAACGCGGACAGGGACAGGCGATTGCCGATAACCTTATGCAGATGATGGGACTGGAAACGCCGATTATCACGATTGTCATTGGGGAAGGCGGCAGCGGCGGTGCCTTGGGGCTTTCCGTTGCGAATAAGCTGTATATGCTTGAAAATGCGGTCTTTTCCGTTATTTCCCCTGAGGGCTGTGCAAGTATCCTCTGGGAGGATGCCAAGCTTGCGCCCGATGCGGCAGAATGTCTGCATATTACGGCGGAGGATATGAAGGAATTCGGCGTAGCAGAAGAAATTATTCCTGAGGACTTTGTGCATTTCGGAAGAATGTGCGAGGAAATGAAGGAAAAACTCATCCTGGATTTAAAGGGATGGTCGAAAAAAACAGGAAAAGAGCTTTCCGAAGAAAGATATCAGCGCTTCCGTAAGCTGGGACGCTGGGCAGAATAAAAAATAAGCCTTTACGAGAGGTCGGGTGACTTCTTGCAAAGGCTTTTTTATTTTTCGTCAGTATCCTTTTTGCTGCATTCGGGGCAGAGTCCCGTAAATTCCAGAGAATGTCCCGTAATCCGAAATCCCGTTTTCTGTTGCAGGGTTTCCTCTAATTCACTGAGCGGGCAGGTATCCACAGGAATTACCTTGCCGCAGAGGTCGCAGACCAAACGGTGCGAATGATCCTTTTTTGCTAAGGAATAATATGCCTTCCCATCCTGCCGGACAGAGCGGATGAGAATTTTCTTTTCTGTCAGCGTGTTCAGCGTGCGGTAAACGGTGGAAACATTCATGGGAAGAATCGGCTCGGCTAAGGCGTGTAGTTCCTCTGCCGTCATGGGGCGTGCCTGCTTTTGCAATAAAAGCAATAGTACTTGCCGCTTTTTTGTGGATTTCAAAGCTGCATTTTTCAGAATATTCTGTTCCATTCCTGTCCCTCCCTTCGTTCTTATGATAGTATACCCAAATGGGTTTGTCAATGCAGGGAAGACACAGGCAGGGAAAAAGAAATTTTTCCTGCACCGACAGCGTTGCAAAAAGTGGGATGGTTTGATAGGATAGGAAAAGAGAGAAAAAAGCCGACCGCTTTTGCAGATAAACAGAGAGGAAGGGAAATATTTCTCGGGAAATTTCGGGAAATATTCTTATTTCGGGAAGGAGAAGGACGCATGACAAAAAAAGAAAAGGTAACAATTATTTTAGAGCTTTTGCGCGAGCATTACGGCCCGACAAAATGCTATCTTGACCACGAAAACGCATGGCAGCTTCTGATTGCAACCATGCTTTCCGCGCAATGTACCGATGCCAGAGTGAATCTTGTAACGAAGGATTTATTCAAGAAATACACCTCTGTCAAGGACTTTGCACAGGCAGACCTTGCGGAACTGGAGCAGGATATTCACTCGACAGGCTTTTATCATAATAAGGCGAAGAATATCATTGCCTGCTGTCAGAAGCTTTTGCAGGACTATAATGGAGAGGTTCCCTCGGATATCGAGCAGCTGACTGCCCTTGCGGGTGTCGGCAGAAAAACGGCAAATGTTGTGCGCGGAAACTGGTATCATATCCCCAGTGTGGTGGTGGATACACATGTTAAGCGCGTTTCCAACCTGCTTGGGCTGACAAAAAACGAAGATCCCGTCAAGATTGAATTTGACCTGATGCAGCTTGTTCCGAAGGATAAATGGATTGACATCAATACCCAGATGATTGCACATGGCAGGAAAATCTGCATTGCACGCAGACCGAAATGTCAGGAGTGCTTCCTGTTGCCCTATTGCACAGGTGGCAAGGCGTTAGAAAAAGAGAAAAAGAAAAAAGAGAAAAAGGCATAATACAGGAAGGACACAGAGACATAGAACAGAGACATAGAAAGGAGAAAACAGAAATGAAATCGAAGAAGCTTTTGGCGGCGGCGCTTGCGGCAGTGCTGACCTTGGCAGGCTGCGGCACAACCGTACTGAGTGCGGAGGAAACAAAGGAATTGCTGACGCTTTCGCAGAAAACCATGGCAACAGTGGAAAGCATGGCAGCGGAAATGACGATGGAAATGGATATGTCCATGGGCGAGGAAACCGCGGAAACTACCACAGTCGCTAAAATTCTGACACAGCAGAACCCCCTGCGGATGCAGATGAACCTCTCCGCAACCTTAGAGGATGGCACAGAAGCGCAGAATATGCAGATGTACGCCGAGGAGGAGGATGGCAAGCTACGCACCTATGTTCTGGCGGCGGATACATGGTATAGCCAGACGATGGAGCTTGGCAGTCTTGCACAGTATAACGCGGAGGAAAATGTGACACTCTATCTGAGCAATTTAGCCGATTTTTCCGCAACCGCAACAGAAAAAATCAATGATACCGAAGCAACAAAAATTGAAGGTACACTGAAAAAGGATGTTCTGCAAAAGGTGCTTGCGGAAAGCGGCATGACAGAAACCGCTGCGGCAATGGGTGTCACAGAGGAGCAGCTTGCAGCCCTTACCGAATCGGTGAAAAGCCTTCCCCTGACGCTCTGGATTGATGCGGATGGCTATGTGCTGAAATATGAAATGAACTTGACTGAGGTAATGCAGAAAATTATGGATAAGGCGATGGAAGCTGCCGGCAGTACGGATGCGTCCTCTGCCGTAAAGGTGGAAAAAACAAGTATTTCCATGGTTTGCAGCCAGTTCAACGCAGTTAAGGAAATCACCATTCCCGAAGAAGCAAAGAGCGCAGAAAGCATTTCGGCAAATCAATAATCCGGAGCATAAAAAACCCCGAAGGAAATTTCCTTCGGGATTTTTGTATTCAGATTTATTATACTCTTGCAACACCCAGTGTTACCTTTTCACCATTGATATTCCATTCCTTGCTCAGCTCGCCGCCCTTGCCTGCGACAACCTCAACTGCCAGTACATCGCCCTTGATGTCATTTGCAGCAAGGATTTCTGCAATCCTTGCGTTGCCGTCATAGTAAACGCGGATGCGGTCTGTTACGTTGAAATCAGCTTCCTTACGCATGGTCTGTACCTTGGAAACGATTTCACGCACGAAGCCTTCTTCCACCAGCTCGGGTGTCAGGTTTGTGTCCAGAACAACGGTCAGGTTGTTGTCGCCGGAGGATACGAAGCCGTCCTTTTCTGCGGTATCAACCAGAACATCATCCATTTCCAGAACAACCTCGCTGCCGTCTACGGTGAAGGAAACCTTGCCGTCTGCTTTCAGCTGTGCCATGAAGCCGTTGCCCTCTACCTCCTTCAGATAAGCACCGATGGCAGGCACCAGCTTGCCGTATTTCTTGCCCAGTGTTCTCAGCTGAGGCTTGAAGGTGTAGGTTGTGAAGGCTTCTACGTCATCTGTGAAGGAAACTGCCTTCACATTCAGCTCGTCCTTGATGATGTCGCAGTATTCTGCGGGCAGGCTCTGTGTTGCCTTTACATACATCATAGCCAGAGGCTGTCTGTTCTTCATTGCGCTTGCGTTTCTTGCCGCACGGCCTTCTACAACAACCTTCAAAACGAAGTCCATGTTTTCTTCCAAATCAGCATCTACCCATTCTGCATGGTATGCAGGCCAATCGCAGAGGTGAACGGATTCGGGAGCGCTTGCATCCACCTTCTTCACCAGATTGCCGTAGATTTCCTCTGTGATGAAGGGGGTGAAGGGAGCAGCCAGCTTTACCATGGTTTCCAGAACGGTATACAGTGTCATATAAGCATTGATTTTATCCTGTTCCATGCCTTCTGCCCAGAAGCGCTCACGGCTTCTTCTTACATACCAGTTGGACAGGTCATCCAAGAAATCAACCATTGCACGGGCAGGCTCTGTCAGCTTGTAGCCCTCCAGAGATTCATCCACGAATTTATTCAGTGTCTGCAGCTTGGAGAGAATCCATTTATCCATGGGAGCCAGCTTTTCATAATCCAGTGTGTATTTTGTAGGATCGAACTGGTCGATTTCTGCGTACAGGATGTAGAAAGCGTAGGTGTTCCACAGCGTACCCATGAATTTTCTCTGCATTTCGGATACAGCCTCATCATAATAGCGAGAGGGTAGCCAAGGCGCGGAGTTTGCGTAGAAGTACCAACGAACCGCATCGGCACCCTGCTTATTCAGTGCATCCCAAGGGTTAACAACGTTGCCTTTATGCTTGGACATCTTCTGACCGTCCTTATCCTGCACATGTCCCAGAACGATGCAGTTCTTATAGGGAGCCTTATCGAACAGCAGTGTGCTGACAGCCAGCAGAGTATAGAACCAGCCACGGGTCTGGTCAACTGCCTCGGAGATAAAGTCTGCGGGGAAGTTTTCATCGAAGATATCCTTATTTTCAAACGGATAGTGCCACTGTGCGAAGGGCATGGAGCCGCTGTCGAACCAACAGTCGATAACCTCAGGCACTCTTGTCATCAGCTTGCCACATTTCGGGCAGGTGATGTGTACCGCGTCGATGAAGGGCTTGTGCAGTTCGATGTTGTCGGGGCAGTCGGGAGACATTTCCTTCAGCTCTGCAATGCTGCCGATGGTGTGTCTGTGTCCACATTCACATTCCCAGATGGGCAGTGGAGTACCCCAGTATCTTTCGCGGGACAGACCCCAGTCGATAACGTTTTCCAGGAAGTTGCCGAAACGACCCTCCTTGATGTTGTCGGGATACCAGTTGATGGTTCTGTTGTTGCGCACCAGATTATCTCTCAGTGCAGTCATTTTGATGAACCATGTGCTTCTTGCATAATACAGCAGAGGTGTGTCACATCTCCAGCAGAAAGGATAATTATGCTCGAAGGGCAGTGCTGCAAATAAGGTGCCGTTTTCTTCCATATATTTCAGAATAACAGGATCGGCATCCTTTACGAACAGACCTTCAAAGGGGCCTGCCAGGCTGTTCAGGTGACCTGTGGTGTCAACATTCTGATAGAAGGTTACATCATATTTTTTACATACACGGTAGTCATCCTCACCATACGCATACGCAGTGTGAACGATACCGGTACCATCTGTCAGTGTTACATAATCATCGCAGGTTACGAAGTAGCCCTTGAAGTCCTCACCGTTGGGCTGGAAATCGAACAGGGGTTCATATTTTACATATTCCAGATCGCCGCCCTTCATGGATTCTACGACTTCATAATTGCCTTCGCCCAGAACGCTGTCCAAGAGTGCCTCAGCCATGATTACATAATAATCCTGATATTTTGCTTTAACATAGGTTTCGTTTGCATTTACGGACAGAATTACGTTGGAGGGCAGTGTCCAAGGGGTTGTTGTCCAAGCAAGGAAGTAGGTGTTTTCTGTGCCTTCCATTTTGAATTTTGCAATGGCAGAGGTTTCCTTTACATCCTTATAGCCCTGTGCAACCTCGTGAGAGGAAAGTGCTGTGCCGCAGCGAGGGCAGTAGGGAACAACCTTGTGGCCCTTATACAGCAGACCCTTGTCCCAGATCTGCTTCAGTGCCCACCATTCGGATTCGATATAGTCATTATGGTATGTGACATAGGGATGATCCATATCCGCCCAGAAGCCGACACGGTCACTCATGGAACGCCATTCCTGTTCGTATGTCCATACGCTTTCCTTACATTTTTCGATGAAGGGCTCTACGCCGTAGCCTTCAATCTGATCCTTGCCATCCAGACCCAGTGTCTTTTCTACCTCCAGTTCAACAGGCAAACCGTGTGTATCCCAGCCGGCCTTTCTCAGAACCTTGTAGCCCTTCATGGTTTTGTAGCGGGGGATTAAGTCCTTTACCGCACGGGTGATGATGTGACCGATATGGGGCTTGCCGTTTGCTGTCGGGGGGCCGTCATAGAAGGTGAAAACGGGTGCGCCTTCTCTTGCCTTGATGCTCTTGCCGAAGATGTCATTGTCCTTCCAATACTTTTCAACCTGTACTTCTCTTTCAACGAAGTTCATGTTATTGGGTACCTTGTCGTACATTTCAATTCCTCCTTAAAAATGATTTACCTTTCAAAGTGTGTTTCTCTCGTAGCTTGTTCTTTTTTCCTTTGTGTTTTTCTTATACCTCTGAAATTTTTGTCTTTTGTACTTTTTTGTGCTTTATCTTCCGTGTGTTTTATGATGGTGCGGTTTTTCCGCTTTTTCACTGATTGTCAATATAAAAAAACCCTTTCATCCCTACAGGACGAAAGAGTTCGCGGTACCACCTGAATTGACGGCACAAAATGCCGCCCAGCTTAGCTGCATCACCATCATGATGCTTTCCCTTAACGCGGGCTACGGCAGAGCCTACTGAGCAAAAGAACGGTTCGGACTGCCACTCCGGAGTGATTTTCTGTATCTTCCTTGTCATCGGGTTCCCACCAAGCCCCCGACTCTCTGCAGGCAAGCTGAGGATACATACTGTCTCCTTCATAGTGTTTTTTCGTATTTACCTGTGTATTATACAATGCGTACAAAAACTTGTAAAGCATTTTTTGCAAAGAAACCAAAAGAATGGTGTATTCATGAAAACTGTATACAAAAGTACCGAAATTTCAAGAGAAAATAAGGAAAAAACGCGAAAAAAACGTGATTTTTGCATACAATGTGTAAATTTACATGTAAAGACAGTTAAAAAATTTGATTTTCCGAGAAAAACTATGTATAATTGGTAATCAGAACCACGCACGGTTCTGCTTTTGTAAATATTATCTTGACAGGGTGCAGAAAACAGAAAAAATAAGAAAACCGGACATCCTGTAACACCGAAAAGGAGATTTTAAAATGAAAGGTAGAGACTTTGCACTGCTGACAGACTTATATGAGCTGACCATGATGCAGGGCTACTATGAAACAGGCGCATATAACAGAAAGGTCGTATTCGATCTGTTCTATAGAAAGAACCCCAGCGGCAACGGCTTTGCAATTACCGCAGGGCTGCAGCAGGCGATTGAATATCTGGATGGGCTGCATTTTACAGAGGAGGATATTGCATATCTGGAAAGCTTAAATCTTTTCTCTGAGGACTTCATTGACTACCTGAGAAGCTTCCGCTTTACGGGCGAGGTTTATGCCGTTCCCGAAGGAACCATCGTATTCCCGCATGAGCCGCTGATGCGTATCAAGGCCCCCATCATTGAGGCACAGCTGATTGAAACCGCACTGCTGAACATCATCAACCACCAGAGCCTGATTGCAACAAAGGCTTCCCGTGTAGTACACGCAGCACAGGGCGACCCCGTTCTGGAATTTGGTCTGCGCCGTGCGCAGGGTCCCGATGCAGGTACGGTCGGTGCAAGAGCGGCAGTCATCGGCGGCTGTGTGGCAACAAGCAACGTGCTGACAGGCAAGCTGTATGATGTTCCCGTAAAGGGTACCCATGCGCATAGCTGGGTAATGAGCTTCCCCGATGAGCTGACAGCCTTCCGCACCTATGCAAATCTGTTCCCCGATGCATGCATCCTTCTGGTAGATACCTATAATACACTGAAAAGCGGTGTTCCCCATGCCATTCAGGTGTTTGATGAAATGAAGGCGGCAGGCACACTGCCCGAAAAAGGCTATGGTATCCGTCTGGATAGCGGTGACCTTGCATATCTTTCCAAGAGAGCAAGACAGATGCTGGATGAGGCAGGCTATCCCAATGCAGTCATTTCTGCCTCCAGTGACTTGGATGAAAATCTGATTACAAGCCTGAAGCTGCAGGGCGCAACCATCACCCTCTGGGGCGTTGGTACAAAGCTGATTACCTCTGACGATTGCCCTGCCTTTGGCGGCGTGTATAAGCTGGCGGCAGAGGAAACCGAAAGCGGTGATTTTGAACCTAAGATTAAGCTGTCTAATAATGTAGAGAAGGTAACGAATCCCGGCATCAAGAAAATTATTCGTATTTATGATAAAAAGACAGGCAAGATTAAGGCTGACCTTCTGGCATTGGAGGAAGAAGAATTCACAGAGGATTCCGATTTGTATATCTATGATACCAATGCAAAGTGGAAAAGCATGCAGATGCCTGCCGGAAGCTTCACGCTTCGCGAACTGCTTGTTCCCATCTTTGTGGATGGTAAGTTGGTGTATGAATGCCCCAAGGCAATGGACATTCAGGCATACTGCAACAGAGAAAAGGATACCCTCTGGGAAGAACAGAAACGCCTGAAAAACCCCGATATTGTGCCGGTTGACCTTTCCGATAAGCTGAGCGCAATGAAGCTGAAGCTGATTGAAGCGGCAACAATGATTTAAAAAGTATAAAAAGAAAAACAATGAAAACGCTGTGCGGAAACGAAAAAGCCGCATGGCGTTTTTTGTGCTTTTCTGAGGTTTCTTGCACAATCTGTGAAAAATTGGTATACTGATGCCAAGAAAAGGGGAGGGGGGATTTATTTGCAAACGATTTATTTTTCTGAAAGATTGCTGTGCCAGCTGGAACGGCTGCATATCGTGCCGCTGACGCTTGTAGAAGCACCTGCCGGCTATGGAAAAACAACCGCCCTGAAGCATGCCCTCAGAGATGTGCCGTATGGGGCATTGCGCTGGCATAATGCGCAGGATGCCACGGTCTGCTGCGATTGGCTCGTGCGCCAGATTGCACAGAAGGACTCTGCTCTGGCACAGCAGATTTTCGATTTATATCATGAAAACGGGCCTTTGGTGCATGCAAAGCCTGCGGAGGAATCCTCGCTTTATCTGATGATTGATAATTTTCAGGTGATTGCGGTGCAGTTCCCGTTTTCCGTTTTGCAGCTGCTTTCCGCCCTGAAGGGTACCGCTGTGCATGTTATTTTTCTTTCTCGCAGCTTTTGGCAGCTGCCAATACAGGATTTGATGCACGTCTGCTATATTTCCAAAAAGGATTTTTTCCTGCGAAAAGAGGATATTATCTGCTTTGCAGAGGAGCTGGGCATTTCCCTTACGGAAAAGCAGGCGATACATATTCAGAAGGAAACAGGCGGTTGGGCGGCGGTTGTTTCGCTGTATCTGCAAAACGGCTGCGAAGAGGTGGAATGGAAAAAGCTGAGCCGTCTGATGGAGGATTTATTCTGGAGAAGGCAGGAGGATATCCTTAAGAAGGCACTGCTGCGTCTTGCGCAGTTTGAAACGGTAGATGTAGAAATGGTGCGCGCGCTGACAGAGGACATTGCGGATTTGCAGCAGATGGGCGAGTGGTTTTATAGTCTGCCCCTGCTGTACTATGATGCGGAGCAGCAGAGGTACTGCCTCTGTGCGCTGCTGCGGAAGTTTTTGCTTTATCGCCTGCATAATGCGTCCTTTCTGACGCAGTGGGACAGCTATCATCGCTGCGGCTGCTGGTATCGGGAGCATGGGGAGACGAAAAAAGCCGTTGCCGCCTTCTACAAGGTTCTGGATTATGCGGGAATTCTTTCCTGCGATTTGACAGGGCTTCTATTCGAAAAATTCGATAAGCTTTCCTATACGGAAATTGCAGGGGAGATTCTGAGACATTGCCCGATGGAAACGAAGCAGAGGTATCCCTTATCCCTTCTTCGGCTTTGCTACGCGCTTTTTGCCGATGCCGCTTTTACGGAATATCAACAGCTTCTGGAGGAAGCGAAGAGCATCATCTGTGATGGGAATGACCCCAATCTTCTGGGAGAATGGGAACTGATTGCCGCCTTTCAGGATTTCCCCAATCTGGAAAAAATGGAACAGCATTATCAGCGGGCAAAACGCCTGATGACAGCGCCATCTGTTATCTTTACGGTGGGAGAACCGTTTTTGTTCGGCAGTATTTCCATGTGGCGGCTGTTCTATACAAAGCCGGGCGAATTGGAACGAACCGCAGAAACGCTGGAACGCGTCATGCAGCTGTATAATTCCCTGACGGCAGGGCATGGCAGCGGTGCGGCGGAGCTGTATCGGGGCGAGGTCTGCTGTGCGCAGGGGCGCTTCGCCGATGCGGAAATCTATGGCTATCAGGCGTTGTATGCGTCTCTGCAAAGAAAGAATGCCTGCGTGACCTATGGTGCGGCGCTGCTTCTTGGCACCAATGCAGTCTATCGCGGAGATTTGGAGGCATGGAAGCGAACCTTGGACTATCTGGAGGACCCTGCGCATACCTATGCCTTCCTGCAGGATACCTTTCTGGATGTGTGCATGAAGGAAACGGTACAGAGCTATTTTGCCATGCTGCAGCCGAAGGAGAGCAGATTGCGAAAACGCCTGCAAGCGGCATCCAATCGGCTGTATGATTTGAATTTTACAAACAGTGCCATCAAGGGCGTGCGTATTCCAAGAATTATTCTGAAGAAGAATTATCATAAGGCGATTGGGATTCTGGAGGTAGCATTGAAGGTGGATGCAAGGCTGATTGCCCTTCCGTCCCGGCTTTTTATCCACACCAATCTAGCACTTTGCTATTTTGCCATCGGACGCAGCCGAAAGGCGGCGGAACATCTGGAATTTACGCTTTCCTTGGCAGAACGGGATCAGGTGCTTTCGTTTGCGGCTTATTTCCGCGAATATCTGGAGCCGTTGTTTTATCTGCCCTCTGTTTCCAGAAAATATGCCGCTGTCATTCAGGAAATCCGCAGCCTGCCGATACAGAATATCCCCGCTGTGCCGGAATGGAAGGCGTTCATTCCCAAGCAGGAGAATGAATGGGAGGAGCCGCTCAGCAAACGGGAGCGTGAAATTGCGGAGCTTGCGGCAAGAGGACTTCGCAACGGAGAAATTGCCGAAATGCTGCATATTTCAGAGGGTACGGTCAAGAATCATCTGAAGATTGTGTTCCGAAAATTGAATATCGACCGCCGTTCCAGTCTAAGGGGACGGTTGCGTTAAGAAAAAGATAAAAAATGTCCCTTTCGTGATATACCATAAAAGCGGAAAAATTTGTAAAATAAAGGAAGATAGAGTTCAGTTGCGTGCATTTGTCCGCAGAGGAAAAGGGGTATTTTTCCTGCGGGAGGGAACAGGTGCAGATGAACAGTACCCATAGCAGAAATGTAAAAAGCGAAATGTAAAAAGCATGGAGGGGAGGGAGTTTTTTTGGTACAGGCTGAGAAATTGCTGTTATGGGATATTTTTCAGGGGAAATCTATCAGAACGGAATCTCTGCACGCGGGACAAAAATGTGGAAATGAAAGAGGGGCACAGCTGCGCGCAGAAATCCCGACAGGCGGAATGTGATAAGTTGGGCAAACGCATCCGTCGGAACCTTTGTGGTACAGGTAGATACACCAAAGCGAAGGATCGGAAAATGGTGTGCAAAGGGGCGGCTGTCTTGGCATAGAATAATCAGCAGACCCTTTGCAGGCGAAAAAGGCTTTGGTGTAATCGGTAAGTGCAAATACATAGAAGAAGGAGCCGCAGTGGGGATACCCCCGTTACGGCTCCTTTTTCGCTGCTTTCTGTGGCGTTACCATGCGTATTTATTGATATCCTCAAGCGTAATACCGGGGTGCAGTGCAATGTTGATGCTGTTGGCAATGATGTTTGCCAGACGATCCACAACGGCATCCACCTCCTTCGGTGTCACGAACAGATTGCCTGTATATGGCCCAAGGATTTCGGCAATCATCTGATATTTTTCCTCCTGCTCCAAATCGGCAAGCGTCTCGTAAAACGCCGTTCCCTTTTCTGTCTGCCGAATCATTTCCTCCAGAATACAGTCCATTGTGTCATTTACAAGCGTTGCGGCATCCACCACAGTCGGTACGCCAATCGCAATCACGGGAATCCCCAGATGTGCCTCATCCAGCAGCATCCGCCGATTGCCGACCCCTGCGCCCGGCGCAACGCCGGTATCGCTCATCTGAATGGCGGCGTTAATGCGGTTGGAACGGCGTGCGGCAAGGGCATCAATCGCAATCAGCAGGGAGGGGTGCAGCTTATCCACAATCCCCTTTACGATTTCTCCTGTTTCTATCCCCGTAATCCCCATTACCCCCGGACTAACGGCGGCAACAGGGCGTACAGCCTTCTCGATTTCCACAGGAAGTGTGCCGCTGAGGTGGCGCGTCACCAGAATTTTGGAAATTACCTTCGGGCCGAGTGCATCGGGTGTGATGTTCCAATTACCAAGCCCGATTACCAGAATGCAATCCTCCCTTTTCGGCTTTGCCAGAGAGCGAATCTGCTCTGCCAGAAGCCCAATCAGCTTTTCGTGACAATCTGCATCATTTTCCTTTAGCTTTTCCGATTCCAGTGTAATATAATGCCCCATCGGCTTGCCCATACGCTCGCTTCCCGCAGGAGAGAGGATGTGTACATGTGTAAGGGAATAGTCTGCCTGCTCGTCTGTTTCCACCGCTACGCCCTCAAGGGTATCCGTGGTGTCCTTCTGCGCCAGCTCCCGTGCCTCAATGGCAAGGTCTGTGCGGACAGAAAACGTCTGCGGCGCTTTTTTTTCGTCTTTTTCGTTCATGCTTTCACTGCCTTTCTGTATTTTCCTAGGGTTTTTCATTATTTTTTTCGTAGTTTTGAAAAGTATTCATTGACTTATTTCGCTCCATAAGGTAAAATATATCCGTTAAGTTAACCATGGGGTACTCGAGAGAGTGGAAAAAAAGCCCCAAGCCGTGTCGGAGGGAGCATGCCCTCAAGGTGGTTAATAGTAAGAGGAAAGAGCGATATTCCCCAAAATATCGACAGAGAAAACCACATTAAAGTAATTAGGAGGAAATAACATTGGCTAATATCAAATCTGCTAAGAAAAGAATCAAAGTGATTAACAAAAAAACACTGAGAAACAAAATGATTAAATCTCAGGTGAAAACAGCTATGAAGAAAGTAATCGTTGCTGTAAATGCAGGCGACAAGGAAACAGCAGCAGTTGCACTGAAGAACGCAGTATCTGCAATCGACAGAGCATACATCAAAGGCATCTACCACAAAAATGCAGTAGCAAGAAAGAAATCTTCTCTGACAAGACTGGTAAACAGCCTGTAATTTTTTCAACAGATCTGAAGGGATATTCCAAACGGAATATCCTTTTTTTCTGCCCCAAAACAGCCTGACTTCGCAGGGGAGAAATTCTTGCTTTCCGTCAGAAAAGGGCATATAATGAAGAACAAGTGACATTTTGAGAAAAATTTTGAGAAAAAGAGAGAGAATTTGATTTTTCGGAGAGATGAAGGAGGAATTATTGATGCTGAAGGAAAAGGCAGGACAGTATTATTTTGTGCAGGATAAAAGCTGCGCAGAGGCCATTCTGCTTGCGGCAAATGAAGCATATCATCTTGGCATGACAGAAGAAGCAACGAAGCTGTTTGCAGGCTTCCGCACCGGCATGGGTATGGGCGGCACCTGTGGTGCGCTTTCCGGTGCCATCGGTGTCTTGAGCAGCAAATACGGCACGAGAGAGGATTTAAAGACAATCTGCGCGGATTTTGTTGCCGCATTTGAACAAAAGCTGGCGCTCGGCACAACGGAATGTGCCCCTCTTGCGGCGAAGTATAAAACAGAGGGCAAACGCTGTCGGGATGCGGTGGAGCTGACCGCAGAGGCACTGGAGGAATTTATTGATAAGCTGGAGGGCAAGGCTCCTGCGGAGGGCTGTACCCTGCGCCCCGAGGATATCAAGCGCGTAAAGGGCATGGGCTTTTTGCAGCATAAGGGCACGAATCTGTTCAACGCCCGCGTCATCACCAGAAACGGACGCATTACCACAGAGGAAGCAAGTGTCATTGCGGAAGCGGCAAGGCTTTATGGTGATGGACACATGATGATGACCACCCGTCTGACGATTGAGGTTTCGGGGATTGCTTATCACGATATTGATGCCTTCTGCGCGCATCTGGCAAAGGCAGGGCTTTCCGTCGGCGGTACAAGCAGCAAGGTGCGTCCTGTGGTTTCCTGCAAGGCAACCACCTGTCAGTATGGTCTGTATGATGCCTATGCGCTGAGCGATGAAATCCATACACGCTTCTATCAGGGCTATCGTGGGGTATCCCTGCCGCATAAATTCAAAATCGCAACAGGTGGCTGTCCCAATAACTGCGTAAAGCCGACCTTGAACGATTTGGGCATCGTGGGCGCAAGAGTGCCGCAGTATCATATCGAGGATTGCCGTTCCTGCAAAAAATGCCAGTTGGAGGAGGCTTGTCCTATCCATGCGGCGAAGAAAAACGCAGATGGCAAGCTGGAAATTGATGCAGAGCTTTGCAACCACTGCGGTCGCTGTATCGGCAAATGTCCCTTCCATTGCAATGATGAGGGCGTGGATGGCTATAAGGTCTATGTCGGCGGACGCTGGGGCAAAAAGATTGCCCATGGGCAGATGCTTCATAAAATCTTTATGGATCAGAATGAGGTTCTGGATACCGTGGAAAAGGCAATTCTGCTGTTCCGTTCCGCAGGGGAAAGCGGCGAACGCTTTGCGGATACCATCAATCGTATTGGCTTTGCGAACGCGGAAAAAATCCTTCTGAGCGATGAATTGCTGCAGAAAAAGGCAGAGATTCTGGGATTGGATGTTGTCGGCGGCGCAACCTGCTAAAAAAGAGTATTCAGAAAGAAATTACTTGGAAATAAGACTGCTTTGAGGGAGACTTCGGAGCAGTTTTTTATTTTATACAAAGCAGATAGGAATTTTATCGTCATTTACTTCTTTTTATGGTAAAATAGGAAAAAAGAAAGGTTCGATCCGAAGGGAGGATTCCTGCGTGAATTTTGTAGATAGCATCATCAAAAAAAGAGACGGCGGCAAGCTGACAAAAGAAGAAATTGCCTTTTTTGTGAAGGGCGTGACGGATGGCACTCTGCCCGATTATCAGATTTCCGCCTTGCTGATGGCAATTTTTCTGAAGGGCATGGATACGGAGGAAACGGCACAGCTGACCATGGAAATGGCACATTCGGGCGGTATGTTTGACCTCTCCGCTTTGGCAGGCTGTAAGGTGGATAAGCACAGCACAGGCGGTGTTGCGGATACCACAACGCTGATTCTTGCGCCCTTGGTTGCATCTGTGGGTGTGCCTGTGGTAAAAATGAGCGGTCGGGGGCTTGGCTTTTCCGGCGGCACGATTGATAAGCTGGAATCCATCCCCGGCTTTCGGGTGGATGTGACAGAGGAGGAAGCACTGCGCTTTGCGAAGGAAAGCGGCATTGTGCTGATGAGCCAGACGGATAATCTCACGCCTGCGGATAAAAAGCTTTACGCTCTCCGCGATGTAACAGGAACGGTGGATAGCATCCCTCTGATTGCGGCAAGCATTATGTCGAAAAAAATTGCGGCAGGCGCGGATGCAATCGTACTGGATGTGAAATGCGGCAGTGGTGCCTTTATGAAAAATGCGGCGGATGCAGAAAGGCTTGCAGGCATTATGGCAGATATGGGCAGGCATGTCGGCAGAAGGGTAACGGCGGTCATCAGCAGTATGGCACAGCCCTTGGGCATGTATATCGGCAACAGCCTTGAGGTAATGGAAGCCATCGAGGTGCTGAAGGGCAATGTCGGCGGCGATTTGCTTGAGGTTTCTCTGACGCTTGGCGCGAATATGCTCCTTCTGGCGGAGCGCGTGCAGAGTGAGGAGGAGGGCAAGGCACTTCTGCTCGAAAATATCAGAAATGGCAAGGGGCTTGCAAAATTTAAGGAGCTGCTGATACAGCAGGGCGGCGATGTCCGCGTCATTGCGGATTATAGCCTGCTCCCTCTGGCAGAGGAAAAATGGGAAGTAAAAGCAACGAAATCGGGGTATCTTACCCGTATGGATACAGCCATGATTGGCAGAGCCTCGCAGGAAACCGGCGCAGGGCGGATGTTCAAGGGACAGACGCTGGATTTTGGCGCAGGTATTGTCATGAAAAAACGCACAGGTGATGTAATTGCAACAGGTGAAACCTTGGCGGTGGTATATAGTAAGAGCAGAGAAAAATGTCAGAGTGCGGCGGATTTCCTGCAAAAGGCCATCACAATCGAGGCTGCACCGCTGACAGAGCAGACACCTTTGATTTTGAAAACCATCAGACAGGAGGGTTAAGCATGAAAAGAGCGATCATTATTGTACTGGACAGCGTTGGCATTGGCGAGCTGCCCGATGCGGCGGCATTTGGAGATGTTGGCAGTAATACCCTGGTCAATATCAAGAAGGTGCGTCCGCAGACGAGCCTGCCCAACCTCTGCGCCTTAGGCTTGGGGGATATCCAAGGCAGGGATATCTCGCTTCTTGGCGAGGTCGCCGCACCGAAGGGCTGCTACGGCAAAATGGCAGAACGCTCCATCGGCAAGGATACCACAACAGGGCATTGGGAAATGGCAGGCATTATCACCAAAAGACCCTTCCCGACCTTTACGGAAACAGGCTTCCCCAAGGAGGTCATGGATGCCTTTGAAGCGGCAATCGGCACAAAGACACTCGGCAACTATGCCGAATCCGGTACGGTCATCATTCAGGATTTGGGCGTGGAGCACATGAAAACAGGCTACCCCATCGTCTATACCTCTGCGGACAGCGTGTTCCAGATTGCGGCACATGAGGATGTCATTCCTGTCCAAAAGCTGTATGAAATGTGCGAAAAGGCAAGAAAAATCCTAACAGGGAAGTATGGCGTTGGGCGTGTCATTGCGCGTCCCTTCATCGGCAATGCAAAGGATGGCTTCACCCGCACCAAAAACAGAAGGGATTTTTCTCTGGAGCCGACAGGCCCGACCATTCTCGACCTCACAAAGGCGAAGGGCATGGAGGTTGTGGCTGTCGGAAAAATCGAGGATATCTTCGAGCATCGCGGCATGACCCGTACCGACCATACCACCAATAACCACGACGGCATTGAAAAGACCATTCAGTTCTTGAAAGACGATTTTGAAGGACTGCTGTTCACCAATCTGGTGGATACCGATATGATTTACGGGCACAGAAACGATGTGGAGGGCTACGCGGGCGCATTGGAATATTTCGACAGCAGGCTACCCGAAATTCTGGCACAGCTGAAGGAGGAGGATGTGCTTTTTATCACGGCAGACCATGGCTGCGATCCGACCACACCCAGCACCGACCATTCCAGAGAATACGTCCCCATTCTGGCTTACGGCAAGCCCATCAGGGCAGGCGTTGACCTTGGTGTCAGAAAGACCTTCGCAGATCTGGGGCAGACCATTTCCGATTATCTGGGTCTGGATGCCCATTTTGAGGCAGAAAGCTTCTGGAAGGAAATCGCGAAATAAAACGGGAACGCCTGCTCTTTTATGGGGCAGTCTTTCCTGCTTCATATACAAAGGAGAAGTTCTATGAAAAATATAGAGGAAATCACAATCAGACCCGTAACCGAGGCAGATGCAGAGAAACTGCTTGCCATTTATGCCCCCTATGTAACCGATACCTTCGTCACCTATGAATATACCGTTCCGACCGTAGAGGAATTTCGGGAACGCATCCGCAATACCCTGCAGGCATATCCCTATTTTGCGGCAGTGGAAAACGGCAGAATCATCGGCTATGCCTATGCCTCTGCATTTCATCCCAGAAGGGCGTATCTCTGGTCTGCGGAAGCAACGGTTTATCTGGAACGCGGGGTGCGTGGGCGCGGTGTCGGCAGGCTGCTGTATGAAAGGCTGGAGGAAGCGCTGAAGCAGCAGAATGTGCAGAATGTCAATGCCTGCATTGCTTATCCGAATCCGCAGAGCATTGCCTTCCATGAAAAAATGGGCTATCGTGCGGTTGGGAAATTCACTGACTGCGCCTATAAGCTGGAGCAGTGGCTCGGCATGATCTGGATGGAAAAAATGCTGGGCACGCACGAAAATCCCCCGAAGGAATTTATTCCCTACCCCGAAATTCTGAAATAAAACGGGAACAAAGCTGAGAAATTTTCGTCAGAAGGGATAGACCTGTGAAATTGTGGGATTTGTTGCAAGAAAGCGGGTTTTGTAGTATACTGAACAGATAACTGTGGGTATCATTGTGAATGAAGGAGAACATTTATGGAAGAAACAACAATCGTGATCATGTTGAAGGATGAAGAAACCGGCTTTCTGGATCAGGAGCTTGGCTCCTATTCCGTTCCCGAAAGGGCAGAGTTGATCTGGAGTATTTATGTCAAGAGCAACGAGGTTGTGCTTCGCTTAAGCTGCGACAGAGAGCTTGAGGATTGGGAATACGAAGCGGTTTTTGATTATTACGATACGGAACCTGTAGGTGCTCTGGTGGATACCATCATAGAGGAGGAGGGTCATTGCGACCCTGTCTGGATTGTCGGGTTCCCCTTTATTGATGATCAGGATGCCATGGAAGAAAAGCTTGCAAAAATCCTGCAGGCACACGAAAAAGAGCTCTGTTCTGTTTTTGATGCAATCAAGGATAAAGAGGATGATTACCGTGAGGAATAAAGGTATCTTTTGCCTGCTTCTGGCTTTTTGCGTGTTCTTGATGAGCAGCTGCAACCTGAGCAGCCCCCTCCCCCCCGATGCAGATGCTTTGGATGGAAAGGGCGGCACAACGGAGATTATCGTGCCGGGTGGAAAAACGGATAAAGCCGATGAAAAGCAGGCGGCTGAAAAGGCCAAGAATGATGAAAAAAAGAACGAAAAGTCGGACAGCAAGAAAAGCACGCAGAATAAGCCCTTTTGGCAGGCATCCAAGGTGTATGACACTCTGACGGCGGTTGCCGCGGCGGCACAGCAGGATTATAAGGTCAACGGCGCAAAACGCGGCTGGATGAGCAAAAATGGCAAGCTTTACGGCTATTATGATGGCTGCTACATAACCCCGGACATGCTGGTGAAGGAGGGCTATCTGGAAAGCGGTCTGGATACGGATGGATTTGAGCTCCTGCTGATTGATGGGGAGGATTTGGCGGCGTATAATGGCGCAAGCGTTTCCTCGGGCAATATGAATTTCGGCGTATTTGCGGCAGTGAAGCAGAATGGGAAATATCTGCTGGCCTCTCCGAGCGGCAAGGCGGGGCAGATTGTCCAGTCTGATTATCAGTCGCTTCTGGCAAAATATAACCAGAGCCATGGCAATATCGGGCGGCTGTCCTCCGCAACGGCGGAATATGGGCGGATTCTGAATTATATCTGCCTGTATGAAGGGCGTTTCGCGGATTATTATGTGCGTGAAATCCGAAAGGATAATAAATATGCCGTTGTGGTATTTTCCACCACAGGCAATACGGCAAATATCAAGGAATATGTTCTGAAGAATGATAATGGCTTTTGGGAGGTTGTCTATCCCAATGTGCAGATGGACGCTTATCCCATTACTGCCATCAATCGGCTGATTCCCGATTTTAATGTGGAGGTTCTGCCGAAATATAACCTTGCGGCATGGCGCGGTCTGGTGAAGGCGGAGCAGGGCGGCGCAGTGGCGGCAATGTTCGGGAAGTATTATATTACCAGCAAAACGCAGATTCAGTATCAGTGTGCAACGGCGAACTGTGCGTATTTCCGCCTGACAGACGGCTCTCGCTATGTTGCCTATTCCAACGGAGATTACTGGACGGCGGCACCTGTTTCCTCCGATATTGCGGCAAGGAATTATTTCATGGAACGTACCGGCGGCGATTACAGCTTTATTATTCTGGATGATTAAAAGAGGGTGGTTTTATGACAAAGACCAATGTGATGCGTCTTCTGGAGGCGGCAGGGATTGCCTACCGCACTGCGGAGTATGAATATGATGAAGCGAACCTTTCGGGACTGCATGCGGCGGAGCAGGTTGGCATGGATGCGGAGCAGGTGTTTAAAACACTGGTAACCAGAGGGGATAAAACAGGGATTCTGGTATTCTGTATCCCTGTGGATATGGAACTGGATTTGAAAAAGGCGGCATCTGTTTCCAAAAATAAGAAGGTGGAAATGACGCACATGAAGGAGCTTCTGGGGCTGACGGGCTATATCCGCGGCGGCTGCTCCCCAATCGGAATGAAGAAAAAGTACCCCACCTTTATTGATGAAACCTGTATCCTCTTTGATGAAATCGCGGTCAGCGCAGGGGTGCGCGGCGAACAGGTGATTCTAAATCCGCAGGATCTGGTGCAGTATATCGAAGCGACAGAGGCAGACATCACAAAGCCGATGGAATAAAACAAAAAAAGAAAAATAAAAAAATAAGAAGAAATAAGAAAACAGCGACTTCTGAGAAACCGGAAATCGCTGTTTTTTGCTATTGCTTTTCTGTTATTTTGTAATTTTAATGCTCTCGCTGGGGGCACTTTCCTGCCCATCAATCACTGTGGTCACACGCAGATAGCAGGTACCGTTGACAGAGATGCCGAAGCACTGTGGATATCCCCAGTACCATTTTTCGCTGCTGTTATTGCTGATGCGCGTGTATGGCCCATCCGGAGTGAGGGACTTGTATACATAATAATGGTCTGCGCCGTAAACGGGAGCCCATGAAACGTATGCGTAGCCGTCCTGCGCCAGCCTTGCGCGCAGATTCTGCGGTGCGGAGGGGGTATAGGTGTAGCCCTGCATTGCGCTGAGCGGCAGAGAAAGCTTCTGCGGCACCTGCAATACCTGTGCGATGGGGATAGAGAAATAATGCGAGTCCCCAAAGAAGGAGGTCATGCCGATGACCTCACCGGTGCTGTTGAATAAAGCACCGCCGCTGCTGCCGGGGGCAATGACGGCGGAGGTGGAAATCACATCCGTATCATAGCCGTTGATTGTGCCTGTGCTGACAGTGTTGCGCGCGCCGCCGGGAGAGCCGATGGACGTAACCGCATCCCCAACCTTGTAGGAAAAGGCAGGCGTTGCGGCAGAAAGGTCTGTTTTTTCGATTCTCAGAAGGGCAATGTCGGCGGAAGTATCAAGTCCGACTACGGTTGTCGTGCCTTGATAAATCGTGCCGTCCGCAAACACAAACTGCGCGGTTGCCGCACCCTTAATTACATGGTAATTCGTGGCAATCAGACCATCTGCGGAAAGCACAATGCCACTGCCCTGCATTTTATTCGTCTGGATATAAACAACGGAATCATTGTTTTCTGTCTTTTCCGGTGCCATGTATTCCGCGGAATGGATGGAAACCGAGGAGGTGCTCTGGTTCCATGTGACCTCTGCGCCGCTGTATTCGGCTAAGAAGCGAAGCGGTACGAAGGTGCGCCCGTTCCTGATTTTTGCCGGAGCATCAATAGAAACCGCTTTGCCGTTGACGGTGGCTGTTTTTTCGTCAGGATGCAGGGAAATCTGTATTTCGTCCTTTTCTGCGAGGACGGTTTTGCTTTCCTCCTGCCATGCAACAGAATACCCCAGAGATTCCAGAATGCCGCGCATGGGTACTAATACGCGGTCGTTTTCGATAAAGGGAGCTTCAGCAAACGAAACAGCCTTATCATCCAGAAAAATGCGAATGGATGCCGCTGCCGCTGTCTGCATGGAGCATAAAAAGAGAAACAGAAAGAGGAAACCTCCTCTTACCAATCGTTTCATGGTGGTTCACTTCCTTTCTAGCATAAAGTATATCACAGAACAGGGCTTTGCGGACAAAATTTAGAAAAATTTAAGAAATGTGCGCGCATGGCAGGAGGATTTGATTTTTTCCTGTATTTATAGTATCCTCTTAGGACGGAGGTGAGGATAATGTTTGAACGAATTACGGAGAAAACCTTTGATGAAATTTTTCCCTTGCTGGAAAGCGCGTTTCCTGTGACGGAATTACGCGTGAAGGAGGATCAGCGCGCACTGCTCGGGGAGCCGTGCTATCGGCTTTACGGCGTGCGCAGAGAAGGCGCGTTTGCGGCAACCTTTGCGACATGGGAAATCGAGGATTTTTTATATATTGAGCATTTTGCGGTAAAAGAGGAATACCGCAACGGCGGCTACGGCGGCATGCTTCTGGATGCCCTTCTGGCGGAGAAAAAACGCCCGATGGTGCTTGAGGTGGAGCTGCCGGAGGATGCGCTGACAAGGCGGCGGATTGGCTTTTATGAGCGGCATGGACTTGTGTTCAACAGCTATCCCTATTTGCAGCCGCCCATGCGAAAGGGGCAGGGAGTCCTGCCGCTGCGGCTGATGACGAAGCCTGCCGCCATCGATGCAAAAACCTATCAGCGGTATAAGAAACGGATACACAGCATCGTATATAAATATGAGGGTGATTTGTAATGGGCTATTGCTTTGGAATCGATATCGGCGGCACAACGGTGAAAATCGGGCTTGCGGCAGAGGATGGAACGCTTCTGGAAGGATGGGAAATTCCTACCCGAAGGGAGCCGACACCGGAGGGTCTTCTGTTGGACATCAGGGTGTCCATACTGGACAGATTGGACAGGGAGCTGGACAGGGGAAAAAAGCAAAAAATCCGCAGAGCGGACATCCTCGGCATCGGCATGGCTGCCCCCGGTGCGGTGACAGCGGATGGCATCCTGCATGGCGCGGTCAATATCGGCTGGGGAGATGTGGCACTTGCCGAGGAGGCAGAGCGCATCATCGGCATTTCACCCGTCTGCGTTGGGAATGATGCCCGTCTGGCGGCATTGGGCGAAGCAGCCTACGGCGCAGGTGTCGGGGCGAGGAGCATGCTCATGGTGACGCTTGGCACGGGAGTCGGCGGCGGCGTGGTGCTGAACGGGAAGGTTCTCATGGGGGAGAGCGGTGTGGCAGGCGAAATCGGGCACATGACGGTGAATCCCTTTGAGACGGTGCGCTGCAACTGCGGCAAAGCGGGCTGTCTGGAGCAATATGCCTCTGCGACGGGGATGGTGCGCGTGGCGAAGCAGGTTCTTGCTAAGCGGAGAGAGGATTCCCTGCTGCGGCAGAAGGAGGTAACGGCAAAGACCCTCTGGGATGCGGCGCGGGCAGGCGATGCGCTTGCCAATGAGATTACGGATGCGGTTTCGGCGTATCTGGGGATGGCGCTTGCCAATGCGATGTATCTTGTGGATACGGAGAAAATCGTATTTGGCGGCGGCGTTTCTAAGGCAGGGGAGCTGCTTCTGCAAAAAGTCGAAAAAGCCTACAGGAGCAGGGTTTTTGCGCACAGCAGAGAAAAGGAGTTCCTTTTGGCAAAGCTGGGCAATGCCGCAGGGATGCGCGGTGCGGCGGCATTGTTGCTACAGAAAATCAAATAGAAGCATGTAAATAGTGGACAAAAACGGTGTTAAGTTTTTGTGAAAATATGCTGAAAAAGAAAAATGACAAAAATTCCGCGCAAAAAAGAAGGAAAACACGGAGTTTTGGAGAATTTACAATATAACAGGAAACATCCGAAGCGGATATCCTGTCAAATTATGAATGATTCAAAGGCATACCACCGGAAAACTATTTAAAGGGGGAGATTGCAATGGTTAAAATTCTTGCAGGCGAAAAAGGTGAAGGCAAAACAAAAAGAATGATCGACATGGCAAATGCAGCCGGCAAAGAGGCAAAGGGCAATATTGTCTTTGTTGATGACGACAACAGCCACATGTACGATTTGCATTATAGTGTGCGTTTCGTAGAAACACCGAAGTTCATTATGGAAGATCCACAGGTATTCAGAGGCTTTGTGTGTGGTATCCTTTCTCAGAACAGTGATATTGAAACCATTTACATTGATGGGTTGAACCATATTATGGACAGAATCAGCGACGCAGATTTCACAGCCTTCATTCAGGAATTGGATAAGACTTCCAAGGAAGCGGAAATGGATATGGTTATGATTATCAGCCGCAAAACAGATGCACTTCCTGCAGAGGTACAGCAGTATCTGATTTAATCTTTTAAAATTGAAACATTCATGAACCGAAAAGGGACTCTTTTTAGAGTCCTTTTTTATTGCAAAGGAATATTGTTTGTAAGAAAAAACAGTTGTAGGACAAAAAGGACAAAATTTGCTTAAATTTTTGTATAATTTGAAGAACAGAACAGTATTTCGCTTTACTTTTTGGCTTTCTTTGTGCTAAAATACAAGCTATAGAACGTATTTTGTATGCAAAAATGGAAAAATAGAACAATTCTTTGTTTATTTTTTTTAACGAAATCATGGAGAGAAACCAGAAAGGGAGAACAGACATGAACAAATTTCAGGAAATGTACCGTGCAAAGCTGAAAACAGCAGAAGAGGTTGCAATGTATGTAAAATCCGGTGATATCTGTGCCTGTCCTACAGGCTTGGAGGAGCCCGAAACCATCTGTGCGGCTGTCGGCGAAAGAGCAAGACGCGGTGAAATCACAGGAGTACAGCACCATGCGATTCTGTCCGTAAAGGGCAATGCGTTTATGGACCCTGCACTCAAGGGTAAATATGATTATGTATCCTGGTTTACAGGCGGCGCAGGCAGAAAGGGAATTCAGCAGGGCTACTATACCTATGTACCGAATAACTACAGCACAGCACCCGGCTACTGGAGAGACTGCATGCCTAGACTGGATGTATTCTATGCTGAGGTTTCCCCGATGGACAAGCATGGCTATTTCTCCTGCGGCATGGCCGGGGCAGAGGTGGTTGCGCTGAGAGATAAGGCAACGATCATCCTGCTGGAGGTCAATGAAAAAATGCCCCGTGTTATGGGGAATAACCTGATTCACATTTCTCAGGTAACGGCTCTGTGCGAATCCTGCCATGAGCTGCTGGAGCTGCCCGAAACCGTACTGACAGAAACAGATAAGAAAATCGGTCAGATGATTGCGGACGAGGTTCCCAACGGCGCAACCCTGCAGCTGGGGATTGGCGGCGTTCCCAATGCGGTTGGCGTTCTGCTGCGCGATAAGAAGGATCTGGGTCTGCATACCGAAATGTTTACAGACAGCATGGTTGACCTGCTTGAATGCGGCGCAGTTACCAATATGAAAAAGCCCATCAATGTCGGCAAAACGATTGCTACACTGGCTTGGGGCACAAAGAAAATGTACGAATACATGGATGATAACCCTGCATTTGAAATGCACCCCGTTGATTATACAAACAACCCCTATGTCATCGGTCAGCATGACAACTTCATTTCCGTGAATGCCTGTGTAGAGATTGACCTGTTTGGTCAGGTTTGTGCGGAATCTCTGGGCACACTGCATTATAGCGGTTCCGGCGGTCAGGTGGACTTCGTGCGCGGTGCGAACCTTTCCAAGGGCGGCAAGGGCTTTATCGCGATGACTTCTACCGCGAAAAACGGTACGGTTTCCAAGGTAAAACCCGTGCTGACACCCGGCTCCATTGTGACAACCTCTAAGAATGAAGTGGACTTCCTGGTAACGGAAAACAATATTGTTCGTCTGAAGGGCAGAACCGCAAGCGAAAGAGCGAAAATGATTATCTCTCTGGCGGCACCCGAATTCAGAGATGAGCTGCTGTTTGAAGCAAAGAAAATGAATCTGATTGTATAAGTGGTAGTAACACAAAAGCCCGACCGAAAGGTCGGGCTTTTGTGTTGCGTTTCGGATAGATTTATGGTATGTTGAAATAAAACCATGGAAAAAGGAGGTAGGAGCGGTGAGAAAAAGCTGGGACGAATATTTCATGGAAATTGCTGAGATTGTAAAAACACGCTCGACCTGCCTGCGCAGACAGGTGGGGGCGGTGATTGTAAAGGATAACCGTATCATTACGACAGGCTACAACGGTGCGCCCTCGGGGCTGCGCCACTGCACGGACATCGGCGGCTGTGAACGGGAGCGGCTGCATATTCCCTCGGGACAGCGGCATGAGCTTTGCCGCGCACTGCATGCGGAGCAGAACGCCATCATTCAGGCGGCGAAGGTGGGTGTGAGTACGGAGGGGGCGACGATTTATATTACTTTGCAGCCCTGTGTCATCTGTGCGAAAATGTTGGTTAACGCAGGCATCACGCGTATTGTGCACAGGGGCGAATACCCCGACCCCCTTTCGCAGTCCATTCTGGCAGAGGCAGGGATTGAGGTTATGGCAATGGACTGATTTTTCGGGATTTTTCCCAGTTGCATCAGAAAAAATTTTTGTGGTATACTTATATCAGAAAAGCTTATGAATATGGAGGATGCAGGAGGGAGAACGATGTTTCGGAAGGGTGAATATGTCATTTATGGAAATAACGGTATTTGCTGCATCGAGGAGATTGGTGTGCCGCGCGATACGCCGCTGGGAGACAGCGGGAAGGAATATTACACGCTTGCGCCGGTATTTTCCAGTGGGAAAATTTATGCGCCTTTGGATACGAAGGTATTCATGCGCCCGATTCTGACAAAGGCGGAAGCGGAGGAGTTGATTTTGCAGATTCCCGAAATTCGGGCAGAGGAGGTCATCGGGCAGGATGTGCGCGCCCTTGGAGAGAAATACAAGGGCTGTCTGGATACGCACCGATGCGAGGATTTGGTCAGGCTGATTAAAACCGTTTACCGCAAGGAGAAAAGACTGGAGGAAAACGGCAAAAAGCTTGCAAAGACTGAACGGGAATACAGCAAGCTGGCGAAGGAGCTGCTTCACAGAGAATTTTCTATGGCACTGGAGGTTCCTTATGATGAGGTGGAGAATTATATTACGGAAAAAGTGGCGGCATTGCAAAAGTAAGATGAGGAATAACCCTGAATCGAGTGGATTCGGGGTTTTTTGTTTGGCTTGCGCTTTCTTTCCGCTTTGGGTATAATGAAGCTAAAAGAGAAACGAATGTTCTCTTGTATTCTGAAGAAATTTGGTGAGAATATGATTTCCTATATCAAAGGCACATTGGAACGGCGCGGCGAGAATGACATTATTGTGGAGGCAGGCGGTATCGGCTACCGTATTTTTGTTTCCCCTGCCACATTGGCGAAGCTGCCGCAGACGGGCGAAGCGGTGCAGATTTTTACATATTTCAGCGTGAAGGAGGATGGTATGAGCCTGTACGGCTTTGCGGCGAGAGAGGAGCAGGAGATGTTTGAAAAGCTGCTGCTGGTAAACGGCGTAGGCCCGAAGGGGGCATTAGGCTTTCTTTCGGTGCTGAACCCCTCCGAAATTGTGATGGCAATTTTATCGGATGATGTGAAAACGCTTTCCAAGGCACCGGGGGTCGGCAGAAAAACGGCACAGCGCGTGATTTTGGATTTGAAGGATAAATTCAAAACAGAGGATGCGGTTTCCTCCCTTGAGGGGGCGGCAGGCATTGCGGAAAGCGTTGGCGGCGGTGATGCGAAATTTGAAGCGATTGATGCCATGACGGCGTTGGGCTACAGCCGCAGTGAGGCGGCACAGGCGGTCAATGCGGTTGCGGCAGAGGGCATGACAACAGAGGATATTTTGAAGGCGGCGCTCAAGCGCATGATTACCTTCTGAGGATAGAGGACAGGTGTTTTAGTTGGAAAACAGACGGATTTTGACGACAGGCTTGCGGGAGGAAGACCGCGAGCTGGAGCCAAAGCTGCGCCCTGCCACGCTGGAAAGCTACATCGGGCAGGAAAGCGTAAAGGAGAATATGCGCGTATTCATACAGGCGGCAAAGCAGAGGAAAGAGGCTCTTGACCATGTACTTTTATATGGCCCGCCGGGGTTAGGGAAGACTACGCTCTCGAACATCATCGCAAATGAGATGGACGTGAATATCAAGACGACCTCCGGCCCTGCGATTGAACGCCCGGGGGATATGGCGGCGGTGCTGAACAGCTTAAATGAGGGGGATATTCTCTTTATTGATGAAATTCATCGGCTGAACCGCATGATTGAGGAGATTCTTTATCCTGCGATGGAGGATTTTGTGATTGATATTATGATTGGCAAGGGGCCGGGGGCACGCTCTGTGCGGCTGGATTTGCCACGGTTTACGCTGATTGGCGCAACGACTAGAATCGGGCTTTTGACGGCACCGCTCCGTGACAGATTCGGCGTGGTGCAGCGGCTGGAGCCATACAGCGTGGAGAATCTGAAAATCATTCTGAAGCGCTCCGCTGCGGTTTTGCAGGTGGAGATGGAGGAAGGCGGTGCAGAGGAGATTGCGCGCCGCTCCCGTGGGACACCGCGACTGGCGAACCGTATGCTCAAGCGTGTGCGTGACTTTGCGCAGGTGCGCTATGATGGGGTGATTACGGAGGAAGTGGCGAGATTCGCACTGGATTTACTGGATATTGACAAGGTGGGGCTTGACCAGACGGACAGAAAAATGCTGCTGACGATGATTGAAAAATTCGGCGGAGGACCCGTTGGGCTGGATACCCTTGCGGCATCTATCAACGAGGAATCCGAGACGATAGAGGATGTTTATGAGCCGTATTTATTGCAGCTGGGGTATATTCAGCGCACCCCCAGAGGACGCGTGGTGACAAGGCTTGGCTATGCCCACTTCGGCATGACACCGCCTGAGGGCTGAAAGGAGAAAAACGCATGAAATTGAAGATAAACGAAGTGATTGAGGACGTAAGAGCTGAGCTGCTTTGCTACGAGGAGGGCGAAGCGGTGGTAGATAGCTGGGAAAAGGAATTTCGGGAATGGATTGAGAAAAACAAGGGCAAGCATAAGGATATTGTTGCCGACAAGAACGGCGTTTTTCTGAAAATCAAGGATGAGGAAGAAATTTTTGAGATTGCGGATTCCTATTTGGAGGCGATTGCGGAGGGTTCTGTTCCGAAATATTGGGAAAAATTTTGAGGGAAACACGGACTTTCTAAGATTTTTTTAAGATTCTTAAGAATTGGGTTGTGCTATTGTGTCGAAGAAGCTCCTTTGCTATACTGAAGGAAACAAAGGTCAGCTTTTGAAAGGGGGACACAGCATGAAACGTGCGGCGGATTTTCGGGCAGAGGCAAGAGCGGCGTTAAAGGGACATTGGAGGCTTGCGGTTGGGGTAGGCTTTCTTGCGATGGTTCTGGGCGGTATTGCCGGTGTCGGTGGGCTTGATGTGAATTTTGTAATGGTAGAAGGCAATTTTCAGATGACCCTGGATGTTTTCGGGCAGAGGCTGAATCCGGTAGAAATGATGCGCAATATCGGTGTGGGCAGTGCTTTTCTGGTATGGCAGTATCTTTCTGTGGCTGCTGCTCTGGTTGCGATTGTACGATTGATTGTCGGATCGTTTGTCGGAGTTGGCTATATGAAATTCAATCTGGATCTGATTGACGGCGAGGAAGGCAGGTTGGAAACGCTGTTTCGATATATCAAGCAGTGGGGGACGATGCTTGCGGCAGTTTTATTGCAGACGGTGTATATCATCGGTTGGACGCTGCTGTTTATCATTCCGGGACTTATTGCGGCATATCGTTATCAGCTGACAGGCTATATTCTGGCGGAAAACCCCGAAATGGGTGCAAATGATGCCATTACCCGCTCCAAGGAGCTGATGAAGGGGAATAAATGGCGGCTGTTCTGTCTGGATTTCAGCTTTATCGGCTGGGATATTCTTTCGGTTTTTACATTAGGCATTGGGGATTTGTGGCTGACACCCTATCGAAGTGCGGCAGCGGCGGCGTTCTACAGAGAGCTGGTGCCCTTGGAAAAGGGAGAGGAAACAGAGGAAATGCAGGAAATACAGACAGAAGAAGATGTTATTTTGGAAGAATAAGATAGAAAAAGGAAAGTCCTTCCCATGGGGGTAAGCCTGTGGGAGGGACTTTTTTTGTATAATTATTCGGTTTCGGTGGGCTGTTTGGGGGTGATGCTTTCCCAGAAATCCGCCTTATCGATTTTCTTCAGCTTGCGCCACCTTGGCGCTTCCCCGTAGCTATGGCGGCAAAGGGAACGATAGCTGCAATAGCCGCAGGGGGTGCGCTGCCCATCACGATAGGGGGCAGGGGTGATGATGCCTGCCTTCATGGCATCGCCGATTTCCTGCGTGCGTGTGGCAACGAAATCCAGAATGGCGGCATACTGCTCCTCGGTTGCGAGATTTGAGGCGGCAGTAGGGTCGCCTTTTTTCGTATAGCCGACAGGCACGATGGCGGAGCTGCGGCTTTCGGCAAGGCTATGGTCTAAGCCGTGGATAAGGACATCCTCCTGCAAAAGCAGTCCCGACATTCGCATTTTTTCATAGAGAATTTTTTCGATTGTCTCGGCGGAAAGCTCCTCATCAAGGGCAAGGGTGGGGTCTGTGATGCGGAAATAAAAGACACCGCCCGGCTTGAAGGATGCGCCTGTTTTTTTATAATACTTGAGATACGCATCCAGATAAACGAGAAGCTGTAATTGCAGACCGTAATAAATATCCTGAAAATGGAAGGTCTTATTGCCCGATTTGTAGTCGATGATTTTGACATAGCGTGTGCCGTTGGCATCGAGCAAATCCACGCGGTCGATTTTACCGTTAAGAATCAGACTGCCGCCATCCTGTAGGCGAATGACAATCGGGGGGAGGGCTTCATGTGCGCCGAAGCCGACCTCATAGCCTGCCGGAACGAAATCTCCCTGTTGTAAATGCTGCACCAGCGTCCATGCGGCACGGGTGGAAATGCGTTTCAGACGGCGGATAAGGTATTGATTTGCGGCAGAATCCAGAAGGATACGATTGCCCAGACGAGGGGCGGCATCCTCTACGGCGGCATGGATACGGGCAGTGGTTTCTTCCTTCGTGAGCGATGTCCAAGGGAGATTGTCCTGCTCCAATTTGTTGGAGAACAGCTCCAGAACCTCATGGAACAGAGACCCCAAATCGGGGGTATTGAGCTGATAAAGCCGCCGTTCCTCCGCCTTCAGACCATATTCTGCGAAGAAGGAGAAGGGACAGCCTGCGAAACGCTCCAAGCGGGAAACGCTTGAAAAAATATTTTTGCCATAAAGCGCCTTTGCCGTTTTCGGGGAGAGCCGCTTGGGCTTTGCCGTTTTGCCGATGCCCTGCTTCAGAAGGGAAAGGCGCTTCTGCCATTGGCTGTTTTCATCAAAAAAGCCGTAGATATCCTGCCAGAGGGGAGAAAGCGGTGTTTCTGCCGTTGCCTTCCGCATTTCGCCGCCAAGCAGATGGAAAACGGCGGCAGGGGCGGTTTCTTCTAAATCGAAGGCGGGCATGGGCTCGATTTGCAGGTCTTCATCCAGACGCTGCAGTCGTTCAATCAGAGAGGAGGGGGACAGCTCCCGACCCTCGGCATCATTGGCGGCATAGGTGAGCCATAGACCCTTGGAGGGTCTGGTTAAGCCGCGATAGATGAGGAATTGCTCCTCGAAGATTTTCTGCTTGCCGCCGCTTGCCAGCTCTATGCCTTGGGCGGTCAGAAGGTCGCGCTCGGCTTCGGTGAAAATGCCCTGTGCCGTGGCAGGAGAGGGGAGAACCCCTTCATTGACACCAAGCACGAAAAGATATTTGATTTCGGGCAGGCGGCTGCGTTCGATATCCCCAATCAGAAGGCAATCGGCGGTCGGCGGAATGACACCCATGGAGCATTTTTCCAGACCTGCCTTGAGAATTTTTGCCATTTCTTCTAAGGTGAGTTCTTCCTTGCCGAGGATGGCATCTGCCTTTTCCAGAACATCCATGACAAGTTGCCAAATCTGGCGGTATTCCTCTGCCTTATTGAGATTGCCTGCGGCGGTGGCGGATTGCGCCCAGTCATCGAGCGTTTCGGCGGCGTGGAGCTGTTCCAGATGGGAAAGCAATGCCTGCAAAAATTCCCGAAGGGGGAAGGCCTTCTTCTGCGGAAGGGCAAGAAGGGGGGCGAAGGGCGCAAGCACCCTGTCCCGCAGGGCATTGACCGCATCTACGGCTTCTGCGCCCTCGCGTTGGATGCCGTAATCCCAGGTATCCTGTCGCCACTTCCAGCCCTTGATGCCATAGGCAAGGACGTAGTTTTCCAGAATATCGATTTCCTCTGTGGAAAGCAGGCTCAAGCCGGATTTTAAATAGGAGAAAACGGCTTCATATTTAAAATCATACACCAGAATATCCAACAGAGAGGTCAGCAGGGTGACAAGGGGGTGTGCGGTGGTTTCGCGGCGCGCGTCAATAAAGCAGGGGATTTCGTATTCCTCTAAAATGCCGCGCAGACTCTTTTCGTACGCCTCCATGGCGTTTGTTACAATGGCAATCTGGCGGAAGCGCAGACCCTCCTCGCGCACCAGACGGAGGATTTTCCCTGCGGCAAAGCGGATTTCCTCCTGCAGGGAAGGGCAGGCAACCACATGAACGCTTTCGGCAAGCGGTGCCTTGCGGAAAAAGCTGTGGAAATATTCCTGTTCCAGATTGCGGAGGGCATCCGTTTCGGCACGGAAATTTTTTTCAAGAAGGGTCGGCGGCACGGGGGCAAGCTGTAATTCTTCTGCCAGAGCGAGCAGCTTTTTCTTCGTCAGATATGGTTCGTAAAATGGCGCAGAGGGCGGCAAAAATGCACCGTAAAAGCTGTTTTTATCCATCGGCAGGGTGATGTTGACCTGTGCGGAAAGCTGCAGCAGGCGGCGGATGACGCTGTATTCCTGCGGCGTGAAGCCATAAAAGCCGTCCAGCCAGAATTCCGTATCGGCAAAGCCAAGGCTTTCATCCAGACGCTCCGCCAGAAGCCCAAGGGTTTCATCGGCGGAAATATATTCCTGCCTGAGAAAATCCAGATAGGAACGATAGATGCGGTTCAAATCAGTCAGCTTTTCTCTTGCGGCATGGGAAAGCCCTTCTGCCTGTGCGAGGGTTTCTGTATCCTCCGGAGAAATGCGGTACTGAAAAAATTCGGAGATGGTCAGACCCAGCTGGTTGATAAAGCCGGGCTGCTCCAGAACGCTGTGGAAATAGGAAATATTGTCCTTTTCCGCCAGAAGGATTTTTCGCAGTGCCATTGCCTTGCCGATATCCCCCAGAGGGAGGCGATTGCCGATTCCCTTTTTGGAGAACACCCGATGCGCCAGACGACCGAAGCTGAGCACTTCGGCGGTGAGGATGGCGTTCTGCCCGGTTGCGGCAATCAAATCCCGTTCCGCCTGTGAGGTGAACTGCTCGGGCACAATGAGAATCTGCCGTTTCGCTCCCGTATTCAATTGATGGATGATTTCCTCTATGCAGAGGTGGGTTTTGCCTGTGCCGGCTCTGCCGATGATGAAACGCAGTCCCATTTTTATCCCTTCTTTCTGATTCGTTTCTTCCCCTATGATACAAAAGGGACAGCCTTTTTTCAAGGGATGACAGCATAAAGAAGGAAAAAACGGAATATGGTAGGGATAAGAAGGACTGAGGAGGGATTTTCGTGGGGCGCACGAGGTTTATGGTAGTAAAGGCGAAGGAGTTAATCAAAACAGCGGTGTTTGCGGTACTGGGTGTGATTATTCTGGTGGGGTTGATTGCATTTTTTCTGAATATGGGGAAGCATGACGGCGCATATCGGGACGGTACCTATTACGAGGAAATGCAGCTTGGCGAAGAAACGGCGGAGATTGCGGTAACGATTGCGGAAGGACGCATTGCGGAGGTTTCCATGGAGGAGGCAACAGAGGCGGTGGCGGTGTTTTATCCCCTGCTGGCAGAGGTGACGGAAACGGTCGGGCAGGCGGTGATTGAGAACCAATCGGCAGAGATTGCAGTGGAGAGCGAGAATCCACATTCTGCACAGGCGATTCTGGATACGGTGGCGGCGTGTCTGGAGCAGGCGGAGAGATAAGCGCAGGTCGAAATCCTGATTTCGACTGAAAGAAGGTAGGGAGGAATACGCATGACGGAGCAGGAAAAACGCCGACGTAGGAGAGAGATGGAGCGGCGGATGCGCGCAAGGCAGAATTTTCGGGGGAGAGAAGGACAGGAGCGAAGCGGCACGCTCGCGTTTCGGACGTATGTGACGGCGGTGCTGGTGGGCGGCTGTCTGCTGATTTCTTTATTTGAGAGCAAAACCTCGGATATGGTCTGCAATAAGCTGAAGGAGACGATTGCTTACCAGATTTCGACGGAGGAAGTGCAGAAATGGAAAAGCAGAGGGGCGGCACTGCGGAAGGGCGTGGAGGAAAGTTTGCCTGTTTTTCGGGAGAAGCAGGAAAGGGATGAAAGGGTCTACCGTCCCGATACGGAAGAATCGCCCTAGTTTGCTGGTGTGGAAGGGACTTGCATGGGAACGGAAAACGGAGGACTGGCTTGCGCCCGTTTCGGGGGTGGTGACCTCGGACTGCGGCAAGCGGGAGAATCCGCTTTTACATAAGCAGGAGCTGCATGATGGACTGGATATTGCTGTTCCGCAGGGGACAGAGGTGGTAGCGGTCAAAAGCGGCAGGGTGTCGGAGGTGCGTACCTCTGCGACGTATGGCAAGCTACTGCAATTTGAAACAACGGACGGGTATACGATTTTATATGCACATCTTTCAGAGATATTGGTGAAAAAGGGGGAGAAAATCAAGCAGGGACAGGTGGTGGCAAAATCGGGGAATACGGGGCTTTCCACAGGGCCGCATCTGCATTATGGGATTTATCGGGATGGGAAGCTGCTGAACCCGATGGAGTATTTGCCGGAGGGGGCAACGGAGAAGGTATAGAAATATCATCGGAGGTTGGTGAAGATGAGAAGTTCGCCAGTTTAGAACTTTCACGGCAAAACAAAGGCGTTCTTCCTTACTTTTTATGCTAAAAAGTAACAAAAACCCGGGACCCGTTTCGTAATGGGTCCCGGACCCCCACAGACGAGGAAAGGGACACAAGGTTTCCCTTTCCAAACCCTTCCCCACAGTGCCGGAAACGGCAGGGAGAAAAGCGGCGCAGGCGCGCCTGCATGTTCTAAACTGGCGAATGACTTATTTTCGCTAAGGGTATATTTAAAGAAAGAGGTGCAAAACTTGCTTTTTTCGGGTATGATGGTAGGGAGAAAGGTGAGGGATGCAGCTTGAAACGAGTTTTGATGGATATTTCCGCCGACCTAACGCGGATTGCGTTAGCGGAGGACGGCGAATTAAAGGAATTATATTATGAAAGCAAGCGGGAGGAAAGCCTTGTCGGGAATGTTTACGCGGGGCGTGTGGCAAATGTCATGCCAAATTTGCAGGCGGCGTTTGTAGACATCGGCGCGGAGAAAAACGGCTATTATTATTATGGCAATGCAAGAGCCGTTTCCGATGCGGAGAAAAACAGCGCAAGACCGAAGGTCGGGGATACACTGCTATTGCAGGTGGAGAAGGATGCGGTCGGCACGAAGGGTGCGGTGCTGACGGGGCATTTTTCCTTTCCGGGGAAATTTCTGGTGCTCCTGCCTGAGGAGGGCGGCGAAATCGGCATTTCCAGAAAAATTACCGATTCGGCGGAGCGTGCGCGGATTCGGGAAATTCTGACGGAGCTTCTGCCTGCGGACTGCGGCGCGATTGTCCGCACAAACGGGGAGGGCAAAAGCAGAGAGGAATTTGAAAGAGAATGGAAGCAGCTTTGGGCAAAATGCGAAAGGCTGAAAACGGGCGAATTTCTGAAGCCGCCTACGCTGATTTCACAGGAAAACCATCCCGTTAAGCGTGCCGCAAGGGATTTTTACGGCGCGGATGTGGAGGAATATGTGGTCAATGATTCGGAAAGCTATCGGGAACTGCTGGAAAGCGGAGACTTTAACGGCGAGGGACAGCCTGCCCTCAGACTGCATACCGATGCAATTCCGTTATTTGAGGCGTATTTTTTGGAGAGCCAGAGCGAGAAGGCGTTGGACGAGCATGTCTGGCTGAAAAGCGGCGGTTTTCTGGTGATTGAGGAAACCGAGGCTTGCGTGGTGATTGATGTGAACACAGGGAAGGCGGCAGGCAGAGGGGATTTGCAGAAAACGATTCTGAAAACGAATCTGGAGGCGGCGGAGGAAGCGGCAAAGCAGATGCGCCTTAGAAATCTTTCGGGGATTATCATCATTGATTTTATTGATATGGCAGATACGGCGGCGCAGAAGGAGGTTACACAGCGGCTGAAAAAGGCTGTGGCGAAGGATCGCATTAAGACGGTTGTGGTCGGCATGACAGAGCTGGGGCTGATGCAGGTGACGCGCAAAAAGACCAGACCCTCTCTGAAGCGGCAGATGACAACAAAATGCCGTGCCTGCGACGGCAGCGGCAGACTGCCCTCGATTGAATGGACGGTAACGAGGATGCGCAGAGAGGCGGAAAGCGTTTTTGCACATACGATTTATAACGAGCTGACGGTGCAGGCGGACAAGCGTCTGCTGGCTGCCTTTGCCGGACAGGACGGGGCATGGAAAACGGCACTGGAGGAAAAAAGCGGCGGCACGATTCTTTTGAAGGAAAGCGAAATGGGCTTTGGGCAATATGCCATGGAGAAGCGGAAGAAAAAGTAAATGTATGAAAGCGCCGCAAAGGCGTTCTCTTTGTTGCTTTTGCTCTTTGTACACTTTACTGTGCTGAATTGTTTCTTGACACACATGTGAAAAAGTTATAAAATGAAAAAGGTGTATTTTCGCCATTACTTACAGATTATGTAAAACAATTAAAAATTGCACTTTGAAAACTGAATAAGAGGGAGGTGTTTTTCATTAATCCGATAAGTATGATTTGTGCTGTCGTAGGTTTGCTGATTGGCGTTGTCATCGGTATTGCATACCGCAAGAAGATTGCGGAGGGCAAGGTTGGCGTTGCAGAGGAAAGAGCCAACAAGATTGTCGAGGATGCAGTAAAGGATGCAGAGGCCAAGAAGAAGGAAATTCTTCTGGAGGCAAAGGAAGAGAGCATTAAGACAAAAAATGAACTGGAAAGAGAGGTTCGTGACAGAAGAAACGAGCTTCAGAAAAATGAAAGACGGCTGTTCCAAAAAGAAGAAACTCTGGACAAGAAGGTAGAGGCTCTGGAAAGAAAAGAGGAGCACATGACCAAAAAGCTGGAGGATTTGGACAGACAGAAGGAAGAAGCAAGGGAACTGAGAGAAAAACAGCTCAGAGAGCTGGAGAGAATTTCAGGACTGACCACCGAGGAAGCAAAGAATCACATTCTGGCAATGGTGGAAAATGATGTGAAGCACGAGGCAACCCTGCTCATCAAGGAAACGGAAAGCAAGGCGAAGATGGAGGCGGAAAAACGCTCCAGAGAAATTGTTGCAAATGCAATTCAGCGCTGTGCGGTTGACCATGTGGCAGAAACAACGGTTTCTGTTGTGCAGCTGCCCAATGATGAGATGAAGGGACGTATCATCGGTCGTGAGGGCAGAAACATTCGCGCCTTGGAAACACTGACAGGCATTGACCTGATTATTGACGACACGCCGGAGGCAGTCATTCTCTCCGGGTTTGATCCCATCAGGAGAGAGATTGCAAGATTGGCACTGGAAAAGCTGATTGTAGATGGGCGTGTACACCCTTCCCGCATCGAGGAAATGGTGGAAAAGGCAAGAAAAGAAGTGGAAACTACAATCCGCGAGGAAGGCGAGTCTGCAACCTTTGACACAGGTGTCAATGGGCTGCATCCCGAACTGGTAAAGCTGCTGGGGAAACTGAAATACCGCACCAGCTATGGACAGAATGTATTGAAGCACTCTATCGAGGTATCCCATCTGGCCGGACTGATGGCGGCAGAGCTGGGGGTAGATGTTGTTCTGGCAAAGCGTGCAGGCTTACTGCATGATATCGGTAAGAGTGTGGATCATGAAATGGAAGGCTCTCATGTCAGCATCGGTGTTGGTTTGCTGAAACGCTACAAGGAAAACCATACCGTTATCAATGCGGTGGAGGCACATCATGGAGATGTGGAGCCGCAGAGCATTATCGCGGTGCTGGTACAGGCGGCAGATGCCATTTCTGCGGCAAGACCCGGCGCAAGACGCGAAACCTTGGAATCCTACATTAAGAGATTGCAGAAGCTGGAGGAAATTGCGGACAGCTTCAAGGGCGTTGAAAAATCTTTCGCAATTCAGGCAGGACGTGAGCTGCGAATTATGATAGTACCCGAAGATGTGACGGACGAAGGTATGACACTTCTGGCAAGAGAAATTGCTAAGAAGATTGAAGAAGAACTGGAATACCCCGGTCAGATCAAGGTAAATCTGGTGAGAGAGACCAGAGCCGTGGAATACGCAAAATAATTTTAACACCTGAAACAGAAAGAGCCATTCGGAAACGGATGGTTCTTTTTTGGTATTTTGATTAAGGAGGAAGCAGCATGACGATTGATACCTTTTCTTTCAGATATGCCGATACGGCAGGGTTTATGGAATGGTTTCGCTATAACCCGGCGCAGGGACTCTGGATTGACAGATGTGACGGGGCAATGCAGGCGAAGCGGTGCCGGATGACGGAGGAGGAGTTGGCAGAGCTGGAGGAAGTCATCCGCGCGCATAAAATTGACGAATGGAATGATTTCTGCAAGTTGGATTTATGTATGTGCAGCGGCAACAGCTGGACGATTCATGTGACCTACAGGGAAAGCAGGGACGAATATATTCATGCGATGGGACACAGCGAAGCACCCGACGGCTTTGCAGAGGGCAAGCGTGCGATAGAAGCATTTTTTGAGCGATATCTTTAAAAAGAAGGGGCTGTGGGGCAAAAATGCCCCATGGCTCTTGTATTTTACGGCAGTTTGTGGTATGTTTAAAAAAGGAAGAATTGGAAATATCAGGTAATTCGCAAGGAGGGACAAAAATGTACACTGCTTTTTCCCCGGGGACAAAAAATCTATTTCTTGTGCTGTCTGCTGCCTGCTGCATTGTGGCATTTTTTTTGATGGATGCCATGCGGAAGGAACAGAAGCGCAGAAAATGGGTCTGTGGGATATTGCTGTGTATTCTGGTTGCGATAGCTGTGGCAGGGTTTCATGAGGCAAAGCAATCGGCAGGGGTGCTTTCGGTGGTAGGCTGGATATAAGGGGAAGAAAAAATGGCTGTGGGAAGGGATTCCCGCGGCTTTTTTATGTTGAAAAGGGATTGTCGGGGATTCTGCAAAAGGTGAAATTTTTGTGATGTATACGTTATTTGGGAGAAAGAGGACTTATTTCTTACGAATTTCTTAATTTCATGGATGGGGAACGATTTTGCGGCGGGATTTGCTTTACGAGAGAGGGATTCTATTGTATGCTTGAAATAGGAAAAATACGGTAGAGCTACAAAGGAGGGGGATGGCAATGCAGAGACAGAGAAAATGGGCGATTGGCATTTTGCTGTGCATCGTGGCAGTGCTTCTTGCAATCTGGGTTGGCGTGGCAAAGGATGAGAAGGACGGAGACAGGGAGAGTCTGTATGAAAATGAGGATTACGGTCTTGGGTTTTGGATGCCGCAGGGCTATACGGAGAATCCGTTTTATATTTCCGACATGGAAACGGTTGGAAATGGGTTGATGGTCGAATTTTTTGCACCGGAGGCGGATATGCAGATTTTCTCCTTCTGGTATCTGGATAAGGCGTATTGGGAAAATGAAGTCAAGGAAAGCTATTCGGGGATGTATCGACAGGTTTATGCGGATGAGGAACGGGTGCTGCTCTGCGTTTTTGTGACGGATGTGCAGTATGATCCGGAGAATCGGGAGAAAAAGAAGGAATATGAAAAATTGCATGACTTGCAGGATGAAATGTGCGACAGCTATTATCTCTTTGATGTGCCGGAACGGGGCGAGCCTGTGGGCGAGATGCCGCAGTTTGATATTCCGGAAGGGGATGCACATATAACAGGAGCCGTTGCTGTGCATGATGACAAGGGATATGCATTGACGAAAGAGGAATATCTCTTTCTGGAAAATGGCGGCGACGTTGAGGAGATGCTAAAGGAGAGAGGAAAATGAAATGTCCGATTTGCGGAGGAGAAATGCAGGAGGGCTTCCTTGGGAGTGTTACGGATATTGTATGGACACCGCAGCCGGGAAAAATAAAGAAGCCACGGAACACAAAGGGAGCGGAGCTGTTGGAAAGAAATGAGGAGATGCCGTTCTGGTGGATGTATTATTATGTGGATGCAAAACGATGTGAAAAATGCGGATTGATTCTGACAAGATAGATTTAAGGAAAAGAATATACAAGAATTGATGGTTATGAAGTGGCTACAGGTGCTTCTTTTGGATATTCAGGAGATAAAGATAAAGCGAAAACTGCAAAGAAATACAGAACGATTGAGCATAATACATTTCCTGTAAAATGAGAAGGGTGTGAGAGGAATGAAGATGATAAAAACGCGAAAGGGTGCTTTGCTTCTGATTTTTTTTTTCGCCGATACTCAGTTGGATTGTTTCGTTCCTATATGCTTTGGTCGGGTTTGCCGATACAATGCTACCTTGGCTTCTGACGGATATTTCTATAAAAATTATCGGCGTTTGTATCTTCGCAGAACAGTTGAAGGATAAATCGGAATAGAGAAATTAGCCAGTATGATGAGATAAATAGGAGTAGGAGATGTACCTGCTCTTTAGGAGTTGATAACTTTATGAAAAGATTGCAATTGATTCTTTCGATGGGCTTTACGACGCTTGGATTGTCCTCGGCATTTGGCTGGACTTATATCAGATATGGACTGGCAAAGCTGAGTGGAAGCTATTATGAGAATATCGGGGAGTATCTGCCGGTGTGGTTGATTGTGTTGATTGTGCTTTCCTTCCTGATTCAGCTATGGATGATTTTTTATAAAGACGAATAACGAATTGCCCCCTTTGCCGACCTGCGGCGAGGGGGTTATTTTTATGAATGGCGCAGGAGGAAAAAACGTGGTATAATATTTTACTACGAAAGGAGGCAGTGCCATGCTGATTACAGCCATCACGCAGCAGAAGCGTGACCCGAGCAGATACAACATTTTCATTGACGGTGAATATGCCTTTGCACTGCCTATGCAGGATATTCTGTATTTCAAGCTGAAGGAGGGGCAGGAGGCGGCGGAGGAGACGATTGCCTTTATCCGCAAAAACCTGATTTACATTAAGGCGCAGGACACGGCCTTGCGTTTCCTTGGATACAAAATGCGGACGGTGCAGGAGATTCGCCAAAAGCTTCTGGAAAAGGAGTTTGCGGAGGATGTGATTGCACAGGTGCTTGCCTTTCTGGAAAAATACGGCTATGCGGATGACAGGGAATACTGTCACAGATATATCAGAGAAAAGCTGCGGCTCAAGCCGAAAAGCGGCTATGCGCTCGGACTGGAGCTACGGCAGAGGGGCGTTTCCTCCCGTATCATAGAGGAAGTGCTTGCGGAAACGGAGATTGACGAGGCGAGCGATGCCCTGCGGTGGCTGGAGAAAAAAAGCCGCGGACAATGGCCGCCCGAAAACGAAAAAAAGAAAAAACAGCTGTTTGATTTCCTGCTGCGGAAGGGGTATTCCTACGATATCATCAAGGAGGCGTTTCGGCAGATGGAGGAACGGAGGTGAAAGCAAATGGCTTTTTATATCGGAGAAATGAAGAAGGTACGGAACAGCTTTTTTGAGGCCTACAAGGACGGGGACTACAAGAAGGCGATTGTTCTGGGGAATAAGCTATTGCAGATTTATGCGGAAAACGATGACTGCGACTGTATTGAGTATGCGGTGGATATGAGCAATCTGGCGATGGTGTTTGATCGCTTGCAGCTATATCCGCAGGCGGAGAAATATTACAAGCAGGCGGCGGAGCTGAAGAAGCGCTGCGGCGGAGAGAGCCTTTCCTATGCGGACACGCTGAACAACCTTGCAATTGTATACAATCAGACGAACCGACAGACGGAGGCACTGCGTCTGCACCGGAAGGTGATGGAGATTCGGGAGGCAAAGCTTGGCAGGGAGCATGTGGATTTTCTGCACAGCTTGTATCATATCGGGAATACATACGAGTTTTTGGGGGAATATGACAAGGCGATTGAATACCATGCGATGGCATTGAGGAACAATACCTTTTCTACACTGGAGCTGGCGGATGTGCATGGGGCACTTGCCAGAGCCTATGAGGCGAAGGGGAATTATAAAAAGGCAATCTATTATTACGAGATTTGTCTGGATCTGATTGAGAAGGCGCGCGGCTGTGATACGTTTTATTACATGATGAACGTGCTGACGCTGGCTTCTGTCTGCGAAAAGGCCGGACTATTGGATTTGGCGGTGGAATACTGCGAAAAGGCGGTGGAAATCCGCAGAAGGCTGATGAGCGAGGAGCATCTGGATTTCATCAACAGCCTGAATTCTCTGGCGGCGCTGTGCTGTAAGGACGGGCAATATGACAGAGCGCTGGAGGTGCATCGGGAGGTTCTGGAGATTGTGGAGCGGATGCTGGGGAAGGAGCATATTTTTTATGCGGATGCGCTGAGCAACCTCAGTGTGGATTACGGCGGCAAGAAGGAATTTAAAAAGGCACTTGCGCTGAGCAAAAAGGCTTTGCAGCGGAAGAAGGAGCTTCTGGGCGAGGAGGATCCGCAGATTGCGGCGTGCCACATGGCGATGGGGACGCTGTATGAAAGCATGGGCAAGGCGGAGGAGGCTTTGCAGTGCTATGAGGCGGCGGAGGCACTGCGCAGTACGATTGCGGACGGAAGGAATACAGCCTATGCGGATACGCTGACGGCAATCGGCAAGCTTTACGAAGGACAGGAGGCATACGACGAGGCGGAGCGCTTTGTCAGAAAGGCACTTGAGGTGCGGAAAAGCTGTGGCGATGAAAAAAGCGGCATGTATCTCTGGTGTTTGCATCTGCTGGCGGAAATCGAGCGGCGGCAGGAGGATTTCGATGCGGCGGTCGGACATTGCCGGCAGGCGGCGGAGATTGCGAAGGAACGCTTCGGAGCAGAGCATCCCCGTTATGCAACGGCGTTGGAAAAGCTTGGACTGATGGAGGAAGCGGCAGGCAATCTGGAGGAGGCGGAGGAGGTCTTTACCACAACGGCAGAAATTCGCAAGGAAATGCTGGATGAGGATAATCCGCTGTATCTGGGAACCTTGGAAGCACTGGCGCGTGTATTTGTGAAGCAGGAGGCATACGAAAAGGCAATCGAACTGTATCAGGAAAAGAATGATTTGAATTTTGAGGAAACACCGCAGGAGCAGATGGCGGCGGCAAATAATCTGCTTGCGATTGCGAACTGCTATCGCCTTTCGGGTGTAGAGGAAAAGGCGGCGGCGTATTTTGCGGAGGCAGAGGCAAAGCAGAAGCGGAGCGGACTGCCAATGGATGAGACCTACGAAAAGCGCAGAGGGCTTTATCTGCGGCAGAAAATGGAGCATGCCATGCCGCCCAAGCCGAAGAAGGGTGGAGATATTCGGAAGGAGCTGGAATATTACAGCGCGTTGGCGCTTTCTATTCGCAACAAGGAGGGCGAGGGGCAGAGCTTTGCCAAGGTGCTGCTGAAAACGGCTGCGCTGCATGCAAAGCTGGGAAATCAGCGGGATACGGAAACGCTGCTTGACCGTGTGCTTTCCATCGGGGCGAAGGAGGGGATATTTACGACCTCCTTCGGCAGACTCTGCGACCGCGTTGGCAGGATTTACGCCGAGGCAGGCAGCAAGAATAAAGCGGAGGCAACGCTGAGACAGGCATACCAGATTCAGACGATGACCGAAAAATGTATGACCGGACAGGGACAGGCACTTCTGCTGCGCCTGTTGCAGGAAAAAGGCGATGAAAAAGCCTATTTTGCAGTAAAAAATGCAGGAAAATTGGAATAATTCAGTTGACAGGGCGGTTTGGGTGTGGTAGTATATTGAAGTATGTTCAGCCGCGTGGAGAGGTTCGAGAAAATCGGAGAAAGGCTCCGGTTACCGTATCCAGCGAGTAAAATTGCGAGGAGGTGTCAACATGTACGCAATTATTGAAACCGGTGGTAAGCAGTATAAAGTATCCGAAGGTGATATCATCACAGTGGAAAAGCTGGCAGTAGAAGCAGGCTCCGAATACAAATTCGATAAGGTTCTGGTTCTGGCAAAGGAAGGCGATATCAAAGTAGGTGCTCCTTACGTGGAAGGTGCCGCTGTTACAGCATCCGTAATCGGTGACGGCAAGGAAAAGAAGGTTGTAGTTTACAAATACAAACCTAAAAAAGGTTTCCACAAAAAAAGAGGCCACAGACAGCCTTTCACAAAGCTGCAGATCAAATCCCTGTAATTTTCAGCTATGATTAAAGCAAGGATTTATCGCAAAAATCAAAAAATCTGCGGATTTGAGATTTCCGGTCACGCAGGTTATGCACAGGCAGGCGAGGATATCGTTTGTTCTGCGGTAACAGTGCTTTGTTTTAACACAGTCAACGCTGTGGAGAAATTCACTGACATCCCATTCAAGGCGGATGTGGATGAAAAACGCGGCGGTTATCTCAAAGTCTTGTTTCCCCTTGAGGGAATGGAGGACCATGATACACAGCTTCTTCTGAAAACGCTGGTCATGGGGCTTTCCGATATAGCATTAGAATACAAAAACTATCTCACTTTGATACATGAGGAGGTGTGAAGTATGTTCAGATTGAACCTTCAGTTCTTCGCGCACCATAAAGGCGGCGGTTCCACAAAGAACGGTCGTGATTCCAACGCGAAAAGACTTGGTGCAAAACGTGCAGACGGTCAGTATGTACTGGCTGGCAATATCTTATACACACAGAGAGGCACAAAGATCCATCCCGGCGTAAACGTTGGTAAGGGCGGTAACGATACACTGTTCGCTCTGGTTGATGGTCGTGTAAAATATGAAAGAAAGGGCAGAGACAAAAAACAGGTTTCTGTTTACCCTGTCGAAATCGCTGAATAAGATTTGCGAAGGCTTCAAATGATAATACCATTTCATTTGGAGCCTTTTTTCAATCAGAGAAAGCAGAAAGAAGACTTGACAGGTCTAACGGATGCAGAGCTGTGAAGTCTTCTTTTATAGGAAATATCAAAAGGATATTGTTGATTTTAAAGAAAAATGTTCCAACCCCGCCGCAAAGAAGGTTTGCGGCAAAGCCCCAAGGAAGGAAAGGAGAATTGGAAAATGTTTGTAGATAGAGTCAAGATTCATGTAAAGGGCGGCGACGGCGGCGACGGTAAGGTTTCCTTTTACAGAGCAAAATACATTACGCACGGCGGCCCCGATGGCGGCGACGGCGGCAAGGGCGGCAATGTGGTTTTTGTCGGCGAAAGCGGCATGAGCACACTGATGGATTTCCGCTATAAGAGAAAATTTGTGGCAACGCCCGGCGAACCCGGCGGCAAGCGCAACTGCTTCGGCAAGGACGGCGAGGATATCATCATTAAGGTGCCTGTCGGTACGGTAATCCGTGAGGCGGAAAGCGGCAAGGTAATGGCGGATATTACGACGGCAGGAGAGGAAAAAATCCTCATCCACGGCGGCAAGGGAGGCAAGGGCAATCAGCACTTTGCAACCCCCACCAGACAGGCTCCCAGATACGCAGAGCCGGGCAGAAAATCCAAGGAATATGATGTGATTCTGGAATTAAAGCTGATTGCGGACGTTGGTCTGATTGGTTTCCCGAATGTTGGGAAATCCACACTGCTTTCCATGGTAACAAACGCAAACCCCAAGATTGCAAACTACCACTTTACTACACTGGCACCCAACCTTGGTGTTGTGGAAGGACGCTTTGGGGACAAATTCGTGATGGCGGATATTCCAGGTCTGGTGGAAGGTGCGAGCGAGGGCGTTGGCTTGGGACATGAATTCCTGCGCCATGTGGAACGCACGAAGGTATTCATTCATGTGGTGGATGCGGCAGGCGTAGAAGGGGATGACCCTGTGGAGAATGTGGAAAAAATCAACCGCGAGCTGGCAGAATATAAGGAGGATTTGCTGAAGCGTCCACAGGTGATTGCGGCAAATAAGACGGATATCCCAGGTTCGGAGGAGAATGTGGCGCGGCTGAAGGAGACTTATGAGCCACAGGGCTTCAAGGTGTTCCCGATTTCTGCGGCAACGAATAAGGGGCTGGATGAGCTTCTGACAGAGGTTGGCAGAATCCTGAGAGAATATCCTGAGGATATTGTATTCGAGGAGGAATACGAAGAATATGATGAAGTGAAGGTCGATCAGGAACCTTTTACCATCGAGGAGGTCGAGGATGGCTATTTCGTGGTTACAGGTGTCGGCGTAGAAAAAATGATTGGCTATACCAATATTGATACCGAAAAGGGCTTTGCCTTCTTCCAGAAATATTTGAAGGAGAAGGGCATTATCGAGGCCTTGGAGGAAAAAGGTATCGAAGAAGGCGATACGGTTCATATTTACGATTTGGACTTTGAATTTTGGAAGTAATGAAGGATGTCGGTGCATCCAAATCAGAAAGCAAAAAAAGCAAGAGATTCTGAAAAATCGGAATTTCTTGCTTTTTTATATGAGAACGATTTGTTTTCTGATTTGGCAGGCTGCCTTTGACAGCCTTTTTTTAATGCGACAACAGCAGCTTTGTTGCTTCCAGAAGGTTCAGATGCTTGACATTTCTTGGCTCAAAGTGCATGATGCGGCAAACGATTTGCAGAGCCGTTCCCGCAACAAAAACGGAAATGACGGTGCCGATGCCGATAGGGCCATCCAAGACCCAGCCAATCAGCAAAACTACACCGACGATGACGGACTGCACCAGACCGACGGGATGATTTGGGAACCGCTTGCCCAAGGCGATTGTCAGAGAATCGCGCGGGCCGCAGCTTTGCCCGGCAGACATATAAAAATACTGCCCGAAGCCCATCACGAACAGCCCGACAATAACAAGAATAATGCTCAGACAGAGATTGCGGCTGACGGGAATGGGATGGAAATACGAAATCCAATCGACATAATTGCCGACTAAGAGGGCATCCAAAATTGTGCCGAAGCCGATTTTTTCCTTCAAAAGCAGGTCAATCCCCAGAATGATGATACCGCTGACGGTATGAACAAAGCCGAAGCTCAGCCCGACCTTGCCGGAAATTGCCATGGAAAGACATTCCCATGGGGCAATGCCGATATTTGCCTGCACGGTCAGATAGACACCGCAGGAATAGAGAAACAGCCCGAAGGCAGATTTTAGAATTGCTTTTATCATTTGCAGGGATTTGTTTTGCATTGAGGTCTCCTTGTATTTATGGACGCTTATTTTTTGCGAAAAACGGAGGATTCGCAAGGGTTTCTGTGATTTTTATGCTTTGGATACCGCTTTTCATCACCAGCTTCCGCAGGAAGGAACGATAGAGGAAGGGACTTTTCAGCACCTTCGTGAATAATTTCAAGCGCAGAGGCAGGGTTTTCTGCCAATAGCGTTTATTCGGATTGCTGCGGGGATGATTCAGCACACCGCTGAGTGTTTTTGCACTGCCGATGGCGGAGCTGATGCCCTCCAAGGAGCTTGCGCTGATAAAGCCGGCAGCTTCACCGATGAGGAAAATTCCCTTTTCTCCCTTGCAGAAATCGCGGAAGGACGCAGGACGCAGCACCAGACATGCCTCTGTTTTCAAGGGCGCGCCGAAACGAAACCCGATTTCCTCCAGCTTTGCCTTTTGCCGTTCAAAGCGTTCTCTGGCATGATCCAGAGGAAAGGCACCGCCGAAAATAAACTGATGATCCTTGGAAATCGACCACGAACAGCAATCTGTTGTTTCCGGATCAAAAATGCAGGAATAAAACGGGTTCGGGTGTGTTTCGGGGAACCATTGCTGTATGGAAAGATACCGGCGCAGCTTCTTTTCGGGATAGAACGTTCTTCTGACGATGGAATTTGCGCCGTCCGCCCCGACGAGAAATTTCGCTCGAACGGTGCGGATTTGCTTTGTCTGCAAATCCTGATAAGAAATGAGAAAGCCGCCGTTTTCCTGTTTCAGCTCTGTGCAGACAGCGTTGCTGTGCAGCTCTACCGTTTTTGGCAGGAGAGATTCCAGCCAAAGATCGAATTTATGGCGATCCATATTGATATAGAACCGCTGATAATGGCGAATCAGCTTATTTTTTAAATCAATCGTTTTTACGGCGAAAATCTGCGGATCGACCAGAACATCCTTTGGCAGGGTAAGGTCAAAGCTTGCCAGTGCCTTCTGTGCATCTGTGCAGATGAGACCGCCGCAGGGCTTCTGAAAGCCGTCTCCATGGGGGTTCTTTTTATCAATCGCGATGATTTTATACTTTGGGTGCAGGAGCCGCGCGAGCGTTGCGCCGGCAGGCCCTGTGCCGATGATGGCGATATCATACAAATCCTTTGCTTTCATACAAACACTCCCTTTCAAGAGAAGTGTAGCACAAAAGGGCTTCGGAAAACGAAATGTCCGAAAACCTTAGGGCATTTGTAAGAAAATCTTAAGGATTTAGAATTTGTAGATAAGTATAACATGAAGGTGGTGTGGATGCAACCATACATACTTTTCTTTTCCAGAGAAAGAATAGGAGAAAAAGAAAAAGAGGTGGCAGGATGGTTGCGATGGAAAAATGCGAGCCGAAATATGAGCCGAGGTGCAGGATTTTCTTTGCAGAGGGGCAGAAATTTCGGACAAATCTGCTGGTTTTATTTTTTGATTTGCCGCTAAAACGAGAAACGGCAACGAAAACAGCCCTTCTAGCAGAGGTGCTGCGGCAGGGGGAAGACCTGACGGGGGCGGCAAGGCAGGCGGAGCAGCTTTTTGGGGCGCATTGGGATATCAGCGTGGTGAAAAAGGGGGAACGGCAGCTGCTGCTGTTTTCCTTGGAGGCACTGAAAAATGTGGAAACAGAGGAAATGCTTGCGTTTTTGCGAGAGCGGCTGTTTGCGCCGATGCAGAATGGCTTTACGGAGAAAACCGTGGAGCGGCAGAAGAAAATTTTGCGACAGAAATTGGAAAACCAAAGGGATGATAAAAAGGCATTTGCGCGCAGGCGTGCCCTGGAGGAAACCGCAAAGGGAACAGCACTTGCGATTTCGGGGGACGGCTATGCGGAGGATTTGGAGGAAATCAGTGCAGAGGGGCTGCTTGCATTTTATCGGGAGCTTCTGGAAACGGCAAGGGTGAAGGTCTTTTTCTGCGGCGAAAAGGATGAAGCCTTGCTTTCTCTGCGGCAGAATTTTAAGGGGAAGGCGGCAGCGGAGGACGAAGCTGCACCGATTCTAAAGGAAAAGCCGCATTTTTTGAGAGAAGAAACAGATGCGGCACAGGCAAGGCTTCTGCTCGGCTTTCTAGGGGATGTGGGAAACAGCACCAGAGAGACGGCACTGCTGCTGCTGAATCAGCTTCTGGGCGGCGACCCGGATTCGTTTTTGTTCCGGAAGCTGCGGGAGGCGGAGGGGCTTTGCTACGAAATCAAATCGTACCGATATCCGCTTTCGCCGTATTTTTTTGTGCAGGCAGGGATTCGGGCAGAGGATGCCAAGCGCGTTTGTGCGGAGCTGCTTTCCTGCTTAGAGGAATGGAAGAAAAACGGCATTTCCAAGGAAAGGATTGACCATGCAAAGGAAAGCCTGATACGGGAATATACCGCATTGGCGGATAGCCCATGGGGGATGGTGGATTTTCTGGCAGAGCAGGCATTGCAGGGCAAGGAGCTTACCACAGAGCGGCTTTTGCGGCAGATAGAAAGAACAGAGGCGGCGGATATTGTGCGTGCGGCAAAGCATTTCAGATTACAGACGGTGTATCTTTTGCAGGGAAAGGAGCGAACGCAGGATGCGGATTGAAAAAACGGAGCAGGGCAAAACGAAAAACGGTCTGCGGTATTATCTCTTTCCCCGAACGGGGTTTGGGGAGCAGATGGCGGCGGTGCTGGTGCAAAGAGGGGCGAACCACCTGTTTTGGAAGGGAAGGGATGGAGAGAAAATCTGCTTTCCGCAGGGAACGGCGCATTTTATCGAGCATAAGCTGTTTCAGCAGGAATGGGGCGATGCCTTTGCGCGCTTTACGCAAAATGGCGCATCTGCCAATGCCTTTACCGATGGCGACCGGACGGTTTATTATTTTACCTGTTCGGATAAATTTACGGAAAATTTAAGGCTTTTGTTGGATTTTGTGCAGAAGCCGTATTTTACGAAGGAGGACACGGAGCGGGAAAAGGATATCATCGTGAGCGAAATTACGATGTATGAGGATGACCCGATGTGGGTGGGGTATTATCAGATGCTGGAATGTATGTATGGGAAGCACCCCATCCGCAATCGCATTGCGGGAACGGCGGAAACGGTGGCGGAAATTACAGAGGAAACCTTGCAGAGGGCGTACGCATGCTATTACACAACGGACGAAATGGCGCTGATCTGCGCAGGGGATATCCCTTTGGGCGAGGTGCGGCGGATGGCAGAGCGTGTTGCGAGACGGGAAACGGCTGCACGCGTGTATTTTCCGACAGAGGATGCAGAGATTGCGGAGAAATATCGCGCGTGTGAAATGAGACTTTCTGTGCCGCAGTTTCAGATTGGATGCAAGCTGCCGCCGCTTCCGAAGCAGGATTGGTTGAAAAAACGGATGGCGGCAGGGTTCTGCATGGAGCTTCTGGCGGGGGAGAGCAGTGTGTTTTTCCAAAAGGCGTATGAATGGGACTGGCTGGATGAGGCACTTGGTTCTGCCTTTTTCTGCGGCGAGGGGTATGCCTTTGCGGCATTTTCGGGCAGCGGGACGCATCCGGAGGAAACAGCGGATTTTCTGGGAAGGGAGCTGGAGCGTCTGCAACGGGAAGGCTTTTCGCAGGAGGACTTTCAGCGTATCCGCAAAAAGCACTTGGGGCAGCTCCTGCGGCAGCTGGATACACCGCAGAAGCTCTGCTTTGGACAGCTTGCGTGGGCGCGGATGGATGCAACGGCAATCGACCTTTTGACCTGCATCAAGACCATGCGGCAGGAGGAAGCGGAAAAAATGCTGAAGGAAGGCTTTTCAAAAGAAAATATGGTGCTTTCGGTTGTGAGATAAAAAGGATGCCCTCTATACGTTTATCGGGAGGGCATTTTTTTATTGTGCCGCAAAGGTGAATTTTTCGGCAGGGAAAATAGAAAGGTTGATTCTAAGAGGTGGTTGTTATAAAATAATATTGGTATGCCGAAAAATCGGCAGAAAAAATTACAGAGAAAAGAGGGATTTTTATGCCTGAAATATGGTTTCCCAATCTGGGAATTGAGATTGCACACCTAGACCGTGTGGCGTTTACGGTATTCGGAAGGAACGTCTACTGGTACGGTATTTTTATCGGGCTGGCGGTGGTTCTGGGGGTGCTGATGGCAATGAAGGAGGCAAAGCGGACGGGACAGTCCCCCGATATGTACGTTGATTTTATCATCTATGCGCTGATTTTTGCCATTATCGGGGCAAGGCTGTATTATGTTATTTTTTCATGGGATTTTTACAGCGCACATCCCGAAAAGATATTTGCCCTCAGAGAGGGCGGACTTGCTATTTACGGCGGCATCATCGGCGGCGTGGTGACGGCAATCGTCTATTGCAAAAGGAAAGGGGTCAATTTCTGGCTGCTGGCGGATACGATTGCACCCTGCCTTGCGTTTGGGCAGATGCTGGGACGTTGGGGGAATTTCTTCAACCGAGAAGCGTTTGGCGGCTTTACGAATGGTCTGCTTGCAATGCGCTTGCAGATGAGTCAGGTGCGGACGAGCGATATTTCCGCAGAGGTGATGCAGCATATTGTCAATTATGGCGGCGTGGATTATATTCAGGTGCATCCGACCTTTTTATATGAATCGCTTTGGAATCTTTGCTTATTCTTGCTTTTGATAAAATTCCGCCCGAAAAAGAAATTTGACGGGCAGGTGCTGGGCTTATATTTTCTGGGCTATGCGCTTGGGAGAGTCTGGATTGAGGGACTGCGGACAGACCAGCTGATGTTTGGCCCCTTTGCGGTGAGCCAGCTGCTTTCGGGTGGTTTGATTATCTGCGCGGCGATATTTTTAATCCGGAAGGGCAAGCAGGAAAAGGCGAAGAAGGAATCAGAAAGTTGAGTGAAAATATGGTTTTATTGACAGCAGAAAATATCAGAAAAAGCTACGGTACGCGCGTCATTTTCGATGATATTTCCTTCAGCATCCATGAAGGGGATAAAATCGGGGTTATCGGCGTGAATGGGACGGGGAAATCTACCCTGTTGAAGATAATTGCAGGGGTGGATCAGGCGGACAGCGGCTCGATTGTTACCATGAATGGGATGCGTATCGGCTATCTTTCCCAGAGCCCTGTTTTTGTGGACGGCACAACGGTGCTGCAGCAGGTGTTCCGCGGAGAAAATCCGCAGCTTGCTCTGGTGCGGGAATATGAGGAAACGATGGCGGCACTTGCAAAAACGCCTGAGGAGGAAAGGCTTGTGAAGCGGGCGGCGGAGCTTGCGGAAAAAATGGATAAGGCAGAGGCGTGGTCTTTGGAGAGCGAGGCGAAAACGATTCTTACCAAGCTTGGCATTTCTGATTTCGGGCAGACGGTGGAAACGCTTTCGGGCGGACAGAAAAAGCGCGTGGCATTGGCGGCGGCACTGATTGCACCTGTGGATTTGCTGATTCTAGATGAGCCGACAAACCATATTGATAATGATACGGTGGATTGGCTGGAAAAGCATTTGGAGAAATATTCCAAGGCGCTCTTGATGGTGACGCATGACAGATATTTCCTTGACCGTGTGGCAAACCGCACACTGGAGCTGGAGCAGGGCAAGCTGTATTCCTATCAGGCGAACTATTCCAAGTTTCTGGAAATGAAGGCAGAGCGCGAGGAGCTGATTGCCGCAGGGGAACGCAAGCGGCAGAATTTTCTGCGGACGGAGCTGGAATGGGTGCGCCGCGGCGCGCAGGCGAGAAGCACCAAGCAGAAGGCGAGATTGCAGCGCTTTGAGGAGGTTTCCGCAATCCGTGCGCCGGAGGAAAAGCAGAGCGTGGAGCTTTCCTCTGTCGGCAGCCGTCTGGGGAAAAAGACGATTGCGCTGAGAAACATCTGCAAGGCGTATGACGGGAAAACGTACATCAAGGATTTCAGCTACATCATTCTCCGAGATGACCGCGTGGGTATCATCGGGGATAACGGCTGCGGCAAATCTACACTGCTGAACATTATGACCGGAAGGCTGAAGCCTGACAGCGGTGAGGTGGAGATAGGTGAAACGGTGAAAATCGGTGTATTTGCGCAGGAAAACGTGGATATGGACGAGAAGCAGCGTGTGATTGATTACATTCGTGATGAGGCGGAAATTATCCGCACGGCGGATGGACATATCACCGCATCCCAGATGCTTGACCGCTTTCTTTTCCCGCCTTCTATGCAGAGAGGCCCGATTTCTGTGCTTTCGGGTGGGGAAAGAAGAAGGCTGTACCTTTGCCGTGTGCTGATGGGCGCGCCGAATATCCTCTTTCTGGATGAGCCGACGAACGATCTGGATATTGAAACGCTGATGATTCTGGAGGAATATCTGGAGCATTTCAACGGGGCGGTGGTTGCGGTTTCGCATGACAGATATTTCCTGGATAAAACGATGGGACGGATTTTTGCTTTCCTTGGCAACGGCAGAATTAAGCAATATGAGGGCGGCTATTCCGACTGCAAGGCGGCAAGAGAAAAGGAAACGCCTATTTTCGCTGAAAAGGCAGTTAAGGTGAAAAGGGAGGAACCGCAGAAGGAAAAGGCTCCCATCAAGAAAATGAGCTATAAGGACCAACGGGAATATGATACCATTGGGGACGAAATTGCTGCGTTGGAGGAAAAAATTGCAAAGACGGATGCGGATATGGCAGCCTGTGCGACAGATTTCACCCATTTACAGGAGCTTTCTGCCGAAAAAGAAGCACTGGAGGCGAAGCTTGAGGAACGGATGGAGCGTTGGATGGAGCTGAGCGAGCTGGCGGAGGAAATTGAGAGAAATAAAGCGTAAAAACAGGGTGTCGACTTTGTCGACACCCTTAAAATATTTATTTTTTTGTTTCTTTTAGAAGATCTTCTGCGGCTGCGGAAGAACATCCTGTGGCTGAACCGCTTATTCCTGCTTTTCCTTTCCGAAAAAGATGAACAGAAGGGAACTGATAAGCAGCATATAAGGATAGAACAGCTTCGGCATGATTTCAAATGCGTTGACGGTTTCGCCCAGACCGGATGCGGCAGCGATGGCAACGAGCATCTGTGCGCCGTAGGGCAGGATACCCTGAAATACACAGGAGAAGGTATCCAGAATGGAGGCAGCCTTTCTGCTGCTGATGCCGTAGTCCTTGGACATTTCCTTTGCGATGGGGTTTGCCATAACGATGGCAACGGTATTATTTGCGGTTGCGATATCCATAAGCCCGACCAATAAGCCCATGCCGAGCAGACCGCCCCTTCTGCCCTTAAAGACCTGCTTAATCCAATGCAGGAGAGCGGCAAAGCCGCCGTATTCCTTAATGAGTGCGCAGATAGCGGCAACCAAAATTGCAACCATACTAGTTTCAAACATCCCTGCGGCACCGGTGCCCATATTGCCAAGCAAATCGGTTGGCGCAATCATGCCGGTTGCAATCATGATAACAGAGCCGCTGATGACACCGATAATCAGTACAAGGAACACATTCAGTCCCACGATGCCGCCAATCAGTACCAGAATATAGGGAATGGTCTGAATCAGGTTATATTTTTCCGCAACAAAGCCGCCATTATAGCTTTTTACGGAAAGAACAAAAATAATGATTACGCTGACAATCGCCGCAGGCAGGGCGATAAAGAAGTTTTCCTTAAATTTATCTGTCATTTTACAGCCCTGTCCGTTGCAGGCAGCAATGGTTGTATCCGAAATAAAGGACAGGTTATCTCCGAACATTGCACCGCTCATGACAGAAGCAATGCAAAGCGGCACGGAAAAGCCGGATGCCTTTGCAACAGCAATGCCGATGGGGACAATCAGCGTAATTGTGCCGACAGAGGTGCCCATGGCGAGTGATACAAGACAGCTGACGATGAAAAGCACCGCAACCGCGAACTGCGGCGGAATCAGAGAGAGAATGAAGTAGGCAACGCTGTTTGCGGAGGATCTGCCGACAACGCCGACAAAAATCCCTGCCAGCATGAAGATGAGAATCATCGTGATAATATTCGGGTCGCTGATGCCGGTGCCCATAACGGCAAGCTTATCATTGAGCTGCAGGGCACGGTTTTGCAGACAGGCAACAAGCAGGGCAATCAAAAATATGACAACAACAGGGATTTTGTAAAAGCCCATTTCGATGCGCAGGCCATATTCAAACAATATGCCAAGACCTAAATATAAAACAACAAATACGAATATGGGAAGCAATGCCTTCCCGTTTCTCTTTTCCATTTTCTTCTTCCTTTCCATACAATAAAATTGCTAAGTTTTTGATTAAAATTCCATTTTTTTACAGCAATCTGCATGATACATCCATAGGCATTTCCCGCTCCTTTGAAAAATCTGTTGTATAACATCCTTTATATCCTAACATATTTTTTTGTTTGCTACAAGGATTGGGTTTTGTACAAAGGAGTTTTTGTTGCAAAAAAGTCACTTTTATAGTAAACTATTCAGATATATAGAAAACATTTGAGAGATATGGAGAGTGATGACCGTATGGACGGCAGTCCAGTGTTAATTGGCTTATTGATTTTTTTGGTATGTTGTTCTGCGTTTTTTTCCGCATCGGAAACGGCGCTGACTTCCCTGAGCAAGATTCGTCTGCGGAATATGGTGGAGGAAAATGTAAAAAATGCGGATTTGATTATGCGTCTGTTGGAAGACCCGAACCGCTTGCTGAGTTCCATTCTGGTTGGGAATAACTTAGTAAACAACGGCGCGTCTGCCCTGACAACCACATTGGCAATTCAGATCTTCCGCGGCAATTCCGGCGGAGCGGGGATTGCGACCATTGTGATTACCGTTATCATTCTGATTTTCGGGGAAATTACTCCTAAGACGATTGCGGCGCAGAAGGCGGAAAAGGTTGCTCTTGCAGTGGTAAAGATTATTTCCTTCTGTGTGCTGGTGTTCCGTCCTGTGGTTGCAGTGCTGAATGTGGTGACAGGCGGTTTGATTCGTCTTCTGGGATGTAATCCGAATGAAAAAGCACCGCTGATTACAGAGGCAGAGCTGAAAACCATGGTCAATGTCAGCCATGAAGAGGGCGTGCTGGAGCTAGACGAAAGAACAATGATTAACAACGTGTTTGATTTCGGGGATTCCAAGGCGAAGGATGTCATGACACCCAGAACGGATATCGTTGCGGTTCCGTTGGATGTGACCTATGGGGAATACGTCCGTCAGGTGCAGGAGGAGGGTTTTTCCCGTATGCCTGTTTATGGCGAGGACTTGGATGATATTGTCGGTATTCTGTATGTCAAAGATATTTTCTATCTGGATGAAGCGACCTTCTCGGCAGAAAAATATATGAGAGAGCCATTTTTCACCTACGAAAGCAAGCCTCTGGATGAGCTGCTGGCGGAGCTGAAAAACAGCCGTCTGGCGGTTGCAATCGTTCTGGATGAATATGGCGGCACATCCGGTATGATTACAACAGAGGACATTGTTGAGGAAATCGTCGGAGAAATCGGAGACGAATACGATGATGAGGAAGATGAAATCGAGGTCATCAAGGATAACGAATTTGTGGTGGACGGCAGCACCCGTCTGGAGGATTTCAACGAAATTGTCGGTACCGAGCTGGAAAGCGAGGAAGTGGATACCATTGCAGGGTATATTCTTCAGCTTTTAGGGAATTTTCCGAAAAACGGCGAGGTGATTGAGACGGATGGACTGCGGATTGTGGTTGAGGAAATGGATAAGAATCGTATTGAAAAGGTTCGTGTTTATAAATAAAAAGGAAATGGGGTATCTCCGTTGAGTGGCACCCCGAAGGGATAGACAAATATTTTTCAGCAAAACAATTCAAGCAACCGAAAGGGCTTATTGTCTGTATATTGCAGACGATAGGCCCTTAAATTTTGCCTTTATTCGGCTTATTCTGCGGCGGTGATGCGTCTCCTCCGGCATTGCCGGTATTGTCGGTTTCTTAAATTCCGATGCAGTATCGTTTGCCTGGCAGCTTTTTTGAGATAGGAAAACACCCCACCTGTGAAACAGTATACTGTCTAACAAATGGGGTGTCTGTAATAGATATCTCAGCTTTTTTTGTATAAAATTACAGCTTTTCGACTTCGTCCATCCAAATGCGGCTGACTGCATCGGTAGGCATTCGCCAGTCACTTCTGGGAGACAGGCACAATGCCCCAACCTTCGGGCCATCGGGCAGACAAGAACGCTTGAACTGTTGGATAAAGAAACGGCGGTAGAAATTCTTGAGCCATTTCAGAAGGGTTGCTCTGTCATATTCACCAGCAAAGGCTTTTTCTGCAAGGAAGAGAATCTTTGCAGGATGATATCCGAAGCGGATAATCTGATAAAGGAAGAAATCGTGCAGCTCATAGGGGCCGACCAAATCCTCGGTTTTCTGGTTGATTTTCCCGTTTTCATCCGGTGGCAGCAGCTCGGGGCTGACAGGGGTATCCAGTACATCCAGCAGAGCGGCGGATGCCTCTGCGTCTACCTCGCCGTTTGTTGCGACCCATTTTACCAGAACACGCACCAGTGTTTTGGGGATGCCGCCATTGACACCATACATGGACATGTGGTCGCCGTTATAGGTTGCCCAACCCAAAGCCAGCTCGGATAAATCGCCTGTGCCAACAACCAGACCATTGTATTTATTTGCCAGATCCATCAGAATCTGGGTGCGTTCACGCGCCTGTGCGTTTTCATAAGTAACATTATGCAGGCTGATATCATGGTCGATATCCTTGAAATGCTGAATGACAGCATCGCGGATAGGAATTTCCTTCATGGTGATGCCAAGACAACGCATCAGCGTCAGGGCGTTTTGATAGGTTCTGTCCGTTGTGCCGAAGCCGGGCATGGTTACGCCGATGACATGGGTGCGGTCGATGCCGAGATAATCACAGGCTTTTGCACAGACCAGCAGTGCCAGCGTGGAATCCAGACCGCCGGAAATACCAATCACCAGAGAATCGGCATGGGTATGCTCCATGCGTCTTGCAAGACCTGTTGTCTGGATGGCGAAAATATTTTTGCAGCGTGCATCCAGCTTTGTGGTTGGGGTGAAGGGGACATTGGACAGGGGTCTGCTCCAGTTGTCCAGTGTGGTGTCCTCTGCCATATCGAAGAAAATCTGGCGGTAGAATTTTTGTGCCTCTGCTTTTTGCAGATGGGTCATGAAAGTGGTGTGCTTTCTGCGCTCGCTCATCAGCATTTCTACGTCGATATCGGCATAAACAAACTGGCTTTCGCGAGAGAAGGACTCTGTTTCCGCGAAAAGCGTACCGTTTTCGTAAATCATGCTGTGTCCGCTGAATACAGCGTCCTGTGTGGATTCGCCTGTGCCTGCGGAGGTGTATACATAAGCGGACAGGCAGCGCGCGGACTGCTGAGACACCAGCTGACGGCGATAGCCGGGCTTGGAGGCAAGCTCATTGCTTGCGGAAAGATTCAGCAGCAGCGTTGCGCCGTACAGGCTCAGATAGGAACTGGGGGGAATGGGTACCCAGAGGTCTTCGCAGATTTCTACGCCGATTTTCAGTGCAGGGAAATCCGCAGCGGCGAAAATCAGGTCTGCGCCGATGGGAACATTCTGCCCTGCATAAGTAATTTCTTCCGTCAAAAGGTCATCCGCAGAGGCAAACCAGCGTTCTTCATAAAATTCGCTATAGTTGGGGATATGTGTTTTGGGGACGATACCCAGAAGCTTGCCCTTGTAGAGGGCAACAGCGCAGTTGAACATTTGATTATCCACAGCGATGGGCGCACCAATCAGGAGGAAGATATTCAGTGCTTTTGTTGCTTCTGCAATCTCCTGAATTGCCTGCTCGGCGGCGTGCAGAAGCGGTGTTTGAAAGAACAAATCCGCACAGGTATAGCCTGTAACGGAAAGCTCTGGGAAGGACAGCACACGCACCTGCTTTGCGGCGGCTGCCTCCACCAGCTTCAAGATTTCCTCTTTATTATAGACACAATCGGCAACCCGCAGCTTCGGTACAGCGGAACCGACCTTTACATAACCATACATACTTTCATCTCTCCTTAGAATTTTCTGAACAGACCGATGACCTTGCCCAAAATGGCAACGTCCTTTACGATAATGGGTGACATAGAGGGGTTTTCCGGCTGCAGGCGGATGAAATCCTTTTCCTTATAGAAGGTTTTGACGGTTGCAAAATCCTCGATTAGGGCAACGACGATATCGCCGTTATTGGCATCCTGCTGCTGGCGAACCAGAATCAAATCCTTATCAAAAATGCCTGCTTCAATCATGCTTTCCCCCTTGACACGAAGCATAAACACGGTGTCATTGTGAATATAATCCACGGGAATCGGGAAGGTATCCTCGATATTTTCCACAGCAAGAATCGGGGTGCCGGCGGTGATATTGCCGACAATCGGCACATTCACAAATTCACGCTGAGGTGCATCAAAGTCGGAATCCAGAATTTCAATGGCTCTGGGCTTGGTTGGGTCGCGGCGAATCAGCCCCTTCTTTTCCAGACGGGACAGATGCCCATGCACCGTTGAGGTGGACTTCAGCCCAACGGCATCACAGATTTCCCGTACCGAAGGGGGGTAGCCCTTTTCCCGCACTTCTGCTTTCATATATTCCAGAATTTGTCTTTGCTTTGCGGACAGCTCACTCATATACTCACTCCTTATGATTGTATCCAAATAGATGGGAATTATCAAGTCGATGGCAGAAATATCCTGCCGAGGAACGGAAATCGCCGGAGCTTCGGCAATTCCCGATGTTGTTTTTCATTATAGCATGGAATTGATACAAAATCAAACCTATGTTCGCAAAAAATGCAAAAAAGTATTGACAAGGAATAGATGTTCGTGTAATATACAAGCATAAAACGAAGAAATGTTCGGAGTGAATGGGGGGCGAAAGCATGGAAAGAAGAACACAAAGAAGGGTCGTAAGGAAATCCAGAAAAATCAGAAAAAACGTATTTCTGCTGCTGACACTGGCGTTGATTCTCTGCTTGGGAACCTTTGCCATGGGCGCGCAGAAGGGAAGAGAAACAAAAACGTATTATGAGTCTGTGGAGATTCAGAGGGGCGATACGATTTGGGATATCGCGAAGGAATATAAAGCAGAGGGACAGAAAACCGAACAGATGGTTGATGCAATTTGTGAGGTGAACGGGCTGAAAACAGCGAACATACGGACGGGCGAAAATATCATCGTACCGGTGACGAGAAAAATATAAAAAAGGGAAACGCAAAAAACAGAAGGGAGATGAAGGAGCTTCATCTCCCTTCTGTAAATGGGGATAATTCTTAAGAAAATCTTACAGTTTTTAAAATCCGTTGCAAGCGAATTACTTTTTATGATACTATAAAGTCAAGAAGGGCATATTTGCTCCATGCGAATATACTTTGCCTAGACAGGGTAAAAAACTGCATAAAGGAGGTTGAAGAAATGTTTCCATGGATTGTTGTTTTGGCGGTTCTCGGTTTAGTGATGATTTTTGCAGAGATTCTAATGCCGGGGTTTGGTCTGTTTGGCATTTTGGGTACAATCTCCCTTTTCGGTTCGCTTGCGCTGACGTTTAAGATTTACGGATTGATTCTATTTTTAATCATGCTGGTTGCAGTTGTGGTTGTATTTTTTGCAATGGTATTTCTGGCAAAGCAAAGTGGACTGTACAATAAGATTGTATTAAAGGATAAGCAGGAAGCGAAGGACTTTGATGAAAATGCTCTGCAGGGACTGCTGGGACAGACAGGTGTGACACATTCGACGCTGCGTCCCTTTGGCGTGGCAGAGATTGACGGGAAGATGATCGATGTCTGTTCGCAGGGTGATTTTATTGACAGAGACGAAAAGGTGCAGGTTGTGCAAATCACGGGGAAAACTGTGATTGTAAAGGTATGCGAAGCATAAAAGGAGGCGTATGAGATGTTTGAAATTTTTGGTTTTATTATTCCGCTGATTGTCATTCTGGTGATAGTGGGGATTTTCCTGAGCTTTGTTCCCCTGGGGTTATGGATTTCCGCGGTTTCCGCAGGCGTTAGGGTAAATATTTTTTCGCTGGTCGGGATGCGTCTGCGTCGGGTGCGTGCGGATAAGATTATTCGTCCTTTGATTAAGGCGCAGAAGGCAGGGATGAATGTTAACGCAAATCAGCTGGAATCCCATCTGCTTTCCGGCGGTCGTGTGGATAACGTTGTAGATGCTTTGATTGCGGCGCACAGAGCAAATCTGGATCTTTCCTTTGAACGTGCGGCAGCGATTGATCTGGCAGGGCGGAATGTTTTTGAAGCTGTAAAAATGAGCGTCACGCCTAAGATTATCGAAACACCTTGGATTTCTGCCGTTGCGATTGATGGCATCGAGGTGAAGGTGATTGCGAAGGTAACAGTGAGAGCGAATCTGAGCAGACTGGTCGGCGGTGCAGGCGAAGAAACGATTATTGCCAGAGTTGGCGAGGGTATTGTTACAACGGTTGGTTCTTCTCAGAGTCATAAGAGCGTATTGGAAAACCCCGATCTGATTTCCAGAACAGTTTTGTCAAAGGGTCTGGATAACGGTACTGCATTTGAGATTCTGTCTATTGATATTGCAGATGTGGATATTGGCAGAAACATCGGCGCACACCTGCAGATTCAGCAGGCGGAAGCGGACAAGCAGATTGCACAGGCGAAGGCGGAAGAACGCCGCGCGACGGCGATTGCCAAGGAGCAGGAAATGAGAGCGGAAGTGGAACACATGAAGGCAAAGGTTGTGGAAGCAGAAGCAGAGGTTCCTCGTGCGATGGCAGAAGCACTGCGCAGCGGCAATCTGGGCGTGATGGATTATTATCGTATGCAGAATGTGCAGGCGGATACCGCGATGAAGAACAATGTCGGCAATACGGATTTGTCTAAGGTGTTCCATAAGGAGCAGTGCATCGAAACAAAAGACAATTAAAAATGAAATTTCGACAAGGAGAGGGGCAACCCTCTTTTTTGTTATATAATAAAGAAGAAACAGAGAAAAAATCCTAATAAAAGGAAAACGAATAAAATGAGAAAGACGAGACATACTATGACTGCGAGAGATGCTCGCCGAGAAAAAAGAAGGATGACAGGAGGTCATAGTCATGGACAAAAACAATAACAAAACAAACAAAACGGAAAAGAACAACCAGAAGGGCATGAACAGAACAGAATTTGCACAGGAATACAGCATTGATACCGGCAAAAACGAAAAGACAAATAAAACCAATAAAACAAACAAGACAAATAAGTGTGACTAAAAAAGGTATTATTATGAAAAAGGCAGCTTTGATTCCTAGGGAAAAAGGGCTGCCTTTTCCTTATTTTGAGGGAAAGGAAAAAATATCGAAAAAAGGTGAAAAAAGGTGTTGACATTTTGTGTTAAGCGTGTATAATAAA
>ERZ827117.169-NODE-169-length-102372-cov-5.981440_pt1 | contig 102372 bp, 101 predicted proteins | sample MGYA00519920_ERZ827117 | MGnify/ENA primary metagenome ERZ827117 (study PRJEB31778, sample SAMEA3449260) | human gut metagenome | biome: human gut; feature: human-associated habitat; material: faeces | place: United Kingdom | collected 2010/2012 ...
GATCCTCCTACTGAGGAAAAAGAAAATGAAATCTAAAACACAAAGGTTGGCTATTTAGTCAACCTTTTTTATTTTAAAATAATATGAGTACACTTTATAATAATAAATACGACATTCTAGCTAGTACAATTCAACCTAATCCTGCATCTGTTAAATATTGGGCAGATCTATCATCTAATCCAAATGGTGGGGATTTAAAGTATTTTAATGGTACTAAATGGGTTTTAGTTAATAATAAAGCTACTGAAGACATTTCTCAGATAAAACAGCAGATAGCGGATTTAGAACAAAACAAAGAAGATAAAGTTGAAGGTAAAGGATTGTCTACTGAAGACTATACTACACAAGAAAAAAATAAACTTGCCAGTCTTCAAAACTATAACGATGATGAAGTAAGAGAGTTAATTTCAGCTTTGAATCTTAGATTGACTACTCTAGAAGGTGATTATGAAGCTTTAGAAGCTAGAGTTGCTGCATTAGAAACACCAGCTGCGTAATGGAATTAACATTAAATAGAATCTTTCTAGGTAGCTCTGCAACTATTGGAGAGCTACTAATCAATGATAAACATTTGTGTGATACCCTCGAAGATAGAGTAAGGCCAGAAGGAGAAAAGGTATATGGTAAAACTGCAATACCTGAAGGTACATATGAAGTTAAATTAACTCACTCTCCAAGATTTAAGAAAATATTACCAGAGATTCTTAATGTACCTAACTTTAGTGGTATTAGAATTCATACTGGTAATAGTTCTAAAGATACAGAAGGGTGTATACTTGTAGGTACATGGGATGGTGAGAAAGAAGATTGGGTAGGTAATTCTAGAATAGCATTCGATGAACTAATGACTTTACTTGAGGAAGCTACAAATAATAAAGAAAAAGTAACAATAACTGTAAAAAGTTTATTAAATTAATTATGATATTTAATTCACTAAATACAATAATAGATGATATATTTCTTACTTATAGAGATAGTAATATATCTGAAAGTGAGAATTTGTCACGCATACAAGTAGAACAGTGGATTCATCAATATAGGGCCTATTTAATTAAGCAAGATTTAGATAAAGGTCGAGATATTAATCCTAGCTATATACAGACATTAGGTCCATTACATATATCTAAAGTAAGTACATGCGGTGTTCCTAATGGGTTTCATTATATATCAGATGAGGAATTACCTAAATTTATAGATTTGCATTTTGGTACTGGTCTAGTAGCAGTTAAAGATATGCATGGTAATCTGATTCAGGTTGGTAATGAAACAAAAGCTAAATATCAGACAAGTAGAAAATATACATGTAATGATTATATCGCTTACTTAAAGAATAATCATTTATATTTAAATGGACCTGGCTTTCTAGAGTATGTAGAAATAGAAGGCATTTTAGAAGACCCCACAAAAGCAGCAGATTGTTATGACTATGACAGTCCATATCCTATCCCTGCTAATATGATTCCTACTTTGAAAAACTTAATATTTAGCAAAGAACTAAATATAATGTTAACTGTACCTACTGATAATACAAATAATAGTACTAATGATGTAAAACAATAATGAATGGAAACTAAGTCATATACTGGAAAAGATTTTTATACTAGCTACTGTGATTACATAGAAGATAACCCATTATATCAAGTAGACTATAAAACATTTAGAGGAATAATTAATGATTACTTTAAATACTTGAGAGATGAACTAATAGAAAATGGTAAAGAAATAAAGTTACCATGCAGATTGGGTACATTAAGTGTAATTAAACATAAGCCTAAAGAGTATTCTGGAAAGAGTCTTAGAATAGATTATGCTGAATCAAAGAAGCTAGGTAAAATGGTATATCACTTAAATGAACATTCAAACTTCTATAAATATAGATTTTATTGGAATAAGCATAATATGCTTACATCAAATAAGACTATGTATCAATTAGTAATGACTAGAGATAATAAGAGGCGGCTAGCCCAAATTATTAAAAATAAGGAAAGGGATTATCTTGAACTTTAAATTTTACTATAACGGACACACACAGATTGATGATGTTGCTGGAGTATATGCTATTGTCAATCTATTGAATAATAAAAAATATATTGGTAGTTCTACTAATTTACGAAAAAGATACAGACAACATTATAATGCTCTATCTAAAAATAAGCATGTGAATATACATTTACAAAATGCTTTTAACAAATATGGAGAAGATAAGTTCGAATTTTGGATATTAGAAACTTGTGATAAAGTAAAAGATACCTTGATTTTCATTGAACAAAAATATATCGATTCAGATGGAGATTATAATATATGCAAATTAGCTTCTCATCATTCTGGAGAAGTTTATACAGGGCATGTTATAAAAGATGATCAAAAAAAGTGCATAGCAGAATCTAATAAAAACAGAATATGGTCAAAAGAATCTAGAGAAAAAATATCTATAGCTAGTAAAAATTCTAAGTATATTATATCTCTTAGAAAAAAAATTCTGCAATTTGATTTGAATGATAATTTAATTGCAGAATATAGCTCAATAACAGACGCCGCTATGTCTCTTGGTAATATAAATAGAAGAGTAAATATAAAAAGATGTTGTCAGGGGAATAGAAAAACTGCTTATAATTATAAATGGAAATATAAAAATGATAACGAAATTAGTTAGTTCAAAAGTAGCTATTGCAAAAGTTATTGCTGATCTAGGTTTGCAAGAGGATGAAATATTGATCTCAGACATGCGTGAATGGATTGGAGAAGGTATTGAAAAAATTGGTGCAGTACAACAGTTTGAACATATTGTTTCAGGTGTAGAAGGGGCTCCAATTATCAAAATACACTGCCATCAAGCACAGTTACCTTGTAACCTACATAAACTACACCAAGTTGCATATTCTTTTAATTGTGATGGGCCTTGGTTTCCTATGAGGAAAGCTACAGGTTCATTTGCTGCTTGGGGTTGTGATGAATGCTGTGATTGTGAAAAACCCGAAATGTGGGTTAAGGATGAAGTATTAGTAAATCTAGTTGTAGATCTATACGGTAATATTGATAAAACCGAAGCACTAGAAATGCTAAATACTAATAAAAACATGAAGACAATACTTAGGAACCTAATTAATAAGCATACTATTAATTTAGATTATATGAAAGGTAATACAAGTACGAATCCTAATTGGGATTTGCAGTACAGTATTAAACCCGGTTATATAATGACAAATGCACCATGTGGATATCTAAAATTATCATATAGTGCTATACCTACTGATGAAGATGGGTATCCATTAATTCCAGATAGTGCTTCATATATGGAAGCAATTTACTGGTACATTGCACAAAAAATAGGATTTCAAAAGTATATAAGAGGCGAAATGAATCAACGTATATATTATGATATGCGTAATTCTTGGAACTTCTACTGTAAGCAAGCATATGCAGAAGCTATGCTACCTAATGAAGATGAATTAGAGTCTATTAAAAATACATGGAACAAGATACATACAGAATTTCTTGATCATAACACATTTTATAGTCATACTGGTTCTAGACAACATATATATAATGCTAATTAATTATGAATGCAAGAAGACAAACAAATACATTTTCTGGTGGCATGAATATGGACGTAGATTATTCTGTCTTAAAAGAAAATCAGTATATTTATGCTGAGAACATTCGTATATTAACGAATGAAGGGTCTTCTTTTGCAGCAATGCAAAATATAGAAGGATTCCTAGCGTGTAGACCTTCTTCAAATTTGTCTGGTGAAACTATTATACATGTTACCACAATAAGAGATTGGGCGATTGTCTTTACTAAGATTAATGGTACAAATAACAATAATGTCTATAGAATTGATTTTTCTAGATCACAAGAAGAACCAATCGTGACGAAAGTAGTAACCAATAGACCTTTAGATATAACAGTTTCGTCTAGTAATGTTGCTGCAATTAGTAGTGTATGTAGATGGGAAGCAAGTAATAATGTAAAAGTATATTGGGCAGATGGTCATTCACAAATTAAAGTAATCAATGTGGATGATGATCACATATCTAGTAATTCATCTATTACTTCGGATACTATAGTAATGCTACCAAAGGCTACATTACCTCCATTTGAATTTAATGGATTTGGAACAGGTAGTTTAGAATCTGGAATGATACAGTACTGTTATCAATTGTTTAAAGTAAGAGGTACAGAGTCTGCAATATCTCCACTTACCCCTCTTTATCATTTGAGTGACGGAGATCAAAAAACTAATTACAATGCTGTAAAAGGAAGTTCTAAAGGACAAAATACTGGTAAGTCCATAAAGTTACAAGTAAGAAACAATAGTACTGGATTTGATAGACTTAGAATAATCTCTTTATTCTATAAGGCAAAGAATGAGGTACCTGTAATATCTATAGTAGATGATATAGTTATTGGAACTGGTTCTGTAATAAACTATGAAGATAAAGGTGGTAGCTTAGTATCGGAATTAAGTATTGATGAATTTAATTCATTAGCTAATTATACATTTATACCTGAAGTAATAGAATCTAAAGATAACAGATTATTTGCTGCTAATCTTACTGAGGAAACATGGGATGTAGAATACGATGCTAGAGCATTTAGAGCTAATTCTTCTGGTAATGTATTATTGCTATCTAACTCTGGTTCTTCGTTAAACTTTGCTCTATCAGCATTAACTACTACAAATATACCTAAAGACCACGATTGTATATGCCCATTTAATGTTGATGGTAGTGCTTATAAATACACTACTTCTCCAACAGGAGGATATATACAAGGTGGTAAAGGTAAGAATGTGTCTTATAGGTTTATTACTACAGACTTGTTAGAAGATGGATCTACTACATCAAGAGGAATGGTAAATGAAGAATTTACATTTAATGCCTCATCAAGATCTCTTACTAGTCTAGATATCAACTACGAGGGAAATGACAAATCAAATTCAATAAGTTTATCATCTGGTAATAAGATACCAAACTATTCTAATGCTGAAATAGAATCCAAAGTAAAAGGATATATGAGGGATGAAATCTATAGATTTGGTATTGTATTATACAATAAACAAGGTTTAGCATCCCCTGTACATTGGATAGGTGATATAAGAATGCCGTCTAATAAAGATTCTGGTTATAAGTTTTTTACTTCCAATGAAGCTAGTGATTATGGGTCTAATTTATCAGTTGTTACTAAACCACTTGGTATTGAATTTGAAGTAAATAATCTACCATCAGATGTAGTAAGATACGAGATAGTTAGATGTGAAAGAACATTGTCTGATAGAACTATATTAGCTCAAGGTGTAGTAAGTTGTATTACAAATTATGACAGAGATTCTAACATCTTAACACCATTCCCATATCTAGCTTATTCAAATAAGCATGGTTACTATGCAAAGACTCATAACAATGGAGATTTCCAATATACCTTTAACTTGTCAGATACACAATCTAATAATTATTTCATGTTTGTATCTCCAGAAATAGCAGTCAACAGAGAAAATGCTGATGCATTAATTGATAAGTTTCAAACAGTTGAAAAGGTAGGATTTATGACATCTCCTATTACTGCGGACGGTGATTGGGGAATTACAGAAGCTGGAGCTACAAAAGTATTAGCAAATGCTAGATCTATAAAGTACGATGGTACTACGATAAAACCAACTAAAACATTAGGTAATCAACCTAGTAATGGCTATGTATCTGGAGGATGTGTTGTGATAAATAATGATGATTTTTATGCAGCATTGTTAGCTAAATACTATGGACTATATGTTGAAAGTGGTGTACAATCAGCTGCAATAGAAAGTGCAAAATATGCTGGTCCTAGTAGTCCTTGGTTAACAAACGGTGATCAGCCTTGGTATAATGCTGAAGCAGTGACTATTGGTGACAAAGTTTATTATAACTGGGTGTGGGATAATATTAGAACTGCAGGAGATGGTGAAGTAGATAAGACTGATGCAAATAATGTTAGAAAATATGGTCCACATGGAATTTGTGCTATATTTAAAAGTGATAACATGATCTCTAACATATCTTTAGCATCAGGATCTTCAAGTGCTAGATATTTAAATGCAGTAGTATTATGCAACATGAAACAAAGTGTAAATGCTTATGGTGGCAATTCCTACTCTGCTGTACAGAATTCTGTGTATATTACTACAGGAGCTAGTGCTGAATCTAGTGTTTCCACAGTGTTGTGTTATGGTGGCGATACTTATCTAAACATATTTGATTATAATAACTGTATGTTTAGTTACAATACAGATGATTATTATAATAATAAGGCAAATAGATTATTCTTAGGTGCGTTCATACCATGTGAATCAAGTGTTAATTTAGCATTAACCCATGCTGATTCATCTATAAATAGAACTTATCAAGCTGGTGATGGATATGCTAATCATTTCGTAGAAGATGATATAGTTACTGTTGGAGATTTATACACTCAAAATACTCCATCATATGCATACAATGACGCATATTCTGCTCAGCCTAATGCAAAGAAATTTGTAGCTAAATCTATCTATAATATAGATAATCTATTAACAGATACTCGTATCATATCTTCAGAACTGAAAACAAATAATGAAGTTACTGATTCGTGGACAAAATTTAAAGTAGCTAATTATCTTGATGTAGATACTAGATTTGGTCCAATTAATGATATGAAACTGTTTAAAAATAATTTAGTATTCTGGCAAACAGACGCTTTTGGCACAGTTGCAGTGAATGAACGTTCTATTATAACTGATAATAATCCAGGTGCTCTTACTCTAGGTACTGGTGGTATACTAGACAGATATGACTACTTTACTACAATGAATGGTGAAAGTCCAAACCAATTAAGAGCAAATACTCAATCAGATAGCACTGTGTACTGGTATGATAGTAAACGTAATGAGATATGTGGTTTTAATGGTCAGTTACAAACAGTATCTAAATTAAAAGGGGTTCAATCTTATTTGAATAAGAATAAAGACTTATTTAAAAAAGATCCTATTGCAGTATATGATAAGAAATACAATGAAGTTCTGTTTACTCTAGGAGATAAAACACTAGCGTTTAATGAACAACTAGGAGTATTTACTTCATTCTATAACTACAATCCAGACTATTATGCAGAATTTAGTGATAAACTATATTTATTTAAATCATTGAAACTGTTTAAATATAATGGTGGTGAACAAGCTGATTTAGATTCTGACAAAGCAAAGGTATCTGAAATAGAATTTGTAGTTAACAAAGATTATCCACAAACTAAAACATTTGATAATGTTGAATATGGTGGTGATTTTACTACAGATACTAATTTTGATTTGATACTATTTACTACGAAAAGGCAAACTAGTGAAACATTAACTAGTGAAGACATTGATTACAGAGAGGATACTTATAAATTTGCAATTCCTCGTAATGCATTAAAGCTAAATGAAGTAGAACAGCTAGCTAATAAGTCTTATAAGGACAGAATGAAGGGAAAATATCTCATCTGTAATTATAAGTATGATTGTAATGGTGGTAATGAATTTAAAGTACCTTATATTAGTACAGCTTATAGATACTCAATGATATAATATGAAAAAGAAAATTAATAAGAAAAACGTACCAGCATATGCATTTGGCATGGATCAACTGCCTAATTACCTTGGTGGAGCTAATGTTCTTGGCTCTGCCATTTCTGGTTTATCAGGAGAAGGTTCTACAGGTGATGCTATAGGTAGTACATTAGGTAGTGCTGCTTCTTTAGCTGGAACAGGTTTTAGTATTGGAGGGCCAATTGGTGCTGCTGCTGGTGGAGTATTAGGAGCGGCTTTTGGTTGGATTGGATCTAGAAGACGCAAAAAACAGATGGAACAAATGCGGCGCAGAAAAGAAACCATGAATAAAACTCAACTAGGTATGAATGCTGCAGCAAATCAAACAGCAGAATATTGGGATGATAATGTGTTAGCATATACTTATGAGAATGGTGGTATACTTCCTGATTTAGCCTATGTAGACAATAATGAGGTTATCAGAGGGGACGATGGAACTATTATGCAAATTCCTAATAATAGACCCGGTACAGATAATCATTTAATTGATGCGTCTAATTTAGAGTCAGTATTATCTGACAAAATTAAAAGACCGGGAACAAATAAAACTTTTGCACAAGAAGGTAAAAAACTTACTAGAATGACGAAGCCAAGTAAAGGTAAAGATATATTTGCTGATAATACAAATATGTTAAATAAACGAAATGCTAACTTTGCATATGATAATCTATTATCAGAACAGGAGGAAGTAAAAGCTAAAAAAGGAATTAAACCTAAAAAGAAAGGTATTCCTGCTTATGAAAAAGGGTATAGTCTTCGACGTCCAAATATATACACAGAAGCACTAGATGAAGCTTTACATTATGTTCCAGTAGAAACACCAAAAAATGCTAAGACTAGAACTAAGGATAAATTAAGTAAGCCTATAGATCCTGTACAATTACTGGAGAATAGAAAAGAGTATTGGAGGAATAATGATTTATATTATGCTGATCAGTTACCAGATGTAGAGGTGACCGCTAAAGCACCTGCTACTCCTGCATATATGAGACACGTTCAGCAATGGGATCCATATTGGTCTTCAGTATTAGGTGCGGCTAGTGATAGAGATAAATCTAGATCAAATATCCAATTAAATCCAAATAAGCGTATAATTCAAACATATGGTAGTGCTCCTGCTTTTTATGCTCCTGTAACAGGAGATGGTATAGACGCTATTACATATGCTAATGATGAGCCGATTTCTGTTGATACACCTGTTGTACCAACTAAACCTGTATCGCCTACTCCTGCAGTAAATACAACTAAAAGTGTACCAAGTAAAAGTACTACAAAAACTCCAAGTACAATCTCAACTAAAACGGTTCCTAATTATAACTTTGTAGATGCTCCAATGCTTGATATTGAAGAACCAGTTATTGGTTTCAATGATGCTTATACTCAATCTTTAGAAGCGCCTAAGAAACCAGTTGCAGCAAAACCGGATTTATCTCCTATATCAAATACGGTAGGTAATAAAAAGAGTCCAAAAGATAAAGCTGGGGTTATTGATTATTCTCCAGACTGGTTGTCATTAGCTCCTACCGTATATAATGCTTTACAATCTTTACGTAATCCAGAGTATGAACAAACTGTTTTAAATCCTTACACAGGTGCTATTACTAATACTATGGCTAGACGTAGAATGAATATAGAACCTGCAAGATTAGCCAACAGTAGATCAAGGGCTATTTCAAATTATAACTTAGCAAATATTAATGCTAATACTGGTTCTAATTTAGCAGCAAGAACTCAAGCCGCTGTTGATGAATATGCTGCTAATGCTAATATGTATGCTACTAAACAAAATGCAGATAATGCTTACTTAGGTGAATACGCTAATACTTTAAATAATTTAGGTCAGCAATTTGTTCAAAGTAGAACTCTTGCAAATGATTTAAATGCTAAAAATAGAGCAGCTGCTAGAAGCTTTGGTACTGCTGCTGTTAGTCAATTAGGACAATGGTCTCAAGTAAACAGACAGATGAAGAATCAAGCAGCAAGAGATAACATGATTTATCCATATCTAGCTAATTTCTTAGCATATGGTAATCCTACAGAGTTAATTCAACAGATGAATAGACAATATTATAAAAGATAATTATGGTAAATAGATATGATCGTCCTGCAGAAGCGCAGTTCATAAATACATATGTTCCTCTACCATTCCAGCAATTATATACTCTAGGTAAAGAAGCAAATGCTAGAGTAGATAAAGCTATTGCAGATTTATCTGGTGCTCTGGATAAATGGTCTGATTTTAGATCACCATCAGAAAAAGATACTAAGGCTTGGTACGATGAGACAATGGGTAAAGCTAAACCTATTATTGATAAATTAGCACAAAATATCGATTCTCTTAAAACTCCAGAAGGTAGAGCTCAGATTAATTCTTTAATCAATAATGTGGATAGATATAAATTGGCTACTTTAAAGCAAAGTAGAGAGGGTATGCTACAAAGAATGGAAATGAATCAGAAGTTAGCAGCTGCCGGTAAATTTAATGAAATGTGGCATGGAGTTGATTTTGCTAACTACGATACACTTACTTCTGGAATTTATAATGATGTATCTCCTTTAGCATATAAGGATGTTAGAGAGTTATCCGATCCATATTATGCTAAATTGCAAAGAGGATATCTATACACTAAAGGTGGTTATGACTACTTTGGAAATTCAATGGAAGATATTCAAGCTGTAGCAGATGCTCATTTTAATGATATTGTTAGTACTCCAGAAGCACAAAAGCATATGCAGTTATTTAAACAAAGAACTGGGGCTACAGATGAAGAGGCTCAATCTTGGTTTAGACAACAAATTATTGATTCCAATATTGACAGGACTATTAGACCAACAAGAGAGCTTAACCAGTATGCTAAGATGGCTGCTGAGCAAGCGTATCGTAGGCAATTAAAAGCTGCAGAAAATGCTCAAGGATCTCCAGTACAATTTACTACTAAGCTTGCTGCTACACTTATGAATAGGCCATATGGTCCTCAAACATCTGAAGAAGGAAACAAATTAACTTATAATTCACAATTTGATAGAATCCAGAAGACATTTGCTCCTGATAGTAAATATAGAGACATTTATATTAATAGAGTAGATGAAAACGGTACTCAATTACCTTTAAATAGAAATAAGAGTGCATATGGTATTATGTCAAGACTATCTACAGATATTGGTTCACAAGCGAACTTTATTAATGATGCTATGCTTGATAAATCCTCTATGGTTAGAGGATTAGCAGGTGCTCCAATTTATTCTGGTAATAGCGTTTATGGAATGATGACACCTGAACAATATATCAACTCTAAGTTTGGTTTAAGCGTTAATGAAGCTAACTGGAACCCAAATCGAGTTAAATTTGAAAGAGACCTTATTGCTGGTAATATTCCTAATGTGGGAGTTACACCTACTAATAAAGTACTTATTGAAAATGGTATTCCCGGTGATGAACAATTCACTCAAGAATACAAAGCGTATGTTCCAGTACAATACTTCATTGATAATGGCTACGACTTTGGAGAAACTGATCCTGAAAAGCTAATTAAAAATGAAGACTTTAATAAGTTCTTATCAACATTAAATGGTAGATTACCTAGTCCTTCTGGAGACATTGTTAAGAAACCTAATATCAAATTTGGTAGTGATAAAAATGCTGCATATAGAGAGATACAAAGTAGTGGATGGTTATCAGATCCTCAGTATGCTGCAGCTATTCAGTATGATGGTATTTATGTAGAGGTACCTGTTATGCGTCAAGTACTTAATAATCAGCAAACTAGGGAAAGAGCTAATTTGGAAGAATTCCAGTATACTAAAATGGGTTCTAAATTAAATGCTGCTTACAGAGGAGATAATGAAGAATTAATCTATGGACAGTAAAAACAATATACAAGATATATCATTAGCCACTAGACTTCGCAAACAAAATTACGAAAAATATCTAGATGGTTCTAATGCTTCAAGTATTGGAGTAGGATCTACTGTAGATCCTACTTTGGTGCTTAGAGACTTAGCTGGTTATAACAAAGATAGTTATAATAAAGATTTAGATACAGAAAGCACTCTAGATGAAAGTTCTAATGATCTTAGTACTACAGAATTAATATTTAATTCTGCAAAGGCAATGCTTCGTGATATGAACGAAGCACAGTTGTCAAATACTAGAGGTGTATTACGTAGGGAAGTATTACCAAATATAGACAGATTTAATAGCAATCTTAATCTATTTTCTGCATATGACAATTTAATGTCTGAGAAGAATTCTCTTCTTAATCAATTATCTACTACTCAGGATAGTAATGAAGCAGACGCAATAGCAATTCGATTACAGGAAGTAGATAATGAATTAAATCAGACAAAAGAAGGATTAAGCGCATTGGGTGTATCACCTGATTTAAGTAATGCTCAAGAGGTACGTGCACAACAAGAACAGCAATTACAGTCATATAAAAATAGAGCTCAAGAGCTATATGATGATATAGCTACAGATGAGGCTGATATTGCTAGATATAAAGTAGATGAACGCTTCCAAAGAGGTATGGAAGAGAATAGCGAATTTAAATGGACAGAACCAAGTAAATGGATATATTCTGTACCATCCGCTGTAGGTTCTTCTTCTTCTGCTTGGATGTGGCAAATAGCACCATATGCTACTACAGTGTTAAAAAGCGTAATGACTAAGAGTCTATTGAAAGCAGGTACTATGGCATTAACTGGAGCTGCTGCTGGTAGTGTAGCTCCCGGAGCTGGTACTCTTGCAGGTGGTGCTATTGGAGCTGCTACAGGAGCATTAAGCATTGCATTAGATCTAGGTAATGCTGCTATGATGATATATTCTAACTATAAGCAAGCTGAGAATGAAGCTAATGCTAACGTATCAGATGATTATAGAGATAGAGTATCTAATATATTAAGTCAAAGCGGTAGTTCTGTACAAGCTGTAGTTAATGCTGCTAGATCACAAGATTTACCAGAAGAGTTCAGCAAACTTACTGATGATAAATTGTTTGAAAAGATTCTTGACGGTCAAATTCAAATAGAGGATCAATCTTTAAGTAATGCTATATCTCAAGCAAGACAAGGTCTGGACAGAGATTTTGCCCAAAACATGGCTATCACATGGGCAAGCAATTTAGCGGAAGATGCTCTTATGGTTCCTTACTTTGGAAAAATTGCAGATGGTTGGATTGGGAAAAGTCTTAATACAGTTGCATTTGGAATGAACCCTATTGAAGGGTTAGGAGAATTAGCAGCTAGTCAAGCTAAAAAGAAAATGTCCAAGTATGTATTAGGTAGAAATGCAATTGATGTTGCAACAAAAAAATGGGCTAATAGAGCCGCAAAAGCAGCATATGTTGGAACGGATTTAGCATTGCGTAATGCTGCAACTGCATTTAATGAAGCAATTGAGGAAGGTTCACAATATACTACAGGTCAAGCCTATAAGCGTGGGGACTTTGATAGTTCTGATTTAGATATAGAGGGATTAGCGTCATCCTTAGTAGGAGCATATAAAGAGAAAGCTACAACTGTAGCTAACATCCTAGGAAGTCCATTTGGCTATCAAAACCCATTATATGAAAATGATACAGAATATTGGAATAATGTTAAGTTAGGAGCTGCTGCAAGTCTGTTATCTCCAATCCAAGGTACTGTTAATGTCAGAGGTGCTTATTCTCTTGTGAAAGATACACAAGGGATGGATAGAGTAAATGAGTTAGCTGCAAATGAAATCAATTCTAAGGAAGAGATGGAGAAAGCAATAACTTATGCTAGTGGTAAACTAAAAGGGCATGAAGCTGAGATTGTAAATGCTTGGAGTATGTTAGCTGATGGTAAAACAGAAAACTTACCAGAAGGATTTAACAGAGAGGATGCATTAGAAGAAGCTAGATTTGCATCTAGAGCTTTCTCTTTAGCTAAGAGTAAACAAATGAAATCCTTAGCTAAGACTATGGGTATTGAAGAAGATACAGAAGAATATGGTATACTTGTTGGTCTTGCAATGCAAGCAGAAAAAGAGTACACTTCTTCTATTCAAAATGCCAGAGTAAGAAGACAAGAATTAGATAATGCTAAGAATAAATTTGTAAACGATCCTATATCAGAGGAAAGCCTAACAATTGCTATAGATAGTGCTTATAGACAAATTAATGATACAGCTACTACTCAAGATGAAATTATATCTAAAGACGAATTAAGAGAGATTTATGATAGGCAAAGAAATTTGAATATCATGAGTAATATGATTACTGAAATTGATACAGCAATAAATCAATTGAACGAAAGTAAAAATGAGTCTGAGTTCAGAGGTAATCAATACTCTTTGGCTAAATTAGAGGATATGAAATATCGTCTAAATGCTAGAAAGAAATCTATTCTAAAGAGTATGCCATCTTGGTATAAGAATAATGCTAATACTATTAATAATGTAGATACAGCTATGCAGTTCGTTACTATGAATGAACATGTATCTGGTCTTAACAAAGCTACAGAAGATAGTATATTAGCAGAATTAATGTTAGAAAGGAATAGAGAGATCTTAAATTCATTTCATGGTATAGATAATGGTAGAATTACTCCTACTGAAGAAGTAGAAAGAGAGAATATAATAGAATTAGGTAAGACTAAACCTTACAAGAAATCTAAAAAGTTAAGGCTTACTGCTTTAAGAAATATCCATGAGCATCAAGGAGGCACTCTTATTAGTGAAATGTTTGATTTATATCAAACTAAAAAAGCTGAAAGTAAAGAAGCTGCAGAAGGTGCACTAGGGGTTACTGAACAACAAACAGCATCTAAACCTGTTGTCCCTTCTAAGCCTGTCACTGCTCCTACCGGCCCAATGCGTACTGAGCAACAAGCAGCGCCAGAAGTTGAGCAAAAACCTACTCCTCAAGTAAGGAGAACAGCTAGACCTACTCAAGCTAATATTGCATCTCAAGAATTAAGTGAAGCAGATCAAGCTATTATAGCTGCTGCAGAAGGACAAGATATTGGTTTAACTCAAAGAAAACAACAACCACAAGTTGAACCTGAAGTTCAACCTCAAAATAATGACAGTGCAAAAACTGAACCTGTTGAAACTACTAATGAAATATTAGGTGCAGATGAAGATCCATTTGCTGGTGGAGTAGGTGGTGTAGAAACTGAAGATGTATTTAATGAATATGGTGGTGCTGTTGAGGAACCTACTAAAACATCAAAGAAAGCTAAAGAATCTAAACCAAAAGCAACTAAAACTGAGCAGGCTAAAAAGGATACTGCAAATGCTAGAGAAGAATTTAATGAAGCAGCAAGAAACTTCTTTGATCTTCTTGAGGATGATACTTTAGGGTTCGCATTTGATCCTGCTGCTCAAGCTGAAAAGCAAGCAAAAATATTCAAAGCTTTCTTGACAATGCTTGGTAAAGCATTTAACTTAGGAGCATACAAGTTCAAAGAAGTAGCATTGAATATGTATGAAGCTATTGGTAGGGATAGAGAAAAGTTATCTCAACATTTTGATGCTATTAAGGGAGCATATTCTACTGCATACTACAATATGCCAGAGAATGTTAGAGGTAAAATGACAACACCAGCAGAAGTCGCTGAGATTACTGTAGATGATTTGTTTGATCCACAACCAGCAGATTTAACTGAAGAAGAAGTTAACGATGCAACCAAAGATGGAGTTATACCTACACCAGTAACCCCCGGTTCGGTTCCACCTGATGCTATTAGTGATTCAGAATTAGCTGAATTCACAGAGAATAGTGAGTTAGGTATTTTAAATACTTTCCATTATACTCCTACTGCTAATATTGGTGAAACTATAGAATTAGGCGGTGCTAGAATTCAATTCTCTCCTAACTCTGAATTACCTAAGCTGTTTAAAACTAAACAAGATAAACTTACTTATGAATATTCTGTAGCACCTTACTATGATAATATTCGTAAGAAGACAGTACAATGGAATGATCCTAATACCTATGATTATGCCAGAGTAGGATTAATAATTACTAATACTGAAAATAATAAAAGGTATTGGGTTGCAATGCGAAGCCCGAATAATATTCGTAATCTTACTCCAGAAGAATATCCTGAGATGATAAGAAAACTACGGGAACGTAGACAAGAAATTATCTCTAGGTTTGTAATGAAAGATTCAAATGGGTCTTTACTAAATAAGGTAGATACTAGAATAAAGGTAACTCCTACTAGATTGTTACTGCATAATGCTATTGAAGGTACTATTTCTCAAGAGATACCAGTAAATGATAAACAATTTAAAGATGTATTTCAGTTTAGTGGTAATCTAGATGAAGAGATCAATAACTTTGGATATAGTACTGGTGTTAGAGGTACAAGTACTATATTTACCGTAGAAGGTGATAATACTGGTTTTATTGGTACTACTTCTGGTGGTGTGTATTATATTATTGATGGTAAAAAAAGATTATCCGGTAGACCATTACCATTAAAATTATCTTTAGCAAGATTCAACTCTTATCCTAAATTAGCAGAGGCAATCTCTACTATAGTGTTTAGAAGCGGATTTAAGGGTGGACAGAATATAAATAATACAGATTTAATTGCATCTGATATTATTGAAATGTTCTTAAACTATGGTGAACCTACTTCTGTAAATAATGACTCTGACATTAGTGATTCTGCAAAAGCTAATTTGCGTAATAAACAATTGTATATAGATAATAAAGGGCAATTTGGTGTATTACACTATGGTATTAATGAAGTATCATTAGCTGGTTTATCTATTGCACAAAAAGAGCAAGAGAGAAAGCACTTTGAAGATTGGTTATTGTCTAATGGTTCTATGCCTTTTAAGGTTCCTTCAAAAGGGAATGATAAGTTAGCAGTTAACATGAAAATGAATCTATTATTTTCTGGTAGATTAGCCAGTAGTGTTGAAAAGGCAGGTGGTAGATTGGAATTATTTGATGGTATAGTATTTACTAGAGAAGATATGAATCATACATTATTGTCTTGGATGGTAAGAAATGGTATGATTAAATCTAATCTTAATGCAGGAAGATATGAAAGACCATATGTAATTGCAGATGGTATGACTCAGGATATGCCTACAACTATACCTGATTCTACAGCAACTCCAGCAATAGAAGAAGCTCCTAAATCTGAAGCGCCTAAACCATCTAGAAGACGTAGATCATTTAGCGATTTATCTAGTATGGGTGGTAGCCAAAAAGAAGTTAAAATAAACTTCACTCCTAATAAGAAATATACTACTAAGGAGAAACTGAATAAGGTGCAAGCTAAAAACTTCTTGAAACAAAAGTTAGGTATGACAGATGCAGAGATTAATATAATTGATGCAGCTGTATCTTCTGATATGCCCGCAACAGCTTTATCTTATATGACTAAAGATAGTATTACGTTATATAATAGTGATCCATCTGGTGTAGAATTTCACGAAGCATACCATAGAGTATCTCTATTATTACTATCAGATCAAGAAAGAAACAAAGTATATGAAGAGTATCGTAGAATTCATCCTAATCTTAAGAATGCATCTGATAAATATGTAGAAGAAGCGTTAGCAGAAGAATTTAGAGGGTATATGATGTATAAGACTCCAAGAAAGTCTTATAGGATTACTAAGTGGTTTGAAAAACTACGAGACTTCATTATGTCTTTATTTGGTAGAACTACTCCTACTAAAATCTTTAGAGGCATATATGAAGGTAAGTATGCTAATATCCCAGTAAGCCAAGAAGCTAAAGATAGATTTGAGAAAGCTTATAGAAATAGGGTAAACTTTACTCAACATGGGTACACTTTCCAAAACATAAAATCTCTTGATAACTATAATCAGGCTGTAGAATTCTTTGCAATATCTTATATTAATCAATCATTAAGTTCTCAATCTTTTGTAGATGATCTTACTAAAATACAGATTGATTACCAAGATATGCGTGATCTACTTGAGGATTTATCATATGATGATAATGCTACACCAGAGCAAAGAGCAGCTGCTAATGAATTATATGAGCACTTTGATGTATTCCAAAAAGATATTAAGTCCTATCTTGATTCTTTAAGCTTAAGACAAGTAAAAGAAGAACAGGAATATGATGAAACTGAGGAAAGAGATGGTGGTGAAATTGAAAAGGAAAACTTTGATAAATATGATAAAGCTTCCTACGAAGTATCTGTATTACATAATATTAGACCTGCTGTAAAACTTTTCTTATCTTCTATTGAAGATCGTGTATACGATAAAGCTACAGATAGTTATGTAAGAGATATGAATGCTGAAACTGGTATACCTAGAGTAACACCATTCCTTACAGCTTGGAGAAGAATTGTAGATAAATTATTTGATGAAGATACTTATGATGGATTAATCAGGAAATCTGCTCAATTAGCAAAAACCGATCCATTCTATGCTTCAGTGTATAATAAGTTATCCTCAGTAAAGGATTCTAATCTTCAAACTCAAATATTTCAAACTATTACTGGTTATAGGCATAACTTCCTTACAGTAGGATTCCAAAATATTGGAACAGATACTATTCAATACATAGCCAACTTAGGTGGTAGTGTTAATCTACGTAATGGTAAAAGACTAGTTGCAGATTGGAATAGAAACTTCTATAATAGTAATATGGTAATTACTGATGCAGAAGGTAATCGTAAGCCTAACATGGAGTTACTAAAGACTATTAGAGATGATATCAACACATTAAATACTAGGTTAGCTAGAATGAATGAATCTACTAGCAATGAAGATTTCAATGCAGTCTTATATAGCTATGTAGATATATATAATAAGATTGGTATTGCAATTAATTTTGATACTTTGTATCAAGCCATTGTAGATAAGGTATCGTCAGTCAATTCAGTTAATAAGCCTACAATACTACAAGCAGCTAAAGAGTTATTATCTAGTAATAGAGATGGTAGTTTAGCTAAAGCAATTCCTGAAATTTTGCGTAGGCCTGTTAAAGACAAACCTAATGATAGGATTAAAAGATCTATTGATGGTGTGTTTACTGGGGAAAACAGTATATTAAACTTAGCTATTGTTCATTATCAGCTTAATAACAATAATCTAGAGGAGAAAGTATTAGGACCTAAGAATACTACAGTGTACCCGTTATCTAAGCATAATTATCTTACTTTGGAAATTAAGAAGCTTAATAATGATAGAAATTATGTTAGTAGATTATTAAAATGTCCTATTAACTCTTCTTCACTAGTTTATAATACATTAAAGAATAGTCCTAATACTAGGCTTACTGTAGGTACTTTACTTAATATTACAGAATATAATTCTGGTAATACTGGTACAGATTATCAATCGGCTCCTAGAATAGAAACATTTATTTCTAAATTTGTATGTTCTGAAAATGATATTCTTATCTTACCTACGATGTCTGATAAAAAGACATATATGCCAATTCAAGGATTAAAAATGTTTAAAGGTCGTACTTTAAACATTACTCCTGTTGACGATTATGTTGAAATGAGATTTTCTGATGATGTATTAAACCAATTCTATAAATACTACAGAAGTGAATATGATGCAATTCTACAGTATCGTAGAATGAAATTAGCAGAAGATAAGATTGATGATTCCAACAGACCTACCATGTACTTTGGTAAAAGAGGTGAGGATAACGGTAAAGGAGGTAAGTTTAGAATTGCTCGTGGTGTATATCATTATACTGGAGATGGTAATGTACAATACATATCTTTTAATTCAATGAGTGATAAAGAATTAATGGATTATTTTAATAATACTGCTCAATTGAAAGAAGATCTAAATACTACATTAGGAGTATTTGTTGATAAACAATTAGATTATATACAAAGATTAGGTCTAATTGAGAAAACAACTGATGGGTATTATAAGAATAAATTCTTACCTGTAAGTTCCATTAATGACAGAGCTAATAAATTATCTAATGATATTGCTACATTAGCAGGAAAGGAAAATGAACTAAATAGGAACCATATAGCTATTTATGATGCTATTTCTACATTTACTGTTAATAACTTTGTGTCAATGTTTGAAACAGAAAAAATCCTGTATAAAGATGTAGCATTCTTTAAGAATTATCCTGATGTATCTAAACGTCTTGCTGGTACATTATCAACTGGTGATAGACCTAGAACAGACTTCTCTGATCCTAACCATTTAATGAATAAAGTTGCTAGGTATAAACAAGGTAGATATAATGTGGCTGGATTAAAAGATGTTGAGTTGCGTACTAATCAACCAAAAGAGTTATACAAAGCAATCTATGATGCATATGTAAGGGAATTAATGGAAAACTCTGGTAAATATACCAAAGAATACATTGATACTGTATTTGAATCTGGTGATCTATTCAGTAATGAGAGTATACCACAAGGTATCAAAGATAAAGCTAAAGAGAGTACAGAGCGTGACTTATCATTGTATGGTGATATTAAGATGAATAAAGAAGGTAATATTGAGGTTAATGAAGAAGAAACTCCAATTAACCAAGCCGATGCATCTGTATACTGTTCACCTACTATGTATAAAGCTATCTTAGCTAGTCAAGGTTTATTAGATCCTAAAGTAGAAGAAGCTATTGATTATGTAGAGCAGCATGCTGATGATTTAGGTGATATCAGAAAATATGTAAATACATTATCTGCTGTATTATCTCCTAAAAAGATGGTATACTTTGGTAATGAAATACTACAACCAATACCCGGTGAATTCATTAATATGCCTATCTTTAATAAGATGGCTATATTCCCGTTATTTAAAGTACTAGCTACTGGAGATTTAAGAGTATTGTATGATAGGATGAATGATGTTAATAATCCTATTGATATGTTTACTACAAAATCCGCAGTAAAAGTAGGTAATATCAAAGAGTATGATTTCTATACAGATGCTACTCAAAATGAAATAACAGAAGAATTCAAAAAGGATGATAAAGGAACCTATTCTAAACCTATTGTATATAGACAACAGAATTTTGGTAACTTACTTAATCAGATGCCTATTGAAGCCCACGATGCTGAAAAGCGTATGTTGGTTACTCAGGCTATGAAGACAGTATTCTCAAATATTAGATTGGATGGAGACTATTTTATTCCTTCTAGTAGCGGTGTAGACCAAGATACTACAGGTAGAAAAGGTAAGAAAGTTAGTGGTAGACAGCTAGTTAAATTAGCAATGGACGCTATTGATAATTTATCAGATAGAGGACTCAATAGAATTCTTAAGGATTTGCATGCTGAAAAGAATGAAGATGGTACATATTCTTTTAAAGACCTGCAAGGTATATCTGATAAATTAGTAAGGGATATGATTTCATCTAATATGGATTCTGATATTATTGATCAAGTTACTCTTGATGAAACTGGTAATTTTAAAGTTCCATTGTCTGCTTCTCCTGTAGCTAAGCAATTAGTCACAAAGATTATATCCGCAGTAAACAAAGAAACTGTAGATATTAATCTACCAGGTGGTACATTCGTACAGATGTCTTCCTTTGGTTTAAAATCCATTGATAAAGTAAAAGCTAGTGAAGCTGGTCAATATTCTAAGTACCAAATCAATAATGGTGAAAGACTTAAACTAATTGCAGATGATAGATCTATGGAGTGTGTTATTTCAATAAATCTATTGAAACACATAATCCCCGGATATGAAAATATGTCATTCTTACAAGCTAGGCAGTGGTTAATGGATAACAATATAATTGGTCCAAATGCTTCACCATCTGCAATGGCATATCGTGTACCTACTCAGGGTATGTCTTCTATCGCTGCTTTAACTATTAAAGATGTAGTAATGTCTCAAGCTGGAGATATAATTATATTACCAGATGAGTTTACTGCAAGAACTGGTTCTGACTTTGATATTGATAAGTTATTCTTAACAAGATATAATTATACTTCTCGTAGAAGTAATAAACCCGGAAGAGAAGCAACTAAAGATGAAAAAGAATTAGCATTAAGTGGATTTAATGAATATGCTGATGAAATCTTAGCTATTAAAGACGGTGAGCCTGTTACAAGAAGATCAACGCAGAATATGGCAACATTAGTTAATGATTATCTTAAAAGTAAGAATTCTAATGTTGTGTATGATGTTACAGACGCAACCTATAAAGTTTATCCTTATATATCTTCTAAGACAGAATTTGATTATAATAAGTCAATGAATGAACAATCTCAGGGTGCTATAGAAAACCTATTGATTGATACATTTATGGCTTCATTACTTGATTCTAAGAATACTCACGATACTACTAGACCATTGGATGTTCCTGTTAACATCATGAAAAACGGTATTGTAAAGAAGTATTTCCCTGATAAAAAGAATGATGCTGCTTTATATGAGTATACAGAAGAATATCAAGATACTTTAAAACAAGACTTTGCTGATAGTAAAGGTGGTATTGGGCCATTTGCATTAAATAACCCGCATCATGTATTAGGTCAGTTAGTTGAATTAGTAATGCAATCTCCAGAGTACTTACCGAATATAGGTAACTTGCATAAAGTAAGTGGTGTAGATGATATTCATATTCTAGACTGGTTATCTGCATTGATTAGTGCTCACGTTGACGTTGCTAAGGATAACTATATCATCAAACTAAATGTAAATGGATTTACCTATAATCTTACTAACTTTTTATTAAGAAATGGTGCTGGCAAGAATACTATGTATTTTGTTTCACAAGAGATCATGAAAGATCTTGCAAATGATTATATACAGAGTAGGGGAGTTTATGGCATAGATAACACTAAACCATTCTATAGAAGATTCCAAGAGAAGGAAAAAGCAGTATATGATAAATTTGTTACTAAAGCAAAGAGTTTAGCTAAATCCAATGAGGATAAAGAAAATCTTGATCTCTTGCTTAAGAATGAACAAGTTACAGATCAAGTATTGTTTGAGGTTCCTGAACAAGGAAAGTTAGGTTATTTAGAAAATCTTCTTCGTAAAGCAAATGATAAAGAAAAAGATTTTGATTATTACTATGGACAAATACTTGTATATAAGTTATTCAAAGAAATAGAACCTATGGCTCAGGCAATGTCTGATCTTGTAAAGGCTTCTCAAGTAGATACTAAGAAGTTTGGTAAGAACTCTATTGAAATGAGAACTTTCTTACAGAATGTTGCTGATTGTTATACTAGTCCATATTTCACATCAGAAATGATTAATAAATTCTTTAAGGAAACATTCTTACAAAAGAAGATAGATAATAGTATCAAGTTCACATTGGATTTACTTGGTAAAATTAATATACAATCTTCTGATGAGTACTATAGGGTATTTAGATCTCTTATTAATGCTAGTGGATTTTCCAAAGTAAAAGATAAACAAGCTGTAACAGCATTTACTAATGCTATTGATTCTTACTGGAGAGCTTATGCATTGTATGATAGTACTAGTAGTCCATTAATTAATAGTATGAAAGAGCTGAGAGACCTATTCATTGGTCCTAATACCATTGCTAAGAGAATTAATAGGATTAAAACTGATATTATCTCTGATGCTGCTTCCAAAGGTGGTAAATATCCAATCATTTCCGTCACTAATGGTAGAATTAGTAATCTATTCCTTAATAGTATTACTGGTGTAACTGATACCACAGGTAAAGCTATAGATTATGTTCGTTTAGATTATTCAGATGATATTAGTTCTAATGCTAGTAGACAGATTAGAGAATACTGGCAAGAATTATTAGATAGTGATAATCAAGAATTACATGATTTAGCTTATGATTTAGTTCGATATGCAGTATTTAGTGGTCATGGTACTAAACACTTGAATTCTCTATTTGATTTTATACCTACTAGGGTATTAGATGAACTTGGTTATTATGAAACTGTAAGAACTTTAGAGAAAAATATAGATGATTTCTCTAATCTGTTCACTCCAGATGATGTAGATGAAATCTATCGTAATAACTGGCAAGATAATAACATGGTTCCTGTAATAAATACAAATACTAAAGGTATCTATATTCATAGAGAAAAAGTTGGTAATAGATTAGTTCCTGTAGCTATTAAAGGATCTTCTAGAAGATATGTTTGTAAAGATGATACTGATGTTCCATTGTACCATCCATATGTTAAAATGAGAGATAACAATGCTACTGGTGGATATAATCTATATAAATATGTTGGTACATTTATTAAAGATAATGGTAAAACTAAAACATATAAACCATTATATATATTAGTGAATAAGAAAGGATTTAGACAAGGTGGTAAAGGGTTTGTATCTGAATACTTATCTCCATATACTACTGGAAGTAAATATATATCTAGATTCTCTATTATTCCGGGTAATAATGTTGCTCCAAGATTTGCTAAATATGATAATAACTTCTTAGAAGATATTCCAGATATTATTAACAATGAGATTGTACCAAAAATTAATTCACAAACTAATAAGGTAAGTGGTAAACCATTAAGTGGAGTATTTTATTCAAGAAATACAATTGATTATATGTTTAGTACTGTTGAAAATGATTCAGCTCCATTAGTAGATACTAGTATGGATGAAAATGGTGAAGTGGTAGAAAACACTATTGAACAACCTTCTACTTCTGAAAATGAACAGACTGAACAGACTGAACAGACTAATGAATTCAATAATGAGAATGAATTTCCTACAGATGAAATGAATCATTGTATAAAGTAATCATATATGAAAATAATTTGTCCTAATTTAAAAAATGAAGAAGTTGCAAGAGAATTTGAAGAATTAAAAAATGCAACTAGTGAAGCAGCGGCTTATCATATATGGTCGCAGAACAATGGTAATGGCATAGATAAGGCTCCCAATGGGGAGCCATCTAAGCTCTTTTCAGACCTTTTAGAGCATTATAATGGTGATAGAGTAGCTGCTATTCAAGCTAAAGCTAGAACTTATTCTAAGAGTTTTAAAGAATGGTTTGGTGAATCCAAAGTAGTAGATGAAAATGGTGAACCTTTAGTAGTATATCATCACGCCAATTCTCCTATAAACGAGTTTTCTATAGAATTTGATAACTACTTTTCTACAATCAAAAACGGAACGAAAAAAGCTTTATTCTTTACTGGTACAGCAAATCCTAAAAAAGGCACAGTTTTAGATAGAGAATATAAATTTCCTGTATTTTTAAAAGCTAATACTGTAATTGAAAAAACTGGTACAAAAGACGATTTAAAAAAACAAGGAGAAAGTTTTACTGCAACTATAAATCGTGCAGCTGAAGAAGCAGATATTGCTATATTTCACGGTATTGATGACAATCAAGAATTAAATCAAAATATTTATGTTATAAATAATCCAAATAATGTAAAATCAATAGATAATCAAGGTACATTCTCTACTCAGGAGAATAACATATATCTAGCAGATAGTAACACAGAAAATATAAGTCAATTAGAATCTATGCAATCTTATAGTAATAGTAAAGAACTATTAGATAATATGGATTCTGAAATGGCTACTGTACTCAATGATGTTGCTAGTAAAATAAATATGCAGCCAGTATCTATTGAATATATAGATAGACCATTAAATGAAATGTATCCTGAAGCTACTTACTGGACACCTGCTATATATGACAGAAAATCTAACGCGATTGTAGTAAATAGAAATGGTGATTTCAGTAGATATGGTTCATTAGAAAATGTATTATTACATGAAATAGCCCATGCTATTACTCTAGACTCGTTAGCTTCAAATACTGAAGCAGCGAATGAACTTAGAAAGATTCAAAAAGAGTATGCAGAAAAGCATGATGACCATGCTAGTAAGAATGTATATGAGTTTGCTGCAGAGCTATTTTCTAATCCTGAGGTCATTCACAATATGTTTGACTTCCCTGCTACAAAAGGAGAAAAAACATTAATTCAAAGGATTATTGATTGGTTTAAGAGATTGTTTGGTAAAAATACTACTCATCAAGATCTAATTAATAAAATAGTAGATAATGTTATTGAATTTAATGCATATCAAACTCTAGAGCAAAGAGAAGATTCTTATGATTATATACCCGATGTTTTACCAGCAGCCAGTAAGCGTGAAGAAATTGCTTCTATCAAACTCAGATCTGTATTCTCTGATATGGTTAAAACAGCAGAGAACCGTGTGGCTTCTTTAAGGTACAATGTTATAGAAGATAAATTTGATAGAAACGAAAATTTACGTAATGACAAATTACTATCTAGTCTTAGAAGTATCCAGAATTCTATAACAGATGTAGAAGGTGTCAATAACATTACTAATTTCCTTAATGGTAGTCTAGAGTATGTAGATAATGTAATATACAGTCTGGACGAAGCAGAAAGAGTAATCAAAACTATTGATGAAAAGATAAGTACTGCACAGATAACAAATGATACTGAAGAACTTACTAAACTAAGGACTGCTTTAGATAACTTTGGTGCTGAGTATTTATACCCACATGAGAGTAATTTACGTAAACTTTATAATGAGCTAAATACAGAATTTAATAGGAATATTTATGAAAATATATTAGGTACTAATGAATTTGATAATATATTATCTGTAGTAGATGGATTGATTAGAGAATTCTCATCTAAAAAGATGATAGATAGAGAAAACATTGGTTACATGTATGGGAACTCAGTTAGAAGAACAGTAGAAAAGTTCTTGCGTACTGAAATGGAAGAAGCTAAAGATCCTAATATAGATAGAGCTCTGATGAACTGGCTTACTTTTGATGGTGATTTAAATTGGTATCATAGATTCTTTGCTACTCCTGTAAACTCACCTAAATTTGTTATCAAACTATTGAGAAAAGTTATTGGGGATGTTAACTCTATGACTCATAAACAGGTTTATCGTAAGTATGCTGAATTATATAAAGCAGCAAAAGAAACAAGAGATCATAACCTTTTATTTGAAAGGGATGTAGATGGTAAAAAGACTGGATATTTAATTAGAGATCGTAAATATGGTGTATATCAAAATAATAAATATAAGTTTAGAAAAGATTGGCTAAAGAATCATAAATTAGCCAGTATTGATGAGCTTAAACTTAATCCTTCTCTATGGATACAATATCAAAAAGATTATAATGATTGGAAGTCTGAGAATTGTGAAAGAAAATACACACCAGAGTTTTATGCTATCTTTACTAATCTAAGTATGGAAGCTAATATGGCTCTATCTGAAGTAAACCTAGAGATAGATAATATATTAAAACCATACAGAGATAGTAATACTAATAAACCTAGATTCGAAAGAATGCCAATAGATGAATATCAAAAATATATTAGGTTATTAGAGAAGAAACGGAATCTTGCAAATCCTTATGATCCTATTACTGGAGAATTAAAACCAGAAGGTAGTGTAGAAGCACAGATAGCTGCTGAACTTACAGAAGCATATGCTAAACTACAAGAAGGTTTAGAATCTAAAGTGGATATGGATGCTTTCCTAGAAGAAATGGAAAGAATGAAAAACATGGAAGGATATACTCCAGATGGAAGCAATACATTGTATAGTGCTTGGTTAGAGCGTAATACTAGATGGGAACTTACAGATGAATTTAAAGAAAAAGTATCTAGGCAAAATAAAAAAGATTATGGTGAAATATATGATAGGTTATATCAAGCTAGATACAATCTATTAAGATTATATAGAACTGATAAATTTGAACCAGATTATACTAGAATGCCTCAAGCTGTTAAGGATAAAATTAAAGAGCTTGATATAGCAATGTATAATGTTAGGAAGCGTACTAAAAAAACTGCTAGCAGTGTTAGACTATTTAAATCTGAACTTAGTGATATAGCAAAAGAAAATGGAGGTAAAAGTGCTGTATCACCTGACGATATATGGGTAGACGATAAAGGAGTAAAACACTATGCTTCTTATATGACCAAAGTAATACCAGTACGTCAACAGTACATGCATAGAGTACCAAATAGCAATTGGGCTGAGACATCTGAAGAATCTAAGTTCTATAATAAAAACTATGATAACAGTATACCAGAGACAGAACAACCTAAATTATCTATTAAAGAATACGATAATAGAAAAGCTTACAATGCTGTAATGAGAGATCCTGCTTTAGTTAATCTTAGAAATGTTATTCTAGATGTTATGAATGAAGCTAATGATAAAATTACTCACTCTAATTATAAAAATAACTATAAGCTACCACAAATTAATGGTAATATATTTAATTATTGGGGTAATAGAGGGCTTATTACAGGAACAAGAAATTATATGATAAATGCATTTGGTATTCAACCAGATGATGAAATACATGGAGTAAAAGTAGAAACTAGGCCTAATGGTACAGAAATAAATATTATGCCTACTATGTATACTACTATGCTTACTGATCCTGCTTCTGGTACTAATGATTTAATTGGAGCTATTACTAAATATTACAGAATGGCTTGTAATTATGAGAATAAAAAGAAAGTGGCCCCTCAATTAAATCTATTAGACAGTTTAATTACTAATGCTGGTTCTATTAGACAAAAAGGTTTTACTAAGCCTGCTGCAAGCAGCAAATTAGCAGATGCAGTTCATACTTACATAGGTTATCATATTTATGGTAGACGAGATATATTACCTGAAGTAACATTAAAAGGTTATAAGATTTCTTTAGATAAAGTATTTGAGCATTTTTCAAGATGGGGTAGAGATATTGGTTTGTCTTGGAACTTACGTTCTGCAATATCTGGTGGAGTTGCTGCATGGAGTTTTTATGCTAATGATGCTTTTGTTCGTAAGCATTATAATATGCATGATTTCACTATTGCAAATAGTATTTTAACAAAAGAATTAATTAGCTTGAAAGTTGCTAGTCAATTTGGTAAGAATCAAGCTAATAATAAATTGATAGGTGCATTAGAATATAATGGTCTTACTTTTAATCAGGAGGAAGATTTATCTAATACTAATAGATGGAGAATAGGTAGAATGATTACTAGAGCTGCAGAACCATACTCTGCTTTTAAATTAATGTCATTTTTACCTAATAGTGCATTTACTGTTTCAGTTTATTTAAACTATAAGTTAATTCGATTAGAAGATGGGCAATTACATTTTATTTCTGAGAACGATTTTCTAGATAACCATTTTCTTAATAAGTCTATAGAAGAGCGTAAGGCTATATATAGAAACGCTAAAGATAATTTATGGAACGCATATGAAATGAAAGATGGGTTTAGAGTAAAACCCAAGTATGCACCATATGTTACTGCTGAGTTAGAAGAAGAAATAACTGCTAAGTTAGGGTCTATATCTAGTCATGCAGAAGGTATGGTTGAGGAAGCAGATAAAAGTGGTGTTCATTTATTACCAGCCCTTAGTACTATACTTATGTTCCGTGCTTTTATTCCAAAAAATATAGAAAATACAATATCTCCAATGTACTGGAATTACCAGACAAAAGAGTTATCGATGGGAACAGCATCAGCATATTTCTACGGATGGAAATATGGTTCTGATAGAAATCTTATTAAGCTATTGAGAGTACTTACAGGAAGAAATGATGAAAAGTTAAAAGAGTTACAAGAACAATATCCTGATGTAGATGTAAAAAAACAAATAGATTTACATATTAGGAGATTTAATGCTCAAATATTCACATATTTCTTCTGGTTAACTATATTTAACCTATTTGGAATGGGTGCAGACGATGATGATTATTGGTTTACTCAATTCTTACGATTAGAATTAAAGAAGATTTCATTAGAATCTGGTTCTAGATACAATGCAATGGATGTATTCGATATTCTTAATTCTATTACTCCATTGATTCAAACATTTGTAGATGTTAATAGGGTTATTAATCCGTTATCTTATTTGAGTAGTAGAAAATATGAAGAAATTGAAAGAGGTGCTTATAAAGGATTAAAGGGATGGCAAAGAGACTTTATTAAAGTTATTCCAATACTTAATGCCTACTATAATATGAAGAATCCACGAGAGAAGCTAAATGATATGATAAATCGTATTGGATAAACAAAAAAGGGATCGTTTCACAACGACCCCTTTCTTTTTTCAAACAATTAAGTTTTGGATACTAAAATCCAAGGCAATCTGTATCTTCAAGCAATGTTGGCTCTTGAACGTCTTGTTGCTCAGCCATTTGCATTATAAATAGTTCTTCTCTCACTGTTAACGTTACTTCATCTTTCATAATACTATCATTTATTCTAGCACTTGAACTAATAAATACATTCTTATTAGTAAACTGAGTAATGTGCTCTTTTACTTTAAGAGGTAATAGATGATAATATCTATTCTTTATTGTATATATTAGTCTATCATGCTTCGGATTTATTTTAAATATGAAGATGGTATGATAATCTATATCTCCTTTATATCTATAGTGACCTAAATATAAATTATGCTGTTTATATAATTTACACAAATTTATATATTCAGTATATGATAAACCTGCATAACTTATGTGCAGGTTTTCTTTTATAAAATAGGTAGATAACTTCTTTAATACAATATTAGAATAACATTTATTAAAGAACAGAGATACTATCATTTCCATCATACACTTCTGATCCATCTCCATCGTAATACTCTCTAGAGTGGTCCCATAAATCGTTTTGTTTATGCCAGCATATTCTTCTGATAGTTTCTGATATTATTGTAAGTCTTTCTTCTATACATTCTGGAGTAAAGTTAATAACTCTAACTTCATATCCATTATTACTTTGGATAGCAATGATATAGGTTTCTTTTGTATATTCATCTATATCTATATTCAGTTCGTACTTAAAGTACCAATGAATTGCTAACCAATAGTAAGCTAATTGTCTTCTATAATCATACTCTTCAATAGAATGTTCAAAATTCCATACATCAGCAGTAGTTTTTAAATCTACTAATGTAATCTTCTTTAGAGTGTGATCTATCATTAGCCTGTCTAACAAAGACTTACAAGATAAATGATAGTTTTCGTAAGCTTTTGGAAATTCCCAATTTATGTGGAACTCGTTGTTTTGTTCGCAAGTTTGCGGTTGTTTATATAATAATTCATTTGCTTTCTTGTGGTTCTGAATGTTCTGCTTAATAGTTTTTAGCATATTCAGATCAGCAAATGAAATAGATTTCAACTCAGTTTGCCGTTCAGTCTTAAGATACTCTATGTAGTTTTCTAGCTTTTTAGCCATTTCCTTGGCTTCTAAGAGTATTTTTTCTTCACTCTTACCTTTTGTACTATAGGCATCAGAATAAGCCTTTATAAGGGCTAAATCTGGATCAATTTCTACAGTACCAACTAGTTTATCAGCAAATAATTGTTGTTGTTTACTACTTGGAGTTTCAAAATCTAGTATTCGATAATGTGCCCAAAATTCTTCAGGTTGAAGAATATACATGTGTATCATTGTTCCTTTATCTAAATAACTAGCTTTAAGACCTTCAGCGTTTCCTTCTAGCATATCTTTTAAATATTTTGGACCTTTCTTTAAGAATTGCCCTAAATTACTATTAGATATACGAGAATTGTCATCATAGTAAGGTATACTTAAATCCATATTATTCTTCTACATTTTCTGATTCTTCCTCGTCCTTTACTGGACCTAGATCAACAATCAGATCATATTCTTCTAATACGTTTTTATTTTCCATCAGTTAACTGTTTTATTTGTTTAATACATTCATCTACTTCCTTATGATTATGAACAATAAATAAATGATACTGTTCATCTAAACCTGATTTAACTAGGTTGTACTGAAATAATTTCCACTTATAAGGAAAGACATCATTAGGTCTACCTTTTGCTTCAATTATAAAGTTATTACCTACAAAATCTGGAGTATATGTCATAGGACGTATCTTTTTGTCTTTAAACTGAAAGCTGGGAACTAATTCAAATTTTATAGGTTCATACTCAGCTTTCAGTTTATTTTCTTTTAGTGCTTTATATGTATATACTTCTAACTTACTTCGAAATTTAATATTATCAAAGACCGTTGGAGTCGCATTTATCACTTTCTTGTTTAGACTCTTTTTCTTTTTCATCTAAAATTTGTTTTAACAACTTCTTAAACGAAAGAAGATTGAGTATGTTGCTAATAGTACAACATAAAACAATAAAGGATATTAAAGCCACTAAATTAACAGTAATTGTAGTACTAAGCAGCTCGATCATCAAGTGCCTCCTTTTTTAGGTTCTCAAGTTCTGCAATTAAGTCTTCTAACTCTTTTTTAGTTACTAATATTTGTGTATTCCGTTTATTTTCAACTTTGTCATTAACTATGCTGAATTTTTCAGCAATTTTGTTAATGATCGAATAGTCAAAAATAGCCACAGTAATACCAAACAAATACATACAAAAAAGGCTAATAAGAAACGGAATAGTAAATAATATACCAATACCGAATCGAATACCTTTCCAAATCTTTTTTAATATTTTCATAGTGTTTTATTTAACCAGTTTTTAATAACTTCAAAGCCGTTATTCTTAACGGCATCACTAATATCTTTACTTTGGAATTTCTTATGTACTAAAAATCCATTTAAGCCTGTTTTCTTGCTTATCTTACGCATATTTTTGACTCCTGCAGGATCTCTATCAAAACATACTAATATACGCTTAAAACGCTTCTTTAATATGTCTAAGATATTAACTGGAATAAATGTACTTTCTGATGACGGAGATATTGCATCATAACCCATTTCTCTTAAACACATTACGTCTTTGAGAGATTTAGTTATAATCAATAATTCTCCCTTTTCAGGAAGTTGTTCTAATCCTTGAATGTCGTACTCAGTAAGATTATTACGCCATTTAGTGTATTTATCTGCTAAAGGCCTATAAATTTTAAATTTATCATAAACCTTATATGCATACATCGGACTTTCATCTTTATAAATACCTTTTACGATTCCGTCACATAAATAGTATTTAATACTACTTACATTATATCTCTTTAATGTATCTAGAGTAATACCAAACTGTTGCCAAAATTCTTTATCAACATTAGTGAATTCTTGTCTTACTACTCCAATTACGGTTTCTTCAGACTTTTCATACGCTTTAGTACTCTTTAAAACAGTGTTGTTTTTTATATTCAGATCTTTCACAATCTGCTTTAGTAGTTCATTATAATTAGTTATGCCAGTATATTCTTGCACAAATCTAATTACATCACCGCAAATACCATTACCGTGATCTTTAAATAACAGTTTACCTGTTTTCCTACTTCTAAATATCCCAAATGAAGGATTTTTATCTTCTCTAAATGGACTATTATAGATATAACCTATTTTAAATTGCCCTATATAACGTGCATATATATCATACTCTGTTACTCTAGATAGAATGTAATCTAAAGTAATAGGATCCTCTTTTTTAATTCTCTTAGAGTCGTACATAATATAGCAATTTTAGTGAGAGTAGAGGACTTGCACCTCTCCTTAGGTAAAAAATACCGGGCTATTCACACATCTGCTTATCCTCTACTAGGATTATGTGCTTACTCTCTTTTTGTGTGAGAGGGGGATTCGAACCCCCATGCTAGTATATATTAACTAGCTCCAATCTAGGTATTCTGTCGTCCTTTTCAGACTTTGTATTTCTTTACCAGACAGTACATCCACTTACGTGCGATAATACCTATTCCTCATCCCCATGATCAGTGTCAAAAAGTTTTTTAATTTCTTCAATTTTTTCTTTAGCGCCTTCTTCGCACAGGCACTCTCCTGAAGAGATATAAATGTCAGATTTAGTACTTTTCCTAGTTTGTCTAGGAACATGACCTAGCCCCCAACCACATTTAAATTTGGCAGTCCAAAATCTGAACATATGATATCTAAAAAACCAAGGAGATACACATGTAAGCATAGTAGGTAATATTAAGGGGTCTTCAAATCGCTTAAATACTACTTCTACTAATAGATACTCAATATGCTCTTCTTTGTAATAACCTAACGATTCTACTTCAGCAAATGTTGAAATCTGCACACGATAACCTTGAGATTCTAAATAATCTGCAAGTTTTAAAGCAGTATATGACTTATAAAGCATATCTTTTGCAGATACTATACAACTTTCGCATATTCCTACATGTAGTTTAATAAATTTTCCGTTTTTATCTCCTCCAGTTCTTTGTCTTTTCCTAAGAGACGGTAATCCTTCGATAAATCTATCGTAATTCATATCGTCTCCATCATTTTCATCATACTTGTAGTTAGTTTTTGATCCTCCAAATATAAGATTTTCATCTAACTTCTCAAGTTTATCTAAACCTTCTTTATAAAAGTATTTAGACTTCTGAATCTCTTCTTTAGTTAGTCCTACCCATTCAGGATCATCTACTCTAGAAATCTCCTTATATTTATCAGGACTACCTGTATCTTCTTGAACTTCACACTCAGTGTAAAATTTATCGAGATTATCAAAATGTGTCTCCAGCTTTTTACCCATGTCACGCTGCCTTTTTAATTTCGGATTTAGTTTCAGATGTTTGTAGAAAACGAGTTGAAAAATCTAACTCTTTATTGACCATTTCTTTCTCAGAATCAGTCCAGTTAGTAATCAACATTTCTTTCCAATTCTTAAAATAAGCCTTCTTCATAAGGTGTCCAGACTGAATCATACGCGTAGATGCAACTCGGCGTAGATTACACTCTTTGATTATCTCACGAAGTTTCCATACGTAGTTTACTACATCAGTATCATACTGACTTTCGTAATCTACAGAATAGTTAACTTCTATAATGCCACCGGTGAATCGGTCAATAGTAGATGCGTCTAATTGATTATTAGCCACATACTGTCGACTCGCACCATTGCCAAACGTATTAGAAGTAGCAATGATGATACACTCGGGGTGACGACATACTAAACCAGTAGTAGTCTCAATCTCACCGTTAGCAAGAGCAGCATTTAATACTTGACCTACTGCGGGGTCTAATGCAGTCATCTCATCAATCAAGATAACAGATGGCTTAGCATAATATTCTGCAAACTTAGTAGATTCTCGAGTAGGATACTTATACCCTACGAATTCCGTAGCAGAAGTACCAATACCACAAGAAATACATAAATACGGAATATTAAGTTCATTTGCAACATTGCGAGCCATAGTAGATTTACCACATCCTGCAGGACCTACCATCCAAATGTTTCGCATACCAGCTTCAATAATCTTCTTCAATTGTTCCTCTGGTTCCATTTTGGATATATCAACATATTTAGCTTCTTCAGCTAAACGTTTCTTTTCTTCCTCTAACTTCTGTTTAAGTTTTTCAAGTTCTTTACGAAGTTTATCCTGAAACTCACTAGCTTTACGCATAGTAATCCCAGAAGCAGATGTTTTGAACTTCTCTCCTTTATTGTTTGTAAGAGTGTATTTAGTTCCAAAACTGGTATCTTTCTCTATGACTTTCCAAAAATCTATCGGTTTTATACGTTTATTTTTACCTTTTTCGTCTTTAATAGTAGTAGTAATACTACCAAAAAACTCATCACCAACCTCTAGATCTTTTGGCTTTGTTTTAGTAGTAAGATTGTCTCCGATGCTACCGTTAGACTCAGACCCTTCATCATTCAACATCTTTTCAGATGCTTGTTTGAACATTTTTTCCCACTCAGTTTGTTTACCGTTTTCAACAAACTGTTGCATCATCTGCAGAAGTGGATGTTCTAAGTCATCATATCCTTTTGCATTACCACTAATCTTACCATTTTTTACTGAATATTTTAAATCTGTTAACTTTGATTCTAACTCTTGAATATCTAACATAATAAACTACTTTTTGAGGTTAATAAAAAAGGGAGAGTAACTTTTGTTACCCCCCCCCCAATTTAATTGGTTATATAATGTTCTACCTTTTTTAGAAAGGCAAATCATCCTCACTATTGTTACTTGTTGTAACATCAACACTTTCTAATGTACCATTTACTACTTGGAATGGATTAGCATTTTGTTTCTCGACATCAGCTACAATAGGCTTTTCAAATAAATCAATTCCTAACTTAGTAATCATTGATTCACCAGCATCTACTGTAGACATAGGCTCGATAAACGTGTATTTCGCATACTTCGGAAGTGTAGTATAACCTTTATCATTATAGACAACTTTTACTCTTAAGGCTTTATCCTTAATATTATCTGCAGACAAAAGTCCTACTACCCATTTAGCATACTCTTTGAAGCTTTCACCTTCAAATTGCAACTTATCCTCGTCATAAAAACACTCTAAAATCTGCTTTACACGAGAAAATTGCTTATCACACTTTAACTCAAACTCATCCTGAGTAAGCTCACCGAAACTTGTTTTCTTTCTCGGTTCCCACTCAGTGTGAGTCATAATCCTACCTTCTTTTTCGAACTTAAATTCGATAAAACTGTTATCTTGAATTGAGGTCTCATATCTAACTCCAATTAAATGGACATTATCATGAATACCTGCACTTAAAAATGCTACATCGTTTTTTACAATCTTTTTTGCTCTGCTAGAACTGTACATATACGTATATTTTAATCATTATTAGGCAAATAAATTCTATCCCAATAGGTAACTAACTTACCTTCGTTATCACTTTCAGCAATAACAATTTTCTGGCCTCTAAGATGAGGCGCTCTCGCTTCTACTATATTGTTTTCTCCGCCCTGAAACGAAATTAATGTCTGGTTTTTCTTTCTATAGACATAGCCTATAGCATCTGCTTCTCCACAGATAATATCACTAAGTCTTCCAGCAAGGTCAAGCTGCATTTCAGATAGTTCTTCACCATCCTTATTGACTAATTTATCTTTAGTATGACCTACTAAAATAAATTCTTCACACAACTCTCTAAACATATCAATAACTTTTCTAACAGCCTGTCTGATATAAAACCATCCAGCGCCATTAGGCAACATTCGAACATCTCCTCTATAGGATTTACCCATTGGAGTCTGTTGATAAAGAGTTAGAGCATAACTTAACGTTATTTCTTCTAATCTTGTTGCATTATCAATAGTTATATGCTTATAGAAGAAGCCATTACATTCTTTATTCTTTTGACGAATAGCCGCAGCAATTTCGCCTAAGTCATTTACGTTTCTAGCTTGAACACAGAGAGAATCTAAGAACTCAGCTCCTCCCTCTAAGTCAATAATCAAATTTGAATCTAATTGACTTGCTATAGTAGTTTTGCCCGATTTTGGTTTACCAAACAATATTAAGAATCTTGGATTCTTTACTTTGGCTTTAACTTTTTCAGTAGGTAATACTATCATAATGAATAGATATTAACTTACTGTGATTTGATACGATATGATAAGATTTGTAAATACTGAAAATAGTAAGTATATGTTGTTTTTAAAAATTACTCGATCACAAAAATTTCGATAATAGTAATAGATACACTAAGAATTGTTGTTTTTCTCTCCGAAGTCAAACTGTTAAAAAAGCTACGGTTTGCATTAAACGGAATAACAGTATCTCCAATCTGTACAAAATCGCTAAAGAAATTAGCCGGAATACCGTTAATCAATGCTTCATAACTATCATTACCATAATAATTACGATATGCATTCATTCGATTTACAGCGTTCTTCCAAGCTTCATATACGTCAAGATCACGCTGAATCTTCTTATAGCGATAGTTACTATCGAACAACGGACTCTTTTTCTTCTCTACAGCAAAAGGAAGAAGATAAAAAGGAGTCGAACTATCATATGAACTCCGACACGGAGTCTGATAATACGGAGTTAAACCCATTGCTTTATTAAACAAGCTTTGTGTATAACTACTTACAGAATTATTACCTGTTGTTGTTCCAAAGTAAGAAGAATTGTTGTTGGATTTACCAAAAGAGAATATATAATCTTTCATATCAGTCTTTTTTTAATTGTGAACTAAGTAGGGTTTAGTTCCATGCCTCTTTCAATTTCGATAATATTGTTGTGTGCTAGATCATTTTCGAAATCAAGAATTGCTAATTGTCCTTCCCTATTCTTTAGAATATGGAGATATATCTTGTTTTGTACTGGGAGTCGATGAGGTCCGTACACTGCAAAGCCTAACGTTTCTGGACGGGCGATTACAAGTACAACATCACTTCCTTGAAAGATAGCATCAGCGGAAGAAATGTCACTACGCATTGGATAATGACATGTTGGGTTATTAATTCGATCAGGAGATTCAATATTCCTGTTCATTTGTGAGAGCTGAATTATACTTGTGCAACCTACTTTTTTTGCATTTATAAAACAGTTCTGTAAATCTCTAATAATATTTAAAGCACTTTCATCACTTCTACCTCTTACTAGCAGTGTATGATCTAGCATTACTACTAGCCATTTATCTTTAGCAAGAGTGTCTTGAAAATACTGTATCGTATCCTTAATCTGATCAACTGTAGCTGCAGAATCTACATAGTAGATAGGAAATTTAGCAATTTGTTGTGCTTCTTCCTGTATCTTCTGAAATTCTTCATCACGAAGATCAAATTCAGAACTATATAATTCTGCAGTAGTCTTTCGCATTGAACTGCTTATTTTTCGACCTACTTGTCTACTTGATAACATTTCAAATGAAAAAGATAATACTATAACATTCTTATTAGGATTTAGACTAATTAAATCAGTTTCTAACATATTTGCAAATGAGGACTTACCTGATCCAGAGGCACCTACTATTGTATAGATGCAACCTTGTTCTATGCCACCATTACACAATCTATTGAATTTCTTCCACCTTGTTCTAAGTGGTTCAATTTCATGTTTTCTACGCATGTCAATATACTCTAAAGCTTCTTCTGTTACTTCAGATATATGTTTGAATGGTAATGGTTTATATAAGTGTTGTTCCATAAGATGTTTGTTCATTTTGTTCAACACTACATTTCATTTGCTCGTCAAGTGCTTCCCATTCACATTGGGTAAGCCATTTCCACATTGTTTTCATATAACCCATACGACCGGTCATTGTTAATTCATTCTGCTGGAATTTTAAACACTCCATCAAATGTTCGTGAGCTGCTCTACTCTTGCCTACGATAGCGTTATAACGCTTTCTACAATTGTTTTTATTGGCTCGTAAGAAGCTCTTTGTACCGTCCGGTCTAATGACAACCTGTGGATATGCTTCATAGAATTCATCAAACATCGTAACTTTTCTTTCGATAAGCGATGTTAGAGTTTCAGTCGGAAGATAAACTACTGCTTTGTCTGAAACCTTTTTTTCTATGTAGCCTTGATCAATTAAATCTTGTATTTCTGTCTCGTTCACCAGACTGATAAGTGACAGGACATCTTTGATATTAGCTTGATTATTGCCTAATACAAGATTTAAAAATACTAGCTGATTAATAGTCAAATGCTCAATTTTACTGAGCAGTTCTGTATCTAGTTCTAATATCATACACTTCTCCTTTCGTTAAAAGAAGTCTATGTCTTAGAGTATGATAATCTGTGATATTTTATGAAAAGTCCCATAGACTTAACTGTTGTGGCTTTAACTGATTAATAATCTTTGTAGCTTGTAGGATATAATAGTGATAGTTAATATTATAATCTTCAATAGATTTATCTGGAGTAAATTTATTGTGTATAGTTACACCATACCCTTTCAACATACTCTGATATTCTTTAATACCATTCTCAGATTTCCATTTCCAAAGATATAAACCATCAGTACTAACATAGAATCTGTTAACTCTCTGCTGTACTTCTCCATTATATTCTACAGTCCATTGTTTACCTGTTTTTTCTGCTTGTAGAAACTTACGAATGTCTTTACAATTCATTATAGTATCTTTCACTGGAATTCCATCTGCAAAATACTTAATGACTGCTTCTGGTATAATCTTAGGACTAAGACCTTTCCCGAGTAAGACATCAGTAATAAACATACCTTTTTTCTTAATAAGTTTACTATCTTTAGTTTCTTTGTACCCTTCTTTAATTGCAATATAATCATTAATTGCAAATTGATACATAGCTTCAAAACGTTCTTCTTCTAGTTCGAGTTTAGTTAGTTGTTCCCATTCAGTACATGCTTGTTTCATCTGTTGATATTTATCTTTCTTTAAAAGAACGAATAAACCATCTGTGTTTGCTTGTACTATTCTACATCCTAACTCGGATAGAGATTCTGCTAACATCAGTAATAGCAACTGTCCATTAATCCTACATTATCTTCTATATAAGACGCAACTCTTATATACGTTCTCTTATGAACTGCTATATGTTACCATATAGATTAGACTATATCTTCTTCTTTTACCTTAAGCGGCAGTCAGAAGTTCCCCGTTTCCACTACCATTGGCTTGTAGTGTACTCTCTTTCGAGATAGTCGTTGAACTTTTTATATAATTATTATATATAGACTTAACTTTATCTATAAATTCTTCTTCAGAAAATTTGTTTTTCATTATATTACACATTTTACAACAAGGAACGCAGTTATTCATAGAATATCCTTTAGAAGGATCTATTCTATCTATACCTGTTATCTTTTCTGATTTATTCTTATATGTTGATGTTTTTGTTACATTAGGTATTTCACCGCAATATATACAAGGTTGCGTAATTAAATGTTTAAATTCTTCTTCTGATAGATTCCAGTCTATATTTCTTTGCTTAGCATTATTTGTGTAATGAGTAAATACATTGTATAATAGAGCGTTTAAGCACTTACCGAAACGGTTGTGTATACAATTTCTGCATTTTAAATTTTCAAAATTGTGAATGCAATCTTTCTTTCTAGAGAAGATCTCACCACATTTTTTACATTGTATTTTATAATACAAATGAGCTCTATTGTTTTTCTCGTAACGCTCATTGTCAAACTCTATTATTTTGAATTTATCGTTTTCTAGTTCTAATGTTTTATCTGCTAATTTCATAATTATATAACTTAGTTACTGATTGTCCTTTTATACTAAAAACGTATAATGTAAAAGGATGTTCCAGTAGTTAAGGGAATTTTTTTCTATGCATTTCTACATAGGCAGACCAAATTCAATCTGCATTACTGCAAATGGACTATAACAAAAATTATGCTCGTTTTGTAAATTACCACTTAAACCATTTAACGCAAGTTTCAAAGTTTCATTTTTCACTTTGTTCCCATTTCTTTTTGCTTCTAGTCTTTCTGTTCTAATTTGAGAATAGACTTCTAGGAACTCTGGTCCTAAATGTTTAGGATAAAACTTATATTGTATTAGCATACTTGGATATAGGGAAGCAACGTCTATATCTATAAGCATTTCATCTTCTTTAGGTATAATAATCTCAGGATCATTTACTGAATGAATACCACCTACTCCTACAGAATATCGTAGATTGTTAAATATAAATTTATATTCATAACCTTTTCTACCCGGAGAAACTACTTGTTTTTTCATTTCTTCAAGCATTTTATTTAGGATAGAAGATTTATATTTAACAAAAGGTAGTATAACATCTTTCAATGGAATTAAGTTCATTGGTGAACGTAAATTACGTATCTGCCACCAACTTTGTCCTGTTTTTTCTAGGTATTTCTGCGTGATAATTTTCATTCCAATATTTACGCCATCTTTACTTAGGACTCTTACACCATATTCATCTTCAATAGCAATTCGAAGATCTATATCTTTCTTGCATCTGTTTAATAACTCAGAAGTTGACTCAACATCATTTATATTATATTGAATCATTTCATCAAATAAGGATTCTGGTAATGGTTTACTCCAATCATATACAAATTCTTGTACATTTGGATATTGCATAGTTACTTGCATCTCTTTCAAGCCTACTCGTAACTGTGTAGAATATAACATAGTTAGAATATCAAATGATTCAAACCATTGTTGATATTTCCATTCTTTCCATAACCCTTCTTCACCTTCTTTACTATTTACAATAACTTTACTAAAATTGTAAATAGAACTACAAATTCTCCAATACGGATGTAGTATAAGCTTTTCATAGTAATCTATCATATAGTTTACTATAGGATTATCATAATGAATATTATTATAACCTGCAAATATTATATCTGTATTAAATTGATAATCTGTAGTATAAGATTGGTTCCATGATCCTTCTGTATTATTAAACTGTTTGAAAAACTTAACTAACTCTTCTAGTTGATTTTTTCTACTAGATATTTCAAATAAATGAATTTCATTAGTTTCAGTATTTTTTACAGCGCAATGAAAGATATTTTGAAATACCTCAATATCATATACTAATACTGTCTTGTTTCTAATTTTCATGGTTGTGGTTTTAATCTCGTGGAAGAGTGCAGAATCGAACTGCCCTATATTGCATCGATATAGTACCTAGTATAGTTTATCAGGCTATTACTCTTCCTTATGTGCGTCTTTCGACGCACTTTTTATGCTGCTGCAGCTGCTCTTTGAGAAGCTATGCGGCTTGTCAAGTAACCATCAATATTATAATATTTACTGTTAATTGACTCAAGAATGCAATGATCTAACGTCGGATTGTTATATACAAACGTTCCTACGTAGTCATCCTTATAGAGATCACTATACATCCTGTGATAGTGATTCATCCACTTATGTAATGAATCCTGAGAAATGTTCATTCCTATGGGATCCAAATCTATACGTTCTTTATGCGTTTTGTCCTTAAATACATTGATACTAATGTAATAAGGATATGTTACAACCTTCTCTTTAGGTTCTAACTTACGAGGAGGCACTTTCTTTTTCTTGCCAGCATACTTAGACCGTTTCTCCTCTTTCTTAGCTTTACGCTTACTTTCCGATTCGAGGAAGTGCTTAATCTGCTTCATGACTTCCTCAGTCTGTCGAGCTTTCTGATTTTCGATACGTTGTTTCCTGTTAATACGTTTATCTATTAAACGTTGCTCTCGTTTAGAACTGCTTTCAAGCGATGCTTTTGCAGATTCGTATTGCTCATCTGACATAGATTTTCCGGAATGTTTACGGAACTGATTCAGATTTTCAATCTTCTCGTTAAGGATACGCTCAAAACGTGTTTCAGCTGATACATGTTTCTTTACTACAGCAAACTCACCAGCTAGTTTGCGTTTGCGATGTAATACTAAGCGCTGTTCGTTAGAGATTATTTTTACTCTATGTTCCTTGCGATTTTCCTTACGGTGTAGTTTAACTACTTCTTTGAAAGTTAAACCTTTCTCTGCAGCTTCTTTCTTAAGAGCTGCTGTCTTCTCTTTGTTTGATATTGTTGTTTTCATTTCTTTAAATTTTTGATAAATTTACAATGTTAATTTGTAACGGAGTGTGTAAGAGAGATTCGAACTCTCACTTTAACAAAAATGTTACGTTCTACCATTAAACTATTACACTAATTTCTTTACGCTGCAGCTTTTGCTTTACTAAAAGACATATCGATTACTTTAGCATTCTTACGTTCAATGTTTTCAAGCGAATGAACAGCATTGTAATCTAATAACTCTTTGTTAAGAGTATTAATCTTTATCGTAAGTGCCTCAGACAGATTCTTAACAAACCCTCGGGTCAATACCTCTGTCTTCTTCATGCGTTTCTTTCCTACTTTCTTAATTATCTCAGGATCCAGAGTAGGAACATGAGATAATTGCTTTTTAATCTCTTTAAGCTCGCCTACAGCGAAGATAGTAGGATAGATTGAATCTTCTGGAAGATCATTAATGTCAGTAAATCCAAGATTTAATGCTAGAGATTGCAGCTTAATCTCAATACGCTCTTTACATTTATCAAAAATACTATCTAGTAGTACTTTCATATCGTAATTACGCTTAAATCCACGGAAAACTACATTTTCCATTTTAATAATATTCCAAGTTCGAGTTATATCTGCAGATAATTTATCACGTTTTTCTATAATTTCAGTTGATGTTGTCATACGAATTGATTTTAAATGATTAATACTATTCGATTTCGCATCAACTCCCAGTGTAACTATGGGGCAACCTAATGCCCCGTAGCTTTTATGCTCGTAGAATCTTATAAAGTTCTGCTTGAGCGTTTTCAAAGTTTGATGTTAACGAATTATTAGTTTCGTCTATCTGATTAAATGATTCAAATAATTTAACCTTAGTATCGAAAATATCCGTTAAATTAAACTCTTTACCTTCAGAGACCATGTAACAAACATAAGAGTTAAATAACTCTTTAATCTGTGCACCAGTCATACCATTTGCAATAATTTCGATAGCCTCACGAGCTGTATCAGTCGTAGCATCGAACTTGTTTTCTTTCATAAAGTCGCCGAAATACAAGTTGAATACATCATATGCATATTTTCCATCCAACGCATTGATATGGAAAATCTTGTCAATTCGACCCGGACGCTTAGAGATACGTGCTTCAATTCGTTCAGGATGATTTGTTGTCATCATTACTATAGCACCGTTCTCAATATTCGGACGGTCAATACCATCTAGGAAGTTAAGAATAGCAGAATTATTACGACTACTTAACGTTGCTTCACAGTCTTCAAATACTACAATAGTACGTCGATTAATACGGCTACATTCTTGAATGTGCATTGCCATAGATTGAAAATCTGTAACGAATACTACTGGAGAATCCCCAGAATATTTTTTAGCTACGTCGTAACAAATAGAAGTTTTACCTGTACCCGGTTCACCACATAGTAAAAATTTACGTAACGGTTTCTGATTGAACTTTGAAAACATTTTAACATTGTCAAAGAAGAAGTCAACACCTTTAATAAGTTCTTCTTTACATTGATGAATAGCTGGATTACTTTGGATATCAGTAATCTCTTTATAACGCATATAGGTTCCATATCGGGTTTCTACTGCTTGTGCTCGGTAGATACCTGACTTTGGTACGTTTGACTTTACTTCAAGTTCATCTTTTAATGCGGTTTCACACAGATAATTGTAAATATCTCGAGTATACACATACATGCGTAAAACTTCATCTTGATCTGTTGGCGACGGGCATACTACATAGTAAAATACCTTATCATCAACATAATATGCTTTTACTCCAGACATTAAATTCTTTTTATAATCATCCTCATCCATTTCAAGCTTTTTAGTACTAGCCTCTGCTCGAGTGATGTAATGATGTATAAGTGGTAGTTCCTCAGTTCCATATACTTCTGATAATACAGTTTTATCTCGTGAAGAAATCTTTTCGTAATAATCTGTAATATCTGTAGTTGTAACATAGATGAGTTCTTCTTCCTTAATGCCATAATTATTCTCTAACATTAACTTCTTAGCAATATCTTTCAGTTCATTATAATCTTTTACCATATATAAATTTTTTAGTTAATAATTTATACGGGAGAACATTTTGATAATGCGTCCAATATGTAGAAACGAGTGGTCACGTTTACATCGATGTAACATCTCTTTCTTATTCTCAGAGCTTTCCGTAACTTAGTATCTTGTTATAGACACCACATCGTGACCATTAAAGACTCTAACCTTCCTGAGTCTTTACATTTTGTTTTTTTAAAAGAATAAGTATATTTACTATCACTATTACACCTTCCTAATTCAAAGCAACGTATAATATCTTACTCAATTTCGTAGAATTTTAAGTCTTTACCTAAAAAGACTGGACCATTAGCTGTAAGTACAGCTACACCATCGGGATTTCGCACTTGTTTAGTAACAGCTGCTAATATCGTTTGTTCAGAAGGAACCTTCCCCTCCTTTTGGATCTCTTTATAACCATACAAGTAAGCTGTGAGAAGAATATCTACCATCCGATTCTTATCATCCTGCTTAAGTGTAAAGTTAACGAAATCCTGATATAAGCCGTCTAATGCAAAATCATTTCTATTTTTGCCGTTTCCAGCCATGAAGTTTATCAGATGCACTACTAAATCGTGGAAACTTAACTTCTTTTCACAACCTATGAAGTGATTCCACCATTCAAAGCAAGTCGCACCAATGACAAAGGAACCATCGTCTTTTAGACTTCTAGTTCCGGGCTTTTTGTCATTAAACAAAAAGGAATTGAATATATCTTCATCAGCTAGGATTCGTTCTAGATTTAATCTAGAGGATCTGCTGAGATTTTCCATCTTCAATCAATATTAACGCTTTGAAAGTTTACAGACTGACCATATTGGGCCATGTTCAATCTGCATGAATCTTCCATAGCACGATTGGCATCAGCTAATGCTTGTGCCTGGCGAGACAACGTTTCCATCATAGAGCTAATCTCCTTCCGTGACCGCTCATTGAATGAAATCGTTAACTCAGTTGCAGTTTTGTCATCAGTAAAGAACTGAGGCAAACCGGTAGACTCGCTTGCGATTGCAGAGACTACTTCCTGAACTGTCGGTTTCTTAATAATATCACTAATGTCTTTAGCTCCTGCTAAATCAAGCTGAAGCTTAGGATCACGGTTAAATTGGACTACCATTTTACCGTCACCTACATCAACAAGTTCTGCTTGTCGGATGCGAATGCGTTCTACGCCATGTAACCAGATAGGATTTGCAAGCCGTTGCTTGCCTTCCCGCTCTTTGTTCGAATAATCTGCATCCACATTAGTCCGCTTAATCCGGATCAAGTTCATACCTAACAATGCACCTAATTGAGATGCTACTACTAAATTATAATTTACATTTGCCATTTTTAAATTCCTCCTTTTGATAAGTTAATAATTAATGAAAATTTTCTCACATCTTTCCCTATGCGTTTCGTCACGATTTATCATCATCTTATATCAGATAGGTTAAAAACCACGGTCGTGTAACATTCAAGTTATGCAAGGAAAGATGCAAATATGTTTTTACTTTAATTTATATGATAAGCAAAATAATTCCGTTCTTGATAATTCGCTATTGCGGTATACTCCTTATAAACGAGACAGGTTTATAAGTTTACTAAGTCATATCTTACTTTGGAACCGCATACTGCATTGTGACCAGAGCTAATGAAACTCATCGATGAGTATTCTAGGTTCTGATTCCAAGCTGTACTATATTCTGTAATCTCTATTACAGAAGATCCGTAATAATCAACACGTTTTTTCTGGTTACTCAGATAAAAATAGTAAAGTAAATAAGTTAGCAAGACTATATCCTAGGGATAGAACTAGTATAGATTGACCTATCTAGATTCATATAAACTTTACTAATGATTAAAACTGTCTTATCGGGCAAGTAGTTATGTCCGGTCGTTTTTACAGAACGTTGCTAAAACTGCAAGGCGATCAAAGGAATTGCCATCTTTGTCTTTGTTATTTGTAATAACTTATAGGTCTCATATAGTTATTCACTAACGCCTACCTCTTACGCTAGATATACTTATTACTAAGTACAGAGCTACCAACGTAACCTTGACTAGGATTTTGTTTATTTTACTTGGATGAAGATCGAGGACTTTCACCTCTTCTCATTTACTCTCGCTTATAAATAGGTCTATAAGTAATAGTTCACTTTCGTTCACTCTTAAAGATTTACAAGCTTCAATGAGACGCTTTCTCTCGAACATATAATATTGCGTATTATACCCTGATACTACTAAGCAATCGCATTCGCCAAGTTGTGGTCGCATTCAGTTTCCCTAGCGAGGACATCCACAAATTTGTTATTCGGTTGTTGAACCTACGTTAGTTAGACATGTTAATTCCGCTTTTGTTTAAGAGTCTCGTTAACTCTCGAGCCAGTGATAGGAATTCCTTCCCAGAGTAAATAAATACTATAAGTGGTTCATTTATACTTACAAAAGGATATTGTAAGCCGCACTATTAATACTCCCTTACTATTACACTATTTTATTAGTCTTGAATTTAGCTCCTTGACTATAAAAAGCCCTACTTTCGTTATATCTATTAAAGAAAGCTTAAACTAAACTTACTCACACCTTTAGTTTACCAGAGCGGTGAGTTTCTCTTTTTATACGAACCCTATACACTTCGCCACGGTGTCTCTAGGGGTTGAGGTAGTCTTTTCGCCACTATTCTCCTGCGTATGTTCGTTTCCATGACTTATACTGACATAACTCTATACTGATTTTAGTATTGAACATAAAACTCGGTCAGTTTTATTTAAAATCGTACCTGTCCTGATCCTTTAGAGCGTATCTTAAAAGACGTAGTATCACTCCTACGTAGTTAATACCCAGCACCTGAAGTACCCCCTTATAAAGACTATTTTAACTAGTTTTCTACGCTAGTGAACATCTTTATAAGCTCTTGCAAGCACAGACTTGGCATCTGCTCCGGATAACCTGTCATAAGTAATTATAGAAGTCCGTTACCTCTTCTATTATTATATATGGGCCATAGCCACTCAGCTTTTAGTATATCCTACCAGTTTCTTGATTTTAAATACCCTTTCTTCATACACTCATCCATAACTAAGCCAAATGTTATGTTGTCTAGATCCTTATTACTATACTACAAAAATAGTAACAACTGTAGAGTGGAACACTAAAGGTAGCTATTTGTTTAATGACGGTTTGGACCCGTCATGGACGCTATTCGGTCTATTAAAGTTAGGTCAAACAGATGGAACTTGTTTGCCTTTAAACTACATTTCGTCCTTACTTGAAACCGCACTTGATAGTGCCTACGGATTCTTAAGGGGATTCATTTGATCTTACTTAAGGATCTCTTTACTATGTAGTAACCCCTTGCAATGTTTGTCTTCGTCGCTGCTGCGCTAGATCGTGTCTTTTAATCTTCACCAACCGGTTCTCAAGATTTATGGGCTTTGCACACTGACCCATTTTCCTATTAACTTTTCAGAAGTAAAAGAATAAACTTCATAATAGGTTATCATGCTCTTGGCTCGATGTATATATTGGAGAATATATACTATCCCTACGGCATCCTGTATTCTTTGTCTACGTAATATCATAAGTTGATCAGACTTATCGAAATAAAACATACGCTGCCTTATTGCTTTTTAAGTGTGCAGCTACAATACCACTCTCCTTCATCTTACCACGGGTAAGGAGTCGTTTGACCCGACAGCTTTTATCTTTAACTGTTATGTTATACACCATGCAAAGAATAAACACATTATAAAGAAGATAATTAAGCCTACAAATGCTAATTTATCCAATGTACTATTTTTTGCTTTCATCTCTCTACGCTTTTAGGAATCTGAACACTTGGTACGTGAAATGTAGGTACTGGTAAAGAAAATAGTACTACTTTCTCCAAATATTCAGTTTTTGTTTCATACTTTACCTCCTTTTTAATAATTGGTTTACTTGGAACCTCAATTACCTCCGTAGGATGATTTACTGTTACGTTGGCTTTACCTATTCCGTTACTGCTTGTGACGTTTGCGGTTCCCTTGTTTAAATCAATCTGTAGGTCAAACTGACCTACAGGATTGAATTTTGGAATTGTAAGCTCGGGCATTTTTTGCTCTGCTTTAGCCTCATTTGGGCTCAATTTGATGACAGTTATAATCGCTATAAACGAAAATAATGCACACCAAAGGAAATCAGTTAACCGATTCATGATTGATTATTTTTTCGGTTTCTCTGCCTCCTTCTCGTCTTTTTTCTCCTCTTGCGGAGCAGTTTTACCAGACGTTGCCTCTAATGCCTTGTTTACCTCAGCCGTATAATTCTGCTCGACAAGTTGCGCAATTTGTCCAGAAGTCTTATACAAGTTCATGATAGTAACAATTAAGTTAGTGGCACGGAGGTTATAACCAGCTTCTGCTGGACTACCTAAACGTTCTGCATAGACATTCTGGAGACGTCCCATAATCTCCTTGTCTACATCCGTTGTCTTAGTAGGATACAGTAAGCAGTCTTCACGTTTACCGTCTTTCAAGCCGTTCCAAGCGATGTTATTCTCTAGCGGCTCATTAGGATTATTCTGTGCTGCTTTGTGCTTTACTATGATCTTAATGATCTCAGCTGCATCTTCGTCAGATAACTGCGGGAAGTTACGCTTAAGAGTTAAATGACTCTTAATCGGATTCTTCTGTGTAGCGGCGGACGAATAAATTTGTCCTCCAATTGCATTCAAGAACGTAGACTTAGCTGTACCAAGAATTGACAAAAGATTGTCAAATATGGTTGCATTGGATGCTGATTCCCACATAGCCTTCTCTTCCTTGTTCTCTGCAGACAGCATCTTGTACATACGTAACTTAGAGGTAGATACTAAGAAACGATTATCCTTAGACAATGTGTCACTCAGGATATAGAGAAGCGCTTTCTTAGCGTCCTCATCGCTCTTCCACAAAGCTGGATCCATGGTAGGCTTAGTGCCTCTTTGCATCTTGATCTCTTCTTTAACTGTCTCAACAGTCTCAGGAGATGCTCCTTCAAACGGAATTAGGAGCTGATCAGGCTTGTTAGGATCCGGAACAGCCTTCTCTGCCGGTAATGCAATGCCAAAGTATCCCATAGCTCGTACATAAGCTCCTAAGGCGTTAACAGGTACGGACATACCTAGTTTCTTGCCGTTAATTGCCATGTTAATACCAGCTACAGCAATACAGTAACAAGTAAGGTCATCAACCATCTCGTTAGCTGCTATTACTACAGGATTCTTCGGATCTTTCCCTTTGAACCGTTCAGTAGCTACGTGAGTTAACAACACCATGTGGTTAGCGTCCATAGTACTTTCCGGAGTAAGAGAAATACTACCGAGAATAGACTGTAATTCTGCATTTTTGAATACCTCGGCCGACATCTCTGCTTGCGTAGGCATAGCTGCGTTATTAACCTCTTCTGGTTGAACTACAGCTGGTTGATCGCCTGTTGCTCCTTCTGCAGGTGCAGCAGCAGGTGTCGGATCAGGTTTCTTTTGTTCCTTTGTGTCAGCTTTCGGCTGTACATCAGGTTGAGGTGCAGGCTTCTTCGGTGCCTTATCCTCTACTTTAGTTTCTACAGCAGCTTGTACTTTTACTTCCTCAGCTGCCTTTGTCTCTACTTTCGGAGCAGTAGCTCCTTTCTTTGCTTTATTCTTTGCCATTTTGATAATGTTTTAAAGATTGTGTTTAAATGTTAATTACTTGGTACGAACGTACCTAATTCTCTCGTTTGTCTGTTTTTGTTAGTGTTATCGCTATCTATGAGTCATCAAAGATAATGTGTTCCATTATATAGTTTAAACTATTCAATGGTAACACGTTCATCACTGGTGCCCATGTAAGGCATTCTGATAATAATGACTCCTGACCTGTAATATCCTGTTCGGTAACTTCAGCCATTGCTATCTGGTTGAAGCATACTACATGGGCGTCAGTAGAATCTCCTGCCTTACGAATTACCTCAACATTAGCTGCTTTTGCTTTTGGCTTGCTGCTAAAGATGTAAAGGAAACCTATAGACACACATACGCTAACACTAAAACAGAACAATAGTCTCCAAACTAAATCGTTACTATGGTTGGCCTTCCCTATAACGATTGCAGCTAAGATGACTATAATTGCGATGATTGCAACTTCTGTCATGATGTGTAAGTATTTGTTAGTTATTGTTAATGTTGTCAAAGAATTCTCGCAATCTCTTCTTAGCTTTGTTTAAGTCACTTTTTACAGTTCCTATTGGCACGCCAAGCTCAGTTGCAAGTTCTTCATAACTTAAGCCTTTGAAATATCGTAATTCTAATATGTTACGATATTTAGATCTTAATTTATGTAGAGCTACTTTCAGTTGTTCAACAGTTTCCTGTTTCATAATAACTTCCTCAGGACTGAGATCGTTACTATCTAACTGAATGTAATTGTCCTCAGAATCTATATAATGATTCTGTTTCTCATTCTTAGAAGATCTTATATAATCTATTGCAGTGTTAATTGCTATAGTTTTTAACCACATTTCAAATGAAATAGGGTTTACATAAGATTCTAATCTACTAAATGCTTTTGTGAAGGTAACAGATAATAAGTCATCTGCTACATCTTCATTCTTTACAATATCATAGATAATGTATCGAATAAGCTTATGATGCCGATCATAAAGCTCTGTAAAAGCATCTTGCTTACCAAGCTTAGCTTGCTGAATAAGAAGGTCTTCATCTTCTCTCTTCATAATCAAACTAACTTGTTTAGTGAATGTTAGGGGAGTCGAACCCCTAACACCTTAAAAAGGACAAGGCCTAGATTCAAAACAAAAAGGTAAACCTAATATTTTCATAAGATAATAATCTTCGAAAACAGGTTTCCTAATGTCATACTGCAGATGTACATTATCAAATATTTCATCAGCATAAATTCTAGGTAGTCCTAACTTGTTCAGCATAGATACGAAAATACGCATCTGAACTGCATCCGTTGCCCTTGTATTGTGTAACATGGCAAGGTGTGTAAAGAGTTTCCTTTGTACAAATAATAATAATGTCCTTACTTGGATTCTGTGTTGTATCCATTTTAGTAATTCTTTATCATTATATTGCTTAGGGAATACTCCGTCTGGTCCATATGTCTGTGATATGACTGGACCAAATAAATTCCAGTCTTCTCCTACTTTAGGTAGATAGGGTAAGACTAGACGGTCGTTTAGATAATCACACAGATCTGTATAATTTACTGTGAGACTATGTTCCTTTTGTCTCTCCATAACTGATCAATGATTGTTTGAGCTTCACCGTAACTGATGCTAGGGTTTGTTAGCATGATATCTGTAAGTAACTTTTCACGATCTAAATCACCACATAATGATAACCATTTTTTGTACTGTTTAGGTGTGTAGGGTAACTTCGGTATCTGTACTACTTCCTGCATCGGACTGATGATGTTCAAGTCGATCTGTCTGAAGTTAAATTCGCACGGTTTCTCAGTTAATACAGTTCTTGCTTCTGTACTGATTTCTAACTCTCCAGTATCAATGAACTTTGTTAAGTTTAACACTCTTGCAACCTGTAGCATAGGTGCGCTTCCTATTACTACTGCTATGTACTCTTGTCCACTGATTGTTACTAAATAAGTTCCACTAGTTGTCAACGTTTTCATTTTCCTTCCTAATAAATTCGTTATACACTCGAGCAATATCCATTGCCTCTATTAGATCTTTTTTGTAAGTTTTAGCAATGATTGTTGCTATCTCTGTAACATCTTGTGCATCTCTTAGCAATGCTAAGAACTCTTTCCTCTCTTGGGGACTTTCAAAATAAATACGTTTTCCTACCCTCATACGTTTCTGGTTTATCAAATACTTCCATTTCCTTCCATATACAGCCATCCCTAAGCATTTCATGCCATTGTGATGGTAAGTTATACGTATAGTACAATGGTTTACTACTACGATTATGCTTATTATGATAGAAGTTCCACCAACCCCAGTCCTTCAATTGGATTATTCCAAATGGGTTACTAGAGTTAGAGTTAGTGCAAAGTAACACAATACTTTTTCTACTGCTAATTCTAAGATCATCAGCTTGTTTGTCTTTTACCTGTACTCCTTTCTCTTTGAGAAAGTTATACATTCCAACAACATTATCTCTTACTCCGGCACATATAAATTCCTGAGTAAATGAAGATACGTTAAATAGATCATACTTTACTTTACTTGGTACTCTTATCATCTTCTGCAAATGTAGGAATACAACCATGTGATTCTAGCATATTGGCTTCTAGACTTAAATCTACCCACCAATCTATCCCTTGAGGCTCTTCTTCGAAGTCTGCAGCGTCAATTAGTGTATTCTCTTTCAAATGCATAACTAACTCTCGACCTGTCAAAAGGTGTTCGTAACAATACTTAGCAACTGCACTTATCAGCTGATTAAGTACTCCATGATTCTCCCCAACTCTTTTCCAAGATTCAGGAAGATTCTCACTAACATAGGCTACATAGCCTGAAAAACTAACTCTTGCCATCCATACTGTTTTTAGTTTATGTTATCTAGTAGGATTCGAACCTACACTACTGAATAATCAGTGTTCTACCGTTAAACTATAGATATCCCTCACTTTCGTAGTTAGCACGTGACTTTACGCAACTGCTAGTTGAGTATAGTCTGTGACAAAATTATTGCCATTTAAACACACAATGAACCTATTTTACCTTTCACTACTAGTCAAAACCATGCAGCCCCTTTTAACCGTTCTAAAATTTAAAAACTTGGCGCACGGTTAACACGATCAAAAACCCTAGTTTTGTTTTGCCCTTGTAGCTCTTATGAGCGTGGAGCTGGAGGGACAGATTCTTTTAAGTTATTAGAACATTCTATCTCCATATGCGTTATGGTTGTATGAAAAAAGAATGTTTATGTTGTAATAATGAATTCCAAGCTGATTTACGAGAGGTAAACAGAGGAAATGCAAAATTTTGTTCACTTTCATGTGCTGCTAAATACAGAAATTTACATAGAAAGAAATACAAATGTAAATGTATTGTATGTGAACAGGAATTTGAAGCGCAATCTTCCAAAGCAAAGTATTGTACGAATGCTTGTAAATTAAAAGATTATCGTAAAAGAATGAAATCTAATAATGCTATTACTAGATCATTTTACAATTTTCTATTATTACAACCTTGTGCAATATGCGGTTGGAATAAAGCTTCTTGTGATGTTCATCATATTATACCTGTATCTAACGGTGGTAAAAATGAAATTACAAACTTAATAACTTTATGTCCTAATTGCCACAGAATGGTTCATAGGAACCTCATTTCTGAGGAGAAACTTAAAAAGTTTCGTGAATCTTGGACTATCTCTTCACCTTCTAATGAAGGGTTGGGCGCTCTAGCTGGTAATTAAGAACACTTTAGTTCTCCAGTAGTCTCTGCACTTTCATGTAGTGTACTACATGCTTAGCTCAGGATTGGCATGCAAAAATGTCATTTCTGAGCATTTTTGTTTAGCGTTCCCTGAATTCACCCAATTTAAACTCGACCATCTTAATCGAACCCTCGTCCTAATAGTTTCCAATAAACCTAATAAGACACGACACAGTTCTTATATCGTGAATATTTAGTGAATGTAAGGAGATCTCTCTCCTTACACCCTAATTTTTGGTTCCTTTAGTAGTAATAAATCATTTAATACTGAAATGGACTCCAACGCTACGATGAGACTTATATGATCGGCATTACTACTGTACTAAACTATTATTGGCTTATAGCTCTCTACTAATTAAACCTGAAAAATAATGAATATGAGTACGTAGGACTAGCTGTCTCAATGGATCTCGTACTCTTTAGTCTTGATGCTAATTTCGCCTTCCTGCTTTTGTCTCAAAGGATCTTAAGCAATGCAAGTATATCTCTTGCGTTGTGAAATACTACTATATTCATATCCCACTACTCTTTTCGGCTTATAGCTCTTCAGAGCGGAATTGCTGATTAATAGCGGTCGAAGCTATCTCTCAAAACACTCCAGCTACAATCGTTATAGATACGATTCAATTGCTTCAAGTAGCCGCTGAACTCTGCTTTCTTTTCAAGCAGTTTATCAGATGCTTCTTTCTCAATCTTCTCATCCTCTTTTTCCCAATCCTCTGGAGTGATACCACCGGCTTTTAAACGATTCATATTCTCGCCTACTTTTGTCAGACGTTCTTTCTCTATCTCTTCAAATGCTCGAGCTCTTTTCAGTCTCAATTTTGAGTAACCGATCTTGTACTCAGAATTCTGTAGAGTATTGATCATCTCTTGTTTGAGATTCTCCTCTCGCCCTTTTAAGATGTCCTCATTTGCAGCTTTGATAATGTCTTCGCTTACTTTTCTACCTTCGGTGATTTCTGTGATAATGTCTTTAGTTTCCATTTTCTTTTGTTTTTTTTTTTTTGATATTAATAATTAATTTTGATAAAGTTCTAGGATTGTATCTCTATTCAATGCATGATTAGAGATAATTCTTATACGTTCCCTATATTGAAATGACATTGGAATATATAAAGGACTAGATCCTGTTATTATATTCTTAATAGTACGTTCACACATACTTTCATTCCATACTAAAACTCTTTTATGTGTGAGTATAACATCTGCTAGCAAAGATATATAGCGACCGTATATTTTCTTACTTTTAAGATACCATTCTATAGCTGGTTCTCTAGCTAATGCCTCTCTAATTACTTGTTTTACTTTTGTTTTTTCCATATCCCAATTGTGTTAGTTTCAAATAATAAGCATGCCCTCTTATTCCTATTTCTTATTCAGAGGGAACCTCTTCTCCTTCTTATAATTAATAACCTCCTGTGAGATTATCATTTGTACAAGTACACAATCCCGTAGTATGCATCTTCACATACCGTTTATGGGCTTAGGGCGTTAGGTTTAACATGCTTTAGGGGAATGACCACCATATCTTAACAATTTAAGAATTATAGACTTGAGGACTAGTAACTGGCGGTAACTAGCTATCCTCGCGAAATCTCTGTGCTTTAGACTCTCTTTTATAAGGAGTCATCTTAGGCTTATGCGGAGTGTATTTCCGCATAGCCTTTGAATCCTTAGAATCTTTCTTTGTCTTGCTCATAAAGTATTCTGCAAAATGTTGCGACATTGAAAAATAAGGAACTTTAGCTTTCTCCTTTCGAAGTAAGCCCATTCTGGGGAACCTTCTTTGATCGATGCAATTGTTGTAACAACGTCATGGTTTACTAAGTCTTTAGGACCATAGTAAGCACATACGAACTTTGTCGCAAAATGCACAGGATCTGTAGGTTCACCGAATTCAACTACCAAATTGTCTGCTAATGTTGCTATTTCAGCATTAACAGGATTTACGACTCTAAACAGGTCGTTAGGCTCTAAGATAGTTAGAAATCCTCCATTTTGTTTGTACTCAGGATTAATAGTTTCTAACTTACTCAATATGCTAGAAAATAGCACTTGAACTTCCTCTTTAGAAAGTCCTGGAGGCAATATTACAACTGCTACTCCATTAATCTTACTGTTCATTTTGATAATTTTTAGTTAAACAATTTGATGACGTCTCCGTATGTACAACTACGGAGAGGGTTTTGATTGAACGATTGTTGATTAACAACAACTCATATTGTACTATGAGCAACTAATAACAAGTGTCATCGTAAAGTTTTATGCTTGCAAAATAAATATTAAAAAACTCTTACATAAAACTTCTTATAATCGGCTATATAACATATTTTACGTTGTAGCAGAATTGTATTGCCAGTACAATTCTTATTAACGGCATGATTTTAACGTCCGCACGATCATAGTATTTGCAATTATCAGTACTAATTAGAACAATTGCCATTCTTCTTCTCCTGCATAAAAATACTACTTACGCCCCACATGCTTGTCATTTTCTGATGATCTAATAGTAAAAATATGCACTACCTTCACAGGCAATGCATATAAAAAGTATACTCCTGAACCAAAAAGAATTCTACTTTATAGAATCAGCTGGAGTAAGAGAGACTTCATTCCCTGGCGGTGTTTCTTCTTTTAAAACTGTTTTCACCTCAACCCTTTCAACATTCTTTGCATCAGGACCAGTTAATACAGGTTTAATTTGATTCGACACTTGAGTACTAATCCAATAGGATCTATTAGTATAATACTCGTTAACTATTGCTCTGTAATCTGCATCAGGCCCTAATTTATTTAGGATTCCTTCTACTATTACTACAGGCAATGAGAGATAAGTATCATATGCCTTAGTATCTTCTACTTCAGCATTGAACTCGTTTAGTCTCTCTTGAACTGTAGGTATTGCTACCTCAGTTTCAGTGCTAAAACCAACAGATTCCTTTACTTTCGTAAGAGGATTCTCTCCTTTTAGCCCTTGATACACAATACATAAAAGTAATAGTGTAACAATTGTGAGCAGCACTAATACTACTCCCTTCCAGACACCACCTACGGTGCCATCTCCTTTCTCACTCATTTGATTGAATGTTTAAAAGTTAATAATGTTAGTTAACTCAAGGCTCCTAATAAAGAGCTTGTTTGATAAATGACAGATCTGGCTTGTCTACTAAAATAGTATACTACAAAACAGTCTTCATTAATTTCTTTAGAATAATAACCGTAGTTTTCCATATACTTATAATTAAGAATAGTCTTTTAAAAAGACCTACTACTTAGTATACGCTGGATTGACAACTCACTTTTCATAGGTCTTTTACTAAATAGAGCTTCACAGCGGTATTTAGGTAGTTGTTCTTTGAAAAGTACACATTCAACTATGTTCTTATTTCCTTATAGATGTCATCTTTTGGGTTACTTTTCCATAACACTTTTCCTCCTCTTGTATGCATTCCACATTGAAAAGGAGCGTATTTCAATAGGTCTAATTGTGCTGCTAAATCATGAACGTCATTGATTTCAGCATTAAACTTCTTTCGATGTAAATCTACATGAAGATAATATAGACCTGCATTTGTACTACTCTGGACAACGACATCCTGATGTAGTGTCGCATATGCAAGCTTTAAAGCATCATAGCGAGTTAGTTTCAAATATTTTGTAAAGATCTGTGCTAAAGTAAATACACTTAACCATGCATTACCTTTTTTGATAATTAGTCTAATCATTGTGATATTGTTTTTAGTTAAAAAATAAGAAAGATTAAGATTCGAACTTAATATCTTTTTACATCTACTCTACATTTTTTATTTAAGTTTCAAGAGCTGCCTAGATAGAGATCAAAAGACCTATCTAATAGAGTTCCATATTATTTTATAGGCAAGCTTATTAAATAAAATATGTACCATTCGTTGTAAACTATTCTACCTTTTCTCTATGTAACCCATAGAAATTGAACTACTTTCTTACTGTTACTGAATAAAATAAATTTAACAGATTTAAATTTATAGTATTAGTATTAAATTACTCCTAATCGCTCTAAATATCTCTTCAGGAGAATACTTTGCAGTTATTCTATCCATCATTGTATCAGAATATTTATTTGTAATTTTGTATTCTTCTGATACACCTTCTATCAAGATATTTGGTCTAGGGTAAATTAGGCACGGATGGTGATCCGCTTCGTGTAATCCCCATATAATATTACGACTTCTGTTAACCTCTAATATAGGAACAGATGGTCCTAGATACTTTGGGAACCATTCGACAAATACTGGTCCATACGCTGACACAAATTCAGGATCTTTTAATGAAAAAAACATCCTATCCTTTGGACTTATTTCGTAAGGATGGTATCCGATTCTTTGTAAGAAATGAGGAAGACTTCTATCCATATTAAGAGTAGATTATAAGTTTATAGATACCTTGTAACCTTATTAGAACAACGTTAATCATTCTGACTACATTTGTCCTAAAATCTTCTAAACTAATCTCCTCTTCGTTCGTATTTAATAGAACTTGTATATCCGTTAACAAACTTTTAGGTATCACATCATTTAATGATTCCTTCTTTAGTGAATCTCTTAAAAATGCTAGATTAGTTAGAATACCAATAAAATCACTATTAATGATATTGCCTTTGATAATACGACAATCTCTATCAATAATGTATAGATCATTTAGTATCTGTGCCCTTATCTTCTCTTTCCTCCTTTTCCGTAGTAACAGTATTATGCATACTATTACACAAGTTACGATCATTGCTTCTACAGTCATACTTTATTTTTTGAATGAATATTGGTACAGATATCGCTAAATATAAGAGATAGATTAATGTATCCCCACATGATAATATGAGTAATATCAATAACCATATAGCCCAACCAATTCCTTCTAAAAGTTCAAGTATTATGCGCTTTGCTTGAAATCTTTTACGATTCCTTCTAAGGAACCTTTTAAGTCTAAGTATAACGCTTTGTATCTGCATAGCTCTTCGTACTCTTCTTTAGTTAATAACTTGCAGTCAGTATTATACCATACTGCTTCTTGTGCTTTTTTGATTTCTTTTTTCATAAATTTGATATTTTTATTGTTAATATTTACTGTTTTTAAAAGCTATTAGCTTCGGTAGTCATGACATTCGTTCAGTCTGACAATTTAAACCTACTAGACCCTAGAACCCGCTAACTTTGTATATTAACCAAACGCGCATGAAGTATTGTTGTTAGCTACGATGAGGTTGCTTTTACTCTAGGGAAACTATATACGTATTTCACAATAGGTATATAGTAGCTGTGTTAAATTAAAATGGAGAATCTTAAACTCTCTATAAAACCATCAATGAATTTTTAATGTTTCTGTGGCAGGATTCGAACCTGCATTCGCCCTTAGCAGGGGATTCTACCATGTGTTAGACACTTAAACTACACAGAATTACCACATACTTTCCCTCACTATTAGTATGAGATAGTAGCGAACTAATTACTTTTACTCGCAATAATTAGCTGAGGAAATTATGCCAAAAGAATATTAAATTAGATAAGAAAGTTGTGTATCACTTCATACACTGGATACGTACACATATCATTTATTCCTGTACTTTTTGTTAAATGTATCTACTGCTTGTTCTCTATTAGGAAAAGTAGTTATTACTAATCTTCCTTCTTTTTCAAGTATAATAGACCATTCGAAAGCGTGCTTTCCAACTAGGATAACTTTACGTCCTAGTGCATCTGTTACGGTTGCTCTAACTATAGAATCACAATTTGATTTGTGATATTGTCTTCTTTTATTCATTGTTCTTCCATTTGTAAAGTACTGTTTCTATCTTTGACAATGTTTGTTCAGCTTTTAAAAGCTTCTCATATCTTTCCTGAGTAAGGATATATACTGAGCCCACCTTTACAATATCCAAATCTTGTACATTTATTGTTTGTACTGCCGGAGTAGTGCTAGATACATCTTCGTCATATATAGGAAGGGATATTACCTTCTTAAGTTCATCCTTTCTTTGATCTGCGTCTAGACTGGATATACATGCAGAATTTATCCTAATAAGAAGATCAATAAAGTACTGTTGCATATCTATAGGGTTCTTTAAGTCATTTACAATATATGTATAACTTCCATAGTCCACAATAGCTTTAGCTTTCTTTAAGTTGAACCCAAAAACTACTTTCAATATTCCTATCCAGTTAAGTTTACAACTAGATTTTTTAAAGTTAAATAGAATCTTCATTGTATTGATTTTTGTTTGATAATATAAAAGGGGTGAGTTTTCACCCACCCCTAACTCCCTAATTCCGAGCCATTAGATTATATACTATAATAGCAAGTATTATATCACACAATATGAACGCTCCATGCACTCCTGTCTTTTCAGATAGGAATGGTAGAAACACATTAGCATGAATAAACACAGCTAGAATAAAATACACAATCTTTGGCTTGTTTTCATCTTTTCCTTCCATGATGAATGTTTTTAAAAGTTAATAATGTTAATTAACCCAAAACATCATATGCAGATGTTCGGGAGTTTTTGTTAAAACAGGTCTGCCGGTTACCCGGCAAATCCCTGTTATACTCTAGGTACTCTGATTCCAGCTTGTTGCTGTGGTCGTTGTGGTCGGTTACCCGGCACTACAACGTTACCTGTAGGTAGTGGATCTGGTTGAGATGTCTCTAGACTCTCTGGATCTCCAGCTGATTGTGCTCCCGCAAATGCATCTGCTCCTCCTACAGTTTGTCCAATATTGTTATCTGGTACATCTGTACCTTCACCAATTGGTAAGATAGTACCATTTTCAATACCTCTACGCCAGCTAGATTCTAGTAGCTTCTCAGCATCTTCACCTCTAGCAGGTGTGCCATCAGGTAATGTACGTATTACGACTTTGATGTCATTAAATACGATAGGATCGCCTTTAGCGTTGCAGACTATTTCACCTTGCATGTGATTGTTACCATCTGTAGCCCATACTCTGTTAAATGGCTCAGGTGTTTGCATACGTATTTCTTGCAGATATATTTCTTTAGGAAATCTAGCTTCTAAGGCTTCTTTCATTGCCTCTGTAATAAACATTACATAGTTGAAAGATGCAGCCCACTCATCATTTGCAGGTCTTACTTCTAGTTTACAATACAAGTTACCTGTGTTTGCCTCTGCGAATTCGTGTCCAATAATAATACATTTCATTTGTTTGTCCTCCTTAATTGTTTGATTATTTAATTGTTTGATTGTTTATGCAAAGAGTAGGATACGCTATATATTATATGTATGCGTAAAGGCAGCTATAAGCAATGTGATTAAAGGGCAGACTGAAAAAAGAGTAAACTATTCTCAAACTTACAAATACTCTCTTATCAATTACATACACATAAATCACAGCAGTATCCTATACTCCTCACAATATGCTAGAAGGGAAATTTGACTTGGTGCATTGTAAGAAAGGAAAATAGGCTATAGCCTACTCCTTTGAATCGTGTATAACAGCAACACAAGAAAGATCAATGAGTACTTTATACTCACATTTATTCTTCCTACTTAGGATAGCTGCTAACTCTTTAGCATCCTTCTGTGTTTGTTCATCATGACCTTCAAATACCTCTACTACTAATGGTTTTATGTTGTGCTTATAGCACTTTACTACTGCTATCATAATATATAATTTTATTGATTAATAATCAAATTAGACCATGTAGTGATAGCCTTCCTGTATTTTTTCAGTTCTTTGATACAGTATCACTACATGGTTGGGTTGGCTCCCGTTAATATTACACACAACAGTAACTTTCAGTGATGTTACATTGCTGAACCAACATAACAAAGTACCGAAGCGTGGCATAGCATATATGTTTAATATACTTTTCCGCTATAGAGTGTTGCACTGACAACATTATCTATAGTAAGCTATGGCTTCTTTTGTTAAAATAGATAATATGCATTTTACACCTAAAACTTACAAATAGGGGTTCTCTACTCTGGCGTTATGATTCTAGAAATCAATGTTGTAGTAGCTAAGTATTTACAAGGATAGTCCTAAACCTATTTGTAAGAAACTGGTGTCCTCAATGTCTTGGAAAGTTATTGAGTTTTTTAGATTAATGCTCAAATGAGCCTGGTTTTGCCCTGTTGATTACGTGGCCGTAGCACTCCACAACCGCTGGCTTACGAGGAGTCTTACCCCGGCAACGGAATATGTTCTAGTTACCATAATGTTGAAGGTTTAAAGTATATACGCCTACAACTATTGGGTTAAACATAAGTATGAAAATATAAATACAATATACCTTCACAATCGACTAAGAGGGAAATAAACTTGGTGCATGATTGGATTAAAAAGGAAAGAGCCGAAGCTCTTCCCCTTTAGTTTGGTAGATCACCTGTAGCTCCCTCGTACGGGTCTACGTCTACCTCTACGATAAGCCCATCACGCAGCAGATTCCTGCGTAGCTTGTCTGCCATCGCTTGTGGCTCATCCACGTACTCTCCCTTGAACTGCCTGCATACAACAGACAGACTGGTGAATACGTTCTCTGAGATTGAACCGTCCTCAGATACCTTCTGGTACGGAGTAACCTCTACACGTACCTTCTGGAGTTCGATAGTCTCAGGTGCGTTGGCAGCTAGCTTGTTAGCTAGTGTTTCGCTACACCACATACGATACTTCAACTCCTCAGCAAACGGATCACCTTCCGGCTGTGCTAGGATGTTCACGTACCAATTACCGTTCTCTGCTTGCTTAGCTTCTAGACTCATGATTGCACACTTCATAGTCGTCTCGGCTGTCTGCCCCTCAGCAGTAGTTCTACATTACAACCGCCTTCCGTTGTAACTGCTTGATTAATCACAATCAGCTGATAGATAAATTGATTTGATGCATAAGTACCGGGGGTGTTTCCTTGATGCATGATGGGGGAGGGGTGTTTGTATATACTAGTTTCTACACTCAAATCTATATAATACAATATATATACTACTCTCTACATTCACAATTATATCCCCTAATTTTTTATTTTATAAAATTTTTATAACAATACCCCCTTATATACGTTATCATTAAAAACTTAATATTATGATATTTGAACAAGAATTAAAAGATAAAGGGTTTGAAATCAGAGACAACCAGCTTTACTACGAGTTTAGTGATTTTGAGCTATTAAGAGCTAGAGTAAGTGAATGGGATTGTGCTGATGGTACTAAAGCTTTGAAAGTATCAGATCTGAGATTAATGAATCCTATGGAGGAAGGTATGGCTCATATGATGATTTCATATTCACTTTACTTCAGGGATATTAACAAATTTTATGAATTATTAACACTTTTGGGTTATAAGATAAGTTAAAAATAGTTAAATTATGTTAAAAGAATTAACAGTTAAAGAGGTAGAAACTATCTTAAGTAAAGATAATAATGTGTATGGTATACATAGTATTGGAGATCATATGTATAAAATACCAGATTTAGGGTATACAGGACCTAAAGGAGCTGCTAAATTTGTAAATGAATTAAGGCAACAAGTTAATGAATTGTCTACGAAACTCTCGTAGATATGTTAAATAATCATAAATAATGTTAAAAAATTTTGATCTTTATAAGCTACCAGTATGGGTTGTTAGGTGGTTTTTCTCTAAGCAGAAGGCTAGGGAATGTGATAGAACTGTAGAAGATAATGGCTGTAAACACTGTTATTTACCATGTGTTTTTAATAAAAATCATCTATTAAGACCTAAGAAAAATCATTAATCTAGAGTAAACAATAGAACAAAAATGAATACTGTAACGTTACTACACATACTTGTAGGTTAGTATATAGTAGTATAATAAAAATATATACTCCTACTCTGGATATAAAATATAAATACATAATAATAGTATTATGGATGATGACTTTTACTTTTTTAATGAATTCGAAGATGCATTAGATCCTACTGATGACGACGATCAGTATAATTATTAATCAAAAGAAAGGGATCAAATATGTTTAGACAATATTTAATTGACGAGATTGAAAGGTATCAAGACAAAGAATCTTGTGAAGCATTTGAACAATGGTGCGAAGAGATGGAAGGGTTAAAAGAATCGGCATTTAAAGCAGGATTTGAGGCTGCTTTAATTTGGATTAAAGAAATAATCATGGAGCGTACTGTTGAACAAAAGGCTGAAGAACATAACAAATATTATTACAAATAATATGGGAGAACCAGAAGCTTATAAAGCCCTAGAAGAAGGGTATATTAGAGTTGATGGCAAAGTTTATAACATGGAAAAGCAGCCTCAGGGATGGTGTGATGGCTGCTGTTTCTATAACATGGAAATTTGTCCATCCATAGCAAAGAAAGTATGCTGCACAGGCGGCGTTATTTTTCATGAAAGGAAATAAAAATAGAACATTTAATACTAATAAACGTTATAGTAGAAAAATTTAAGTTTATGGCAGAGAATACAAATAATGATAGTTCGGTACAAGTAGATGAGAAGATGATCATCGATGATATTCAGAAAGCGTTAAAGTTCGAGTTTACTCGGGATATTCTGATCAAACCGTTACCAGTTGAATACGTAGAAAAAGAGATTACTGAACCTGTTGCGACAGGTAAGAAAGACAAAGATGGTGTTGATAAATATGACACTAAAACTGAAGTAAAGAAAGTACCAACAACATTTAGAAAAGGCATTGTTCTAGCAATTCCTTCAGGTTATGAATGGCAAGACAAAAATAATCATCCAGAAGTAGGTGATACCATAGCTTTCCCTGCTAAAGCAGCTGCTTATTTTGACTTGTTTAAAGATAGCCAATTAGTGAATCCATACAATGTAGTAGCTTTTATTAAGAAAAGCAATGCTTAGTAGATTTAGTTGGATTTTTAATATAAGCCTATAGTGATTAACTATAGGCTTTTTTATTGCATAAAATATACAACAAAATTAAATAAGGTTCGTTATATAGTCATGATTCAACAAATGATAAATAATCTTTTAGGTAAATATTCAGAGTTTATTCAATTTCAACAAGATGGTACTGTTAAAGTATTCGTTCCAGAGGATCTTAACAGTCCTTCAAAAGAAGGAGCTACCGAGGTAGTTCTTACACAGAATGAAGCTATGAATTTTATGGGTTTAGTAACCCAACCTAAGCAATATGCAATTGGAGACAGAGTAGTGCAAGAGTCAGATCCAGAATTTGACATAAACAAATGGATTAAATTAGCACTAGTAATTATTAAAAAATAATAAGGAATATGAGAACAGAATATAAAGTAGTTAAGCCTTTTGGTTGTGCAAAGAGAGATGATATCTTTAAAACAGAAGATGGTATCGAGTATGTAATGGAGAGTACAAATAGTAATGATAAGTACACTAACTCACGTTACATGATGATTACTGCAAATTATGTATTAGAACTTCTTAATGGTGGTAACCTAAAAGAATGGGGTGAAGAAATTGAAGATGAAACTAATACAGATGAAGAGTATATCCCGTCTAATGCAGAATTAAAATTGATTGCACTTGAAGCTTTCTTAGATGATTGTACTAAGAAGTATCAAGACAATATTCAGAAGGTTAATGAAGATTATAAAAATGGTAAAATTCAACCTTGTGTAAAAGTTGAATCTGAAACAGTAAACTATAACTTACTGAAGTTCATTAAGGCGGTTAAACAAATCTTAGATGTAGATAAGACAAATGAATAAATTAGTAAAATCTGTAAACAAAAATGATCTTGTTACAGAGTTTCTAATTTCACTTAATGGCATTCTTCGGCTTACGGACAGAGAACTAGAACTAATGGCAGAGTTCATTAGACTTGATCTTAACTATAATAAACAACCAAATGAGAATAAGAATATAGCCAATAGAGCTAATAGGAAACATATCATAAATACCTTAGGTATTACTAAGGATAATTTAAGTAGATATATCAAGTCCTTTAAACAAAAAGGTATTCTAGTAGCAGGTCCAGCCGAAGATGAATTAAGTGTCAATAAAGCTCTAATACCAGAGATCATTGGAGACAGAGTTCAAGTAACAATTATAATTAGGATAAATGATGAGACAATTAGTAATTAAACCTGGTTCCATAATGCTATGGAAGAGTTATGGTAAATTAAAAAGATGGTGGTATAAACTTATTGGTAAGAATTTACCATATAATAATGGAATCTTAATTCGTGATACACAGACTATTTTATATGGTATTAGTGGAGAACCTTTTAGTAAGGAATCAGAAGAAGAAGTAGTAATATTAGAACCTAGAAAACAATACTCTAAAGTTGAAACAGCTTTTTTAAATTCTATATTTTATACCTCATCTGACAATGTAACATCAGAATTAGATAAGATATGTATTATAGTTAATAGCGTTAGACCCGAGACATTCGATATGTCTTCTATTACTCTGGATAATATAATTAATAATAAGTACTATAAAGTAACTTATGGTCCAGCAAAATAAAACAAGTATCTATACAGAGTTATCACATAAATATAATATACCGTATCAAGTAGTAGAAGTGATTTGTAATCATCCTTTCAAATTTGCTCAAAATACAATTTCAGATGAGAAAGATATTAAGCCAATTATGTTTAGTTATTTGTTTAAGATTAAATTAAAAAAGAAATATGTTTGCAAAGAAAGAACCAAAAAATCCAATAGTGACATATCCTAAACAAGGTTTAGCAGAGAATAGATACACAGCAGATGGGAAGATATGGGCAGCTTCAAATCTAGTCTCTTGGGTAAAAGAGAAGAACTATCCTGTATTCAAATTACCGTTAGCAGGAGTAAATCTAGAGCATTTACCTTGGGAAATAAATACCTTAGATGACATAATTTGGCATAGTAAAAGGATTCAAGATACAGATTTAAATCATCCGATACTAATCGATCATTTAGGTAGAATATGTGATGGTTACCATAGAATTGTTAAAGCAATAATTGAAAATAAAACTGAAATAGATGCAATACGAATCGAAGAAATGCCAAGACCAGACGGGTATGAAGAATGATAAACTAGACGATAAGACTAGATGGGAATTAATACCGTTAGATTGTCTTGAGGACATTGCAAGAGTATATACAGAAGGTGCTAAGAAGTATGGTGACAATAATTGGCAGAATCTAGAGAATGGTTATGAAAGATATAAAGGTGCATTATTAAGACACTTATACGCTTCTACTTATGAAGAATTTGATCCAGAAACTAAAGTAAGGCATGAAGCAGCAGTAGCATGGAATAGTATTGCATTATTATACTATGCAAAGCATGGAAGAAAAACTAGACAAGATACTACTGAATCAACAAGTGATACTGCTGTATCTGAGACAGATACTACAGGACACGAATCGTAGTCAATTCCTTGAAGATTACGCTGCAAATTTAGCAGCACAAGCAACAGAAATAATATTAGGACACAATATAGTAAGAAAATAATATGGAATTAAAATTTAAGAAATTACAAGAAGACGCAGTATTACCTAGTTATGCTAACCCTAACGATGCTGGTTTAGACTTAACAGCAATCTCCTTTACTCAGGAATTTGATAAGAGTGGTAAGTTAGTATTAGTATATCATACAGGTTTATCCGTAGAGATTCCTGAAGGTCATGTTGGTTTAATCTTTATGAGATCATCAGTTTCTCAGAAGTCTATGTCAATGTGTAATGCTGTAGCTGTTATAGATTGTGATTATAAAGGTGAGATTCTTCTCAAGTTTAAGATTACTACAGATGCTCTTCCTACAATTTATCAGCCTGGTGAAAAGATTGCTCAGTTAGTAGTAATGCCTTATCCGAAGATGGAGCCGATAATTGTAGAGGAATTAGCAGGTGAAGATCGTGGTGGTGGATTTGGTTCAACTGATAAAAAAGAAGAAAATGAGAATGCAGAACAGGGACGAGAAAGCGGAACAACTGAAGGAGATAATCAATCAGTACAGTAAAAACCCAGAGTATGTTAATGCATTTTATACTCAACAAGAAGCAGTAGATGCATTGAATAGACATTACAAAAATAGATACATTAAAATAAATTTAGATTAATATGAATACATATATTTATGCTGGTAACAGCTCTCTTTTAGTAGTAAAAGACAATGATCTTAATAGTGTTAGTTCTATTCGTAATCATTATTTGAACATCGACTGGGCTTGGGTAATTGAAGAAGACGGTATCCTTAAATTTAACGGTAAGGAGTATGAGGTAAAAACTGGGGATGTTGTTCTTGTTCTGTATGCTTCTTATAATAGAAGTGATGATGATAGAGATATTGCTATTATAAAGAGTGAAGAATTATATAACAACTTTAAGCGAAATCTCGAATACGAGAAAAATAGACATAATGAATGTTGTGAAGCATGTGCTCCTAGCGATTGTTAATTAATACTGATGAAACTATTCGACATACTTGGTGGTAAAGTAATTATTCACAATGATGCTTTAGGTATCCCATGCTTTAAAAAGTTATGGGATGCTGATAAAGCAGATAAAGAAATAGCCACTAAACAAATAAGTTATATCGTACTCAAGAACAAATACGATAGTCCATATGTCCAAAGTATGAGTCCTGAAGAGATAGGACCTAGACTCAGGAAAGAACTATTTGGAGATGCTAATTATAAGTTACCAGTAGAGGTATTAGAAGCAGAACAAGCATATATTAACTTTAATGAAACCCTAATATTAGGACTACTTAAGAATGCAAGACTTAAGTTAGATAGTGTATCTAGATATTATGCAGAATCTTTACAAGATGAATTAGATGATAAGAAAGTCCAATTAATATTAGCAGGTATGGAAAAACTCGGTAACACTATTAAATCTCTTGATGCATTAGAAACTGCTGTGAGATCTGAAGAGATGGCAAGTAGTAGAGTTAGAGGTGGAGTAGAAGTTAATCCATATGAGCTATCAAATAGACAAGCTGTACGATAAGTAATACAATTTGAAACAAAATAAAACTAGCTGCCGTTACAGGCAGTGTTAAAAATTAAGAACTATGACTAAGGAAAAGAAAACTACTAGCACAAAGAAAACAAGTAAGGCTAAACTAGTTAAAGTTGAAGAGAAACCGTTCGATTTGATTATTGATTTTGGCCCAGCTCATGAGAATGAGGATAGAAAAGAAATCGAATTGGCTGAAGAAATTGCATATAGAGAAAAGAAAGAAGCTTATTCAAAATCTATGGATCTTAAACCAACTAAAGCACCTTGGTATAAGAGACTAGGTTTAAAGATCAAACAGTGGTTTAATCGATAACAATTATGATTGATTTCAATAAGAGAATCAAAAATAGCAATAATTAAAAATTACCCCATACTCAAAAGGTGTGGGGTATTATTATATAAAATCCTAAAGTATGATAGATTTTAATAAGAAGATCAAAAACTCTGATAAATTTCGTCAGCCTGCATTAAACTTTATCAGTACTGGCTCTTATTGTGCTTACCCTAAAGGCACAACTGAATACTATAGCTTTTGGGATCAAGAAGTAGAAAAATGTATATATGGTTATACTGCAGAAGATGGTGACTTTATCACAGGCTACCATTATTTTTATTTAAATTATTGTCCTATAGTAAGACAAGTATATAGGGAGGTAACTAATAGGAAAACTGGTTTAAAAGAATGGAAATCTGTTAGTGAACGTACATTCCCAGATTTCTATGATTATGATTACTATTACTTTCAAGCAATAGAGGAAGCACAAGAACAAGGTAAACACTTATGTGTAGCAAAAGCTAGACGTAAGGGTTATTCATATAAAGGTGGTGCTATGCTTTGTCGTAATTTCTTCCTTATACCAGAATCAAAATCATATGTATATGCATCAAATAAACAATATCTTACAGACGATGGGATCCTTACCAAGGCTTGGGATTATATGGATTTTATTGATGAATATACTGCATGGGGTAAAAAGCGTCAAGCAGTAAATACATCTATGAGACGTAGAGCATCTATGTGGGTTACTGATGATTATGGTAATAAAACTGAAGCAGGTTATAAATCTGAAATCATTGGTGTATCATTAAAAGATAATCCTGATGCAGTACGTGGTAAAAGAGGTGTACTTATACTTTGGGAAGAGGCAGGTACGTTTGCTGAACTAAAAGCTGCATGGCAGATTGCAAGACCATCAGTAGAACACGATGGTGTAGCATTTGGACTTATGATCATGTTTGGTACTGGTGGTGATCAAGGTGATGCAGTAGCTCCATTACGTGAAGCTTTTTATGATCCTGAATCTTATAACTGCTTAGGTTTCCCTAATATATGGGATGATTGTGCAGTTGGTGGAAAATACTGTGGGTTCTTTATTCCACAACATACTAATCTAGATTCAAGAGATGAAAATGGAAATCGTATGTTCATGGATAATGATGGTAATACTAATCATGAAGCATCAAGGAAATACATATTATCATTACGAGAGCAAGAGCTTAAGAATGCAAAAACAATGCAAGCTATCGATAGATATGTAGCTGAGCATGCTGAAACTCCTGCAGAAGCATTTACAGAGTTAACAGGTAATATATTCCCTAAAAGGGAATTACAAAAACAATTAGCTCGTATTAGAACTAATAAGAAATTACAAAATCATAAACAAATAGGTGATCTTACTTGGGATGGTGGAACTGTAAAATGGAGTATTAAAAAGACAGGTGATATTACACAATTTCCATTACCAAAAGAAGCAAATCCTGAAGGATCTATAGTAATATGGGAGCACCCGTGTCCTGAAACACCTATAGGTTTATACATAGCAGGTTGTGACCCTTATGACCACGATCAATCTGGCACTAACTCACTAGGATCAGTATTCATATACAAACGTATACAGAATTTTGAATCATACAGTGATATCATAGTTGCTGAATATACTGGTAGACCAAAAACATCAGAAGAGTTTTATGAAAATGTAAGAAAACTATTAGTGTACTATAATGCAAGATTAATGTGTGAAAATCAAAATACAGGTTTATTTGTTTATTTTAACAATAAACATTGTGACTACTTATTAGCAGATCAACCAGATATTATTAAAGACATTGTAAGAGACTCCAAAGTAAACAGAAGGAAAGGCTGTCATATGAACAAGGAAATTAAACTTTGGGGAGAAGGTAAAATTAAAGAATGGCTAGAGGAAGAAGTAGAATCTGGTCATATGAGACTTGAGTCTATATTATCAGAACCATTACTTGAGGAATTGATACAATACAACGATAAGGGTAATTTTGACCGTGTAATGGCATTAATGCAAGTAATGATATATAGGGAACAATTATATACAGCTCAAGTAAAACAAAAACAAGAGATAGAGAAGAAGCAAAGATTGTTTGATACACCAATATTTACAGATAAATGGTTTGAACAGGATACTTCTGATTCTACAAATAAATTATTTGATTCAAATATATTAACATTTTCATTTTAAAATATGGAACGCACAGTAAATAGCTTTCCTATACAAAAAATACCTTTTAGCCAAAAGAGTGAAGAATGGAAAAAAACATGTGTAGACTATATCATAGGGCAATCTCAATTAAGTAATGGTAGTTCAATACCTACTGATGAAGAGATGCAAACATACTATGATTTATATAATAGTGTATACAGTGAGAAGGATTTAAAATATGTTACAAATCCTTTTAATCAAGATGATGGTTTTCCAGCAGTAGCTCAGGACTATAACATTATTAGACCTAAAATTGATTTATTAATTGGTGAAGAAACTAAAAGACCATTTAATTTCAAGGTATGTAGGACTAGTGATGCAGCTGCAGGTGAGATGCAGGAAAAAGCTAAACAAATGTTACTTGACTATGTTCAAGCATCTATTATGGCTAAAATGGGTCCTGAAGAACAGGCTAGGTATGAGGAAGCATTATCTTCTGGTGAAATACAAACCCCAGAGCAAATACAGGAATACCTTACTAAGGATTATAAAGATGTAGCAGAAGTTACTGCTTATCATACCCTAAACTATTTAAAACACTCTTTAAATATTGATCACGAGTTTGTAAAAACTTGGAAAGACGGTTTAATTGCTGGTGAAGAAGTAATATATGTAGGCATCAGGAATGGGGAGCCTTGTTTGAATAGAGTTAATCCAAAGAACTTTTGGTTTGATGATGCTGAAGGAATTGAGTTTATTCATGAAGCTTCAATGTGTTGTTATAAAATGCTTATGCCATATACTCAGGTATATGATGAGTTTTATGATAAACTTGATGAAAAACAGCTTAACCAACTACTAGAGAAATTTGGTCAATATGGTAAAGGAGCTAAGAATTGGTTAGGTGATAAGAACATGGTAGATGATTGGAATCATATTGATACGAAAATCTACAGTAAGTATCCTGATCATAATCCTTATGGAGATGCAGAGGATGTAGTAGTATATCATGTATGTTGGAAATCTTTTAAAAAGATTGGTTTTGTTACTATAGTTAACCCTGAAACTGGAGAAGAGGAAGAGTTTGTAGTAGATGAGTATTACAAGACTACTGGTAATGAAGTCAATGTTGAATGGGATTGGATCATTGAAGTATGGGAAGGATATAATGCTGATGATCTTTACTTTGGAATTCAACCTATTGAATACCAATACATTACAAGTAAAAATCTTAATTCTCAGCGACTGCCATATACAGGAATTGTCTATAGTAATACTAATAGTGCTCCTAAGTCTTTAGTTAGTATTATGAAGCCTCTACAGTATTTGTACATTACGACATTCTATAGAATGGAATTAGCAATGGCTAGGGATAAAGGTAAAGTTCCTGTAATGGATGTTACACAGATACCAAAAGGTTTAGGTATTGATACTGCTAAATGGATGCATTATTTAAGTGCACTAGGAGTAGCATTCATTAACCCATATGATGAAGGATGGGATATTCCAGGCAGGGAAGGAGGTAGACCATCTAATTTTAATGGATTTACCACTTGGGATCTTACTATGGGTAATGTTATTGCTCAATATATTCAATTACTAGATAAGATTGAATCAATGGCTTCAGAGTTATCTGGAGTAACACCACAAAGACAAGGGGCAATATCTAGTACTGAATTGGTAGGTAATGTAGAACGTTCAGTTATTCAATCTGCTCATATTACAGAACCATTATTCTGGATGCATAATCAGGTGAAAAGACAAGCATTGCTTATGTTATTAAATACTGCTAAAGCTGCATGGAAAGATAGTGATAAACAGTATTTAAATTACATATTTGATGATACTACTAGAGCATTCATAACATTAGCTGATAATTTCCCTTATGAAGATTTCGACATCTTTGTAACTGATAGTACTAAAGAAGTACAGGCTATTGAACAACTTAGAGCATTAATTCAACCTGCTATGCAGAATGGTGCCAGTTTAGTAGATGCTGCCGAAATGTATACTATGGATAATCTATCATTAATCAAGAGTAAACTACAAGAACTTGAACAACAAAGATTATCACAACAGCAAGCAATGCAACAGCAAGAAGCTGAACAGCAACAGCAATTAATACAGATGCAGAATCAAGTTAAAGAACAAGAGCTTATGCTTAAAGAAGCTGAACTTGATCTTGAAAAATATAAAATTGATCAAGATAATGCTACTAAGATTACTGTAGCTCAATTGAATGCATATAGAGGATCTGAAAATATGGATCAAGATATGAATGGTATACCTGATGTACAGGAAATTGCACAAAATGCTTTACAACAACAAAAAATAATTTCAGACGCAACAGCAAAACAATTAGACTTAGCTAATAAGGCTAGGGCAGAAGAAAACAAAAAAGAGATAGAGAATAGAAAAATTGAAGCTCAAAAACAAGCAGAAAAGTTACGTAATCTAATTGAAAGAGAAAAAATTGCTTTGGAGAAGAAAAAACTAGAAGAAGCAAAAAAATTACAGTATCAGAAAGACAAAGCCGCTTTAGAAAGAGAAAAACTTAAAGCTAAAACAGCACTTAAGAACAAAACAAATGCTGAAGCAGCTAGATCCAAAAAGAAATAGATATGAATGAAATTTGGAAAGATATTGAATTTACTGATAATAAATATGCAGTCAGTAATTTAGGAAATGTTAAACGAAATGAACATTACACTACTATTGGTCCAACTAAAAATAGAAAAGAACCATCTACTATCTTTTACAAAGAAAGACTTGTAACTAAATACGTTGGTGTGGACGGATACGAAATTGTACATATTACAATAAATAAGAAAACACAGCCGTACAAAGTACATAGACTTGTAGCTAATGCTTTTATCCCAAATCCACATGATTTACCGCAAGTTAATCATATAGATGAAAATCCAAAAAATAATGTGGTTACAAATCTAGAATGGTGTACTGCTAAATACAATGCTAATTATGGTACTAGGAATAATAGACTCAGAATAGCAAATGGTAAAAAGGTCGGTCAATTTGATAAAAATTGGAATCTGATAAAAATTTGGGATAGTCTGTCAGAGGCAGCAAAACATTTTAAGGCTTCTACTACTGTATATATTAGTAGGGTTTGTAAGTGTCAAGCAGGTAGAAAAACTTATAAAGGATTTAGATGGAAATATATAGAAACTAAAAAATAGGAGATAATAATTATGGCTTGTAAAGGTGGCTCTAAAAAGGGCGGAAAAGGTAAACCAGGTAAGACAGGTAAGTAAATATTACTAGTATGAAATGGAAAGATCTATCTCTTAAAGAGAGAAAACAGATATATGATAGTGTCAGGGTGAATAACCCTGATGCTACATATTTTGATATTAAAGAGCAATTTGATTCTATTCCTACATATGAAGACGGTAAAGGTAAGACTATAAATAAAGCAGATCTACCACCTGAATATAGAACTGGTACTCCTGAATACTTTGAAAGACAAAGGAAAATATCAGGTGCAGTTAATGCAGTTCAACCAGAAGCTTATATTACTCCAGCTGGTTATATTAAAGATGCAGTTAACTTCATTGAAGACTTAGGCAAAGGAGATTATGCTGGAGCTGCCATTGATGCTGCATTAAATCTAATACCTTGGGGAGTTGGTAAAACTATAAAGAAAGTAAAAAAGAAAGTAGGAAGAGCAATTGAAGGAACAGACGCATATACTGCAGAATCCTATGCCGAGCCTTTTACTCCTACAATCACTAAAAAGAAGAAGGGTAAAAAGGTTAAAACTGAAGCTGATTATGACCAAGAGTTTGCCGAAGTAAAGAGAAAATATAATAACATGCAGGAGTATGATAAGGAACTTAGTAAGATTACTAATGATTTATTTACGCCTACTGATGGTAGTGTAGAAACTCTTGAAAAGGTTGATAAAGCTTATGGTACAAATTATAAGAAAGCTGCATCTGCCATTGCTTTTCAGGATATGGCTAATAGAGGTAAGTACGTTAAGCATCAACAAATGTATGATAGTGCTGGGAATCCTATATATGGTAGAACTACCGGTAAAGTAGATCAGCCTACTATAGAAGATATGACAATTAGTCTTAATCCAGATTATTATCTGGAAGGGACAGCAAATCATGAAATCAGTCACTTAGCAGATGCTTTAGTTAATAGAGTACATCATGCAGATGCTACGAATAACTATATGGAGTATCTACTAGATAGAGACAACATAATGAGTTATAATGAAATAAGACAGAGTTTGATGGATGTTAACCATAACACGTATAGATACTTAACTACACCTAGTGAAAATAAAGCCCACATGATTCAGCTTAAAAGGGGTATGCAAAAAGAAGGTCTTATTAACAACTGGACAGATCCTATTACTCAGGATAAGATCGAGGAGTATTTATCTTATCGTAGTAAATATGCAAATAGGGTCAACCCAGTATTACGAACTCTATATGATATTAGACCAGATAAGCAAGGTTTTATAAATAGAATGAATAATCTTACTCCAATCGAATTGGCAGTTCCATTAGGATTACCTATGTTCTTTGGAGAAGAACAAGAAAACAAATAATCAATATGAAAGAGTTAGAAGGAGTATACCCACTATATCCTGTACCAAGTTATAAGAATGGTGGAATACATATCAAGAAAAGCAAGAGAGGTACATTTAAAGCTGCAGCTAAGAAAGCTGGTATGGGTGTACAAGAATATGCAAATAAAGTATTAAAGAAAGGTAGTAAAGCAAGTCCAGCTATGAAGAAAAAAGCTAACTTTGCTAGGAACGCCGCTAAATGGAAACATTAATAAATCTAATTAAATATAATTATGGATAACAATAGTAATACACTATTAGGTTGGGAAGCAGTAGCAGATGCATTGTCATCTGAAACATTAAACAATCCTCTAGTAACAGGTACGTTTAGTACAGGTAATGATGATATATCTGATGATGAAATCAAACGTTTACAAAGAACTAACAGAGGTCCTTCAGTAAAAGAAGTGTTTGGAGTAGATACTTCTAAAGAAGAAAAAGATACTGAGGTTGAAGAGACTGAAGAAACTGAAGAGGAAACAGAAATAGAGGAAGAGGAAGTAGAAGTTGAAGAACCTAAAAAGAAATCTAAACAAACTAAGGAAGTAGAAACCGTTGAAGAAACATCTACTGAAGAAGAGGAGTTAGATAATGAAGGTATTCAAGTTAGTGCTTTTTTTGATGCTATTACTGAGGAATTAGGGTTAGACTTTGAAGAAGATGAAGAATCACAGAAACCTAAAACAGTAGAGGAATTATGTGAATACTTCAAGGATTTGATTGAAGAAAATTCAACTCCAGAGTATTCAAGTGAAGAGGTTGCTAAGATTGATGAATTCGTTCGTAATGGTGGTAAACTAGAAGATTATTTTCAAGTTAGTACTGCTATTGATTTTGATAACTTTGACACTTCGATCGAGAGTAATCAAAAGCAAATCATTCGTGAATTATTATTAGAAAAAGGGTTTAGTGAGAAGAGAATCCAGAGTAAACTAGAGAAGTATGAAGATGCTGGTATTCTAGAAGATGAAGCAGAGGAAGCTCTTGAACTAATGAAGGAGATTACCGAAAAGAAGAAGGAACAGCTATTGATTGATCAGGAAAAGCAAAATGAGGCAAGAATCGAGCGCCAACAAAAATTTGTCGATGACGTTGTCACCAACATTAAATCGCTGAAAGATATCAGAGGTATCGCTATTCCTGAAAAGGATAAAAAAGCTTTATTGAATTATATCTTTAAAGCGGACTCAGATGGTCTTACTCAATATCAGAAAGACTATTCTAAGAGTGTAAAAAATTTAATTGAGTCTGCCTATTTTACTATGAAGGGAGACACTTTGCTAGATACTGCAAAAAAAATTGGAACTAGCTCTGCTATAAAGACCTTGAAACAAAGTTTAAAGACAACAGGTGCTACGAAAGGCACTAAAAGAATTCACACTAGTTCATCAAACTCTATATGGAGTATCGCAGCACGAAGTTTAAACAATAATTAAAGATTATAAATTAATTTATGGATAACGGAATTCTGAATAATTTACAGATCGGTAAAAGTAGATGGTTTTCAGATCTTATTGACGAGAATAAGATTTCAGAAGCAATGTTGTCAAGACCGTATGAAGTAGAACGTATTGTTTCTTACGTATTTGCCGCAAAAGACGGTGCTTATGGTACTTCCATTGATGCTATCACAGGTGGTCTTGGTAACGTAATGACTATTGATCAAAGTACATATGAATGGTATGTTGAAATTGATACCGATAGAGCTGTAACAATTCGCTCTGCAAAATGGCAGGGTACTGAAATTACTGCTGCTAATGCTGACACAATCATGGCTGGTATTGGCAACACACCTATCCAAGTATGGGTAGAAGATAAATGGTTTGGTCCGGGTGCTATTGTAGTACTTGATGACAAAGAATATCAATTACGTATTCAAGGTGCTCCTGTACAGGACGGTAACTTGTGGTGCTATACTATGTTCATCGCTGATGGTCAGTCTAGTTCATACGTTCCGGGTAAGTATTTGTTAGCTGGTCGTGAAATGTCACGTCTTGGTTCTGCTTACGAGGAGTACAGTGAAGAGGCAGATATCCTGAACTACAATACTCAATTTAAGATGCGTAACTACTTATTCACAACTCGTTTGAGTTATGATATTACAGGTACAGCTTATGCAACTGTATTGTGGATTGCATTAAAGGATCCTAAAACAGGTAAGAAATCTTATTTGTGGTCTGACTATCAAGAATGGGTGGCAATGCGTGAATGGAGAAAACGTTGTGAGATGATGATGGTTTACTCTAAGTCAAATCGTAACGCTGATGGTACTTTCTCTTTGAAAGGTACTAATGGTCGTCCGGTTTACTTGCCAGCTGGTTTGCTTGAGCAGATTGCACCGTCTAATAGACGTTATTACACTGAGTTGACAGCAGAGTTGCTTGAGGACTTCTTGTTTGATCTGTCTTACAATATTCTTGGTACTAATGAGCGTAAGTTCGTAGCCTTAACTGGTGAAATGGGTATTCGTGAGTTTGACCGTGTATTGAAGCAAAAAGCTGCTACGATGAATGTAATTGATACTAAGTTTATCAGTGGTAGCGGTCAAGAGTTAACTTTAGGTGGTCAGTTTGTAACATACAAGATGACTAATGGTATTGAGTTGACATTAAAACACTTCCCGTTGTATGACAACACTACATTTAATCGTTTGTTACACCCACTTTCTGGTAAGCCGCTTGAGTCTTATCGTTTTACATTCTTGGATGTAAGTCGTAGAGATGGCGAAGCAAACATTGTTAAGGTAGTACGTAAGGGTCGTGAATTTATGCAGTGGTATACTGGTGGTTCTATTTCTCCTGCTGGTCCTGCTAAATCTATCAACACTTTGCGTTCTAATGCAAAGGACGGTTACTCTGTTCACTTCTTAGGTGAGATGGGTATCATGTTGAGAGATCCGCGTGGCTGTGGTGAGTTGATCATGGACGCTGAGGGTTAATCCACGTATTTAAACAAGTACGCCAATATTATACAATATAACTTATAGGGGCGTAATAGCCCCTATATTTTTTTATTAACAGGTTTAAAATCTATATTTAATTAAGAATATATGGAAGCAACGTTAAGATTTATTAGAACTAACCCTTGGGTTGGTATTTCAAAGTTTAAAAATTGTGGTGATTATATTGGTCCGTATTGGACTAGATCAGGAAACAGATATACTGGTTTAACAGAGGAAGATGCTCGTAGACTTGAAAAAGCTATTGGTTATCCAGAAGGTCATTTAGCACCATATAGTTCATTCTGGGCTACTTATTCAATTAAGTTAGGTAACAAGGATTTATATATACATACTGAAAAACCAGAGGATGAATTAAAGTACTTATTCTTAAAAAATCATAAAAGAGTAGCATTTGGTACTAGTAATATTACACCAAGTACTGACTACTTGTTAAGTAATTCTCAAGCAGAAGCAGAAGAGAATAATAAGAAATTTAAAGTTAAACGTGAGGCTTATTCAGCATTTACTAAGATGTCTCTTGAAGAGATGCGTAAGTGTCTTAGACTTTATGGTATTAAGTCAGATTCAATTAGTAACGAGTTAGTTGAAAGTAAGCTGAACGAACTTATTGAAAATGATCCACAAAGATATCTGTTGTTGTGGGTAAATAATAAGAATAAAGAAACTCAATACTTGATCGAAGCAGCTATTAGTAAAAATATTATTCGTAAGAATAAGAATATGTATTACTATGGTACTGATGTAATCGGTCGGAGTATGGATGAAGCTGTACTGATGCTTGATGATAAAAAGAATCAAGATATAAGGCTAGCGATCATGCAAGAAATAGAATCTAAGTAATATGACAGTATTAGAAGCACATATAGCATTTAAGATTGAAGCAGATAAAAATGCCGTTAATATTGGTATATCTGGCTGTCCATCTTTCTTACCTGAGGAAATTGATTATTGGTTATATACAGCATATCTAAGTAAGATAGCTACTAAAGCTACTGGTAATAATACTCTTAGAATACCATTTGAAGGTAATGTAAAAAGAGTAGCAGACTTAGAAGGTTTAGTAAAAACTGATAAAGGGTTGTCTTTACTAAGTGAACCTATAAGTAATAGACTCACTATGAATAATTTCAAATCTAGTATTACTTATGGTGATGATACTCAAGATAAGCGTATGTACTTCTTAGAAGGAATTTTACATTTTGGTAGTAATAAGATAGCTACAGTAAAACTTATTAGTCACGAACAAGCTACTAGATTCTTAGAAACTCATAATAATAAACCTTGGATTGAAGAACCTGTAGCAATACTAGAGGATAATAAGTTAATAATATTTATAGATAGGGATCTCATGGTAGGTCCCTACACTATAGATATTACTTATCTAGCATATCCAAGAAAGATTAATAATCAAGATATTACGTCTACTCTAGATGAAATTCCAGAGTATATGCAATATGAAGTAGTTAAATTAGCTGCTGACATGGCAATTGAGAATATTGAATCTCCAAGAACTCAAACACATCCACAGTACGTAGCACAATTATCAGAGTAATATGAGTAGTAAGGAAATGCAAATGGAATTCGAGAGACGGATTCAACTTATTAGCCCAGATCTTATTGTAGATGAGAAACCTAACTCTGATCTTATATTTTCAATACTAAATGAAGCTCAAGATAGGTATGTAATGATGAATTATGTTGGTGATGACCAAATGGAAACTGAAACTAACATACATACTAGAAATACAGACTCTATTAAAAGTTTATTAGTAGAAAAAGAGTTAACTGCAACAGGTACTACTCTTAATGGTTTTACAAGATACAGATTACCATATGTATCTACTGAAGAATATTTCTTATATGTACATTCCTTTAGTAAGGTAAAGGGTACTTATAAACAATATAAAGATTTTGTTAGAGTAGATAATCAACTGGTTAAGTATAGAGATCTTGGTAAGTTTATTAAAACAGCATACAATACTCCTATTATTAGGCAGCCTGCTGTTGCATTAGTATCAGATCCTACTACTAAATATAACTATATAGAAGTAGCAGTAGATGCATATACTACATTAGGTAATGTTACATTGACTTATTATAGAAAACCATTAAGATTCAATACTACTGATGGAGCTAGTAAATGTGAACTACCAGAATCAATTCATAGTGAAATTGTAGATTTAGCAGTTAATATGTTTATTACTGAAGGTAAATATAGATTACAAGTAAAACAACCAAATAATCAACAATAATGAGGTACATTGACTTACAAGAAGCATTTGAATTAGAAATAGCTCAGTTAGATAGTAATCTAACGAAACCTACTACTTCAGATATTGAATATTGGTTAACGGCTGGTTTAATTAAATTTATTAAAACCAGATACTCTGGTATTAATTTTAAGCAAACTGGTTTTGAACAGGATCAAAAGAGAATTGATGATCTTCGTAGTTTGGTTACAAGAAAGTCTTATCAGTTTACAACCTATCCAGAAGAGTATACAGTTACTCTACCAGAAGATTATATGACTACTTTAGGTGAAACAGCTGTGATATTTAGTTATGATCATTGTTGGCCTGTAGGACCAAGTGGTCAACCAAGAACTAAAAATACAGATGTGCTAGAGGCTACTGTAGAAAATATCGATAGGCAAAGACAAAATACCTTGTCAGAATATAGATTACATGGTAGATCCGCTAGACCATTAAGACTATATGAAGGTAATACTATTCATTTGTATACAGATGGTAATTACCATATAAGAAATTATATTCTCACTTACTTGAGAATGCCCAATAAGATTGGCCTCACTGATGCTCCGTTTGAGGAGTATAAGGATATGCCAGCATCAACTCATGATGAGATAGTAAAGTTAGCGGTTGAGTTGTATTTGGAGAATGAGGCTAATCCTAGATATCAATCGTATATTAACGAAGTAAATAGTATGAAGTAATATACGAAAAGTTTAGTTTAACGAGGAAATGCGAAAGCAAAGTAGAAGAACTAAAATAAGTTAAACTGAGCTCAATGTTTAACTATTAAAAATTAAATAAAATGTTACAAAAAGTAAATAAAGTACTTATCGCTAAGACAGCTCCGGCTTCTTACACTACTGTGGATGCTTTGGTTGATGGTGATATCGCTTTGTTCAATGAGAACAAAGTAATTGTTAAATCTGCAACTGAGGCAGAAGCTGCCACTGCACTTTACATTGGTGTTTGTGTTGGTAAAGAAGATGTATACGATCAAGAGGGTACAAAATCTACAAAATCGGTTATTAACTATAGTATGCCGATTCAGAAAGGTTCTAAGCCGTCTATGGTATTCACTAAGTTTGTTGATAAAGCTGAAGATAAAGTAGTAATTACTGCAACTGATGTTACTCCTGAAGTAGGACATCGTTATGTATTGCGCATTGTTTACAATGACATTCACGAAGCTCCGGGTCAGTTTACTCATACCTATGAGGTAATTGCTAAAACTACCAATGCAACAGATTTGATCACTTCTTTCAAGAATAAGATCAACAATCATAAACAAGCTAGAGTAGTAGCTACTAGTGCTGCTGCAGTATTAACATTGACTGCAAAGGAAATTCCGTACAATCAGGGAATTACTTTAGATGCTGGTTATTGCCAAGTATCTATGGATGTTTTCATGTGGAAGACAATCCCTTCTGGTTTGTTAAGCAATGTAATGTATCCTATTTCTAATTTGACGATTGCTAAGACTCAGGGTACTCCGGGTCGTGGTAATGCTTATATTGTAAGAGACCGTGAGAATTGGAATCTTGGTTACGAAGGTATTCAGTACCGTGCTAATGCTATTTATCCGTATATTGCTCCTGAATTCAGATCAGATTTGAGTGCAGAATACGATACTCTTACTTTAGAGTGGGATAACTTGTATTTGAGCAATGATAATCAGTACATCAAAACTACTCCGCTATCTGCAGAGATTTATGTTAATAAAGATGAAATTTCTGGTTCTGCTTTTGAAACAGCATTAAAAGCATTTGTTGCTAAAGCCTAACTTTTAAACTTATTAACTCACAAGGGGGCTTGGGGTATTCCCCCATGCTCCCTTTTTTATTTTAAAAAAAATATGGAAGAATCATTATATTTAGCGGAAGTAAAATTACTTACCAGATATTGTCATAATTGCCTTGATAATAAAATGAAAGAGCGTATTATGATGTTCTTATTTAAGAAGGAATTATATGACAATGCCACAAAGTTAGGTCTGACAGAAGATGCTGATATGTATTATAAAGAAATGTTAAACCTACTTGGTATGAGAACCTGTAATTGTACAATAAATTGTAATACTTGTAAAAACTGTAGTAATGGATCATGCACAATATGTAAATAAGGTAGGTAAACAGATTAATGATTCTACCAAAATGAATGTTGATATTGATAATACATCTGTTACTAATATAGTACTTATTCCTCATTTAGAAACTATATATAATCAACTTGAGTCTGACTTAAAGAAAAATGATCCAGATTTTCCTTTTACTCAGGAAGATTTGATTAAGATTGGTGGGTACATTAACTGTTTAAAAAAACAAATAAATTTCTATGAAATACAAGACATTGATAATAATTGTATTCTTACAGAAATTGAAGAACATATAATCCAAGAGTAATATGAATAAAAAGATATCACAATTTGAACTAACAACTAAGCTGCAAGAGCAAGACCTCATTACCCTTGTACAAGATGGTAGTAATAAAAATATTACTAGTGGAAGTTTTACTACATCACTATCAGGTACATTTGCTACTAATGAGAGAGTAGATGCTGTAGAAGAAGATGTTGAGATACTAGATACTAAAGTAAATGATAATTATAAAGATCTTAGTAATAAGATAGTAGAAGGAGATACTAGTGTAACTACTAATCTTAATAGTGCTATTACTAGTTACTATGATGTATTGAATAATAAGATCATTACTTTAGATACTAAGCATGACACCGATATGTCAGAGATTGGTGGTACTATGCAAGAGTGGATAGATGATATTGATAATAGATCTACATTACAACAATTACAGGATGCTCTCAATAGACTCACAGTAGCTGAGAATACTATTACAGCATTATCTGAACTTATTGCAAATGGTGGAGGTAGTGGTTCTACTCCAGGCTATCACACCCAAAGTACTGCTACAATATTTCCTTTATCTGGTTATTATAAAGCAAATGATGCATCTCCGTTGGCTACATCTGATACATTAAATCAAGCATTGTCTAAACTTGAAAATCAAGTAGAAGCAGTAGCTAGCAGTTCTGGTTCTTTACCTGTAATCAAGTATGGAGAAAGTACTCCTCCAGCAGATAACTTCTTATATACTTCTTTAAAGACTGCAGAAGATTATTTAAATAAGCATGGAGATACTGCGGATGGTAGAATAACAATGTTACAAGGTTTACAAGCAGGAAACACATTTCGTTCTGGTTGGGATGGTGTTGGAGCTAGTTTATATCCATTAGGTTCCAAATGGAATATGGAATTAGACAATCTGTTTGTTAGAGGTAATATGACAATAAATGAACTTACAGTAAATGAGATTAAAGCTGTAGGTGGTGATATTCTAGTTACTGTAGCAGATATGAAATGTATCGAAGTAGAAGAATTAGCGGATTCTTATAAATGCTACTTTGATGATCAAGAAGGTACTAAGTATAATCAATTTATAGTTAATGACTTAGCGATATGCCAAAAATTTGATGGTAAAAATGTTAAGAGATATTGGCGTAAAGTAAATGCTACTGGTAGTAATTATATCACGTTGTCTAAAGACGTATGCGAGCCAGATAGTGGTAAGCCAGAAGCAGATGATGAAATATTACAATTAGGTCATATGTACGAATCTGATCCAGACTACAATTTACAAATGGATGAGAGACGCAATGCAATTTTTATTAGTGCTAAAGGTGATAATGCTCCTAGAATCTCTTACTATAAGAATATTGATACTTTTTCTCTAGCTGATGAGGATGGTGTGGTAAGAGAAAGAGTTGTAATTGGTGGTGATCAAACCAAATTTGTAGGTACAATTTATCAAACTTCTGACACAGGAATCGTTAGAGTACCTGTATACAGAGGTATTTGGGTTTCTGGCAACACTTACTATTATTATGACCAAGTAAGTCACAAAGGTAGTTTATGGATCTGTATGGACCCTAATGGTACTAAAGATGAACCAAATGAGAATGATGATCAATGGCAAAAGCAAGTTTCAAAAGGTGAAGATGGTAAGTCAGGAGACGATAAAGCTAAATGGGTAGAAATTGTAGGCGATCGGTTATTTTTATTTGATACTCCCGATTTCTCAGGAACTCCTACTCCAAGAACTATTCATTTAACTGCAAATGTATATGGGATGGAAAATCCTACATACGAATGGAAGATGCTTAATGCAGAAGGAACCAAATTGTCTGCACAAAGTTCTATAGACTTTCCATATACAGCAATGCCGGCAGATTCCCGTACATTAAGCATTCGTTGTACTGTTACAAATTCTGATGGTACTACTTACTATGATGATACCCAATTAGCTAAATTATCAAATGGTGCAGAAGGTCTCGATGCATATTATATTGACTTAAGCAATGGTACGGTTGCAGTACCATTCGATGCAGATGGAGTTACACCATTAGTAGATTTGTCTACTATTACTACAGATGTTTACGCGTATCATGGTATTAATCCAATTGCTATTAAAAGTATAACATATTCTACTACTTCTGGTGGAGCTACTGTAAGTATAACTGGTTCTAAAGTAACCCTTACTTCAATAAGTCAGAAACAGGCTAGTATAGATTTAAATGTAACATTAGAAGATGGAGTATCTATAGTTAAGACATGGTACGTTAATAAAGTAGCTAATGGTGAAAATGGTTTTAATGGAGAAGATGCAGCATATGTATATATGTCTGGAGAACAATTCTTCCACTATAAAACAGGTAAAACTGTTCCAGAAAACACCACAATCACTCTTACTGCAGATTCATTTAATATAATTAATCCATCTTATAAATGGTATTGGGCGATAGCTGGTACATATGATTGGCAATTGTTAGCTAATGAAACAAATAGTACATTAGTAGTTAGTTACAATGGTATCTATTTCACTAGTACAAAAAAAGATGAAATTAGTTTTAAATGTGTGGTATCAGGAGCAGGAGCAGAATTTTCAGATTTCATGACTATTAATAATGTTCGTGATGGTGAAAATGTATATAGAGGTATCCTTACAAATGAAAATACTGGTGTACCAGCAGATTCAGGTGGAGTAGTAACAGATTATTCTACTGCTACTACCACAGCTAGATTGAAGTATGGTTCTCAAGATATTACTGATTTTAAACTTACTACTTCTTTACAAACTGGTACTGGTAGTGTAACTTATACCCAAAGTACACAAACAATAAAGTGTACATCATTGACTTCTGATTCTGCCATGTGGAGGATAGATTTTATATCACCAGCAAGTAGTAATAAGGTAGTAGATAGTGTTGATTTTGTTGTCACTAAATCTAAAGCAGGAGTAAATGGTGATGTAGGCAATAGTCCTATACAAATATTCTGTAATACTTCGAGTGCTAGTAATAAACCTAGTAGACCTACATTTACATATAGACCCTCTTCTGGTGGTGCAACTTCTGGAGGATATATATGGTATCCAGATCCAAAATACAGTTCATCTCAAACTACTTGGATTAGTTCAGGTAATTATGATCCAAATGCTGGAAAAATGGCTTATGATGAAAGTATAGGTGGATACTGGACTGATCCATTACCACATTCTGGTAAAGATGGTGAAAAGGGTGATAAAGGAGATAAAGGGGATAAAGGAAATACTGGAGCACCTGGTTCAGATGGATGGAATGGTCCATCTTTAAGTTATCGTGGAGAATACAGTTCTAGTAAGTATTATGCATGGACAGTTAACCCTGATGTAAGAGATGTCGTTAAATATGGTAGCATCTATTATATGGTTGCTAATGGAAGAAGAGGTTTATCATCTTTTAAGAATGTAACCCCAGGAAGTAACACATCATATTGGTCTTCATTTGGAGCATCTTTTGAATCTATAGCTACTGGGCTATTGTTTGCGGAAAAAGCTACTATCGCAGGTATGGACTTTTATAACAATTGTATTGCAGCTAGTAGTGGTAGATTTTTCTTAGACGGTAGATACGAATCTGACATAACTAAAGGTTGGCCAATTATGTCATTTGGTAATGATGCCGTAAAAGATGGAACACCTAGTAATAAAGCAGCATTAAAGATATATGGTGGTGGTACGTTAACAGTAGGAGATGGTACAGTAACTGCAAATGCTGGTATTACTGGAACTGGTACGGGATCTGATCAAGTTAGATTTTGGGCAGGTAAACCATTTGATGATGGTACAGCACAAGGAAATAGATTCTGGGCTCCTTTTAGAGTATATCAAGATGGTAGACTTGTTGCAAATAGTGCAACGATAGCAGGGAGTATTTCTGCATCTACTGCTACTTTTACAGGAAACGTATCAGTAGGTTCATTAAGTGGATGGAATATTCCAGGTGTTAAAACTATCTGCCATTACGGTAGTGGATTAAGAGGAACAATCTATTCCCAAGGAGGATGTCAAATTAGCTCTATAAATAGAAGTGGAACTGGAGAATATATAGTGTATCACAACATCGGTCATACAAATTATGTAGTATTGTGGCAAGGACAAGCACGAACTAGTTCTCCTTATTCAGATAGTGCTGGATTTAGAGGAACTATTGGAGTAACTTCCACATCTTCCAGTTCATTTAAAATAATTTGTGTGGACACAGATAACAATAGACATGATGTTGGTGATAAGGATGATGCAATTGATTTAGTAATTTTAGGTTACGCTCAATAATATGGAAGAAAAAATATATTTACTTTGTTCAAGTGGAATGATAGAAGCCCCAGAGGATTGGTATAAAGGATTAAAAGAAAGTGAGTTTGTAGACTCTTACGAAGGATTACTTCAAGGAGGTTACATGCATCCATCTAGTGAACAAATAGAATTTAATTTAGCAAATCCTAATCTAGATTTATATAACGCTTTCTATATGATTCCTAAAGATACAGCTGTGGTCAATGAGGAAATAAGAAAGCATAGAGAGAATTTATATAATACTAGTACAGATAGACTGTATATGGCTTATGTAAAATATAGAGAATTTGGAGAGGAAGAGAAAGCTGCAGCAGCATATCAAGAATGGAGAGAAGCAGTAGAAAAAATAAAACAAGATAATCCATACTCATTATAATATGATTAAGAATAATGTATATTATGAATGGTTTGCAAGTATAACCGTACCCAATCCAGATCAGGTTGGGTACTGGGTTGACTTGGGAGCAGATTCAAAAGGTAGAATAATTAAAGTTTACAATCGTGATATAGAAAAATGGGTTGTACTCTTTGATGTAAGTAAAGATGACTATGTACCACCATTTATTGGTTCTAATGGCAACTGGTGGGTAGACAATAGAGATACTGGAGTAAAAGCTACTGCAGAGGCTCCATATATAGGAGAGAATGATCATTGGTTTACTTATGATCCTATCAACAAAGTATATGTAGATACAGGTATAGAAGCTCGTGGTCTTAGTGCTTATGATATTGCAGTTAAATTAGGTTTCGAAGGTAGTGAACAAGATTGGATTGATAGTTTAAGCAAAGCATCTGAAGATGCAGCTATTGCTGCACTAGATGCAGCTAATAAAGCAAATGAAGCTGCAGATAAAGCTAACCAAGCTGTAGAAGAAATTGAAGGTATAGTTGATGATGCAATAGCTGCTACTGATAAAGCTGAAGAGATTGCTAGTAATCCACCAAAGATCGTAGATAATGATTGGTGGATCTATAACTATGAAACTAAACAATATGTTAATACCGGCATAGCTGCTATTGGTGATGCTTTCACTTATAAGAAGGAATATCCTTCAATAGAAGCAATGGAAGCTGATTGGGGTACTGCTGATGTAAAGTTAGGTGAGTATGTACTTATTAATACTAATAATGTAGAAGATCCTGATGACGCTAAAGTTTACTTAAAGACTCAGAATGGTTGGAAGTTTATTGTTGACTTATCTGGTATGCAAGGTATTCAAGGTTGGTCAGCATATGAAGTTGCAGTACAACATGGTTTTGTAGGTACTGAAGCAGAATGGGTTCAATCATTAAAACAACCTGCATTAGATGCAGCAGCAGAAGCCTTAGATGCTAAAGCTCAAGTAGAAGCTACTGAACAAGCTGTTAAGGAAGCAGAAGCATTACGTGTTACTGCAGAACAAGGTAGGGTTAACGCTGAGAATACCAGAGTAAGCAATGAAAATACACGTATCTCCAATGAAGACAGTAGAAAAGCAGAAGAGTCTAAAAGGGTAACTGCTGAGAATGAGCGTATTGCTGCAGAGAACTCTAGAAAGTCTGAAGAGGATATTCGTAAAACTAATGAAGCTAATCGTATATCTGCTGAAAGTTCTAGAGCTAGTGCAGAAACATTAAGAGCATCTGCTGAAGTTGAACGCAATACAAACGAACAGAAAAGAATTGAGGAAGAAACAAAGAGAATCAGTTCTGAAGAGGGAAGAGTTGCAGCTGAAACTAAACGTGTAGATAACGAAGATGCTAGAATAGCAGCTGAAACAGCTCGTGATACAGCAGAACAGGAAAGAGTGTCAAATGAAGCCACTAGACAGGCAAATGAGGAGATTAGAGAGACTCAAGAGGCTGCAAGGGAAAAGAATACAGCTGATGCTATAACTGCCGTAAATGAGGCTAAAACAGCTGCACAACAGGCTACTACAAATGCAACTACTGCTGCTAATAATGCTAATACTCAAGCAAATAGAGCTAAAGAATATGCAGACAATCCTCCCAAAGTAGGAGATGATGGTTATTGGTATCTTTGGGATGAAGTTAATGATGTATATGTAAACACAGGTTGGCCATCCTCAGGTATTATCTTAAAAGGTAGTCTTGATAGTCCAGAAGATTTAGATACTATAGTAGATCCACAACTTAGTGATTCTTATATTGTTGGTACAGACTTATACTTCTGGAATGGTACAGAATGGGTTAACATGGGTAGATTCCAAGGACCTCAAGGAGAACCCGGTAAAGATGCTGAACTTAGTAAAGCAGCCATTGAAGCTGTATTAATAGGTGAAGTAACTACTCATACTCATGATACTAGGTACTATACTAAGGATCAAACTGATGCTAACATAAAGGTAGTAGCAGATGACCTTGCTAACAATTACTATAACAAATCCCAAGTAGACAGTAAATTTACTTCTGTATATATTTTCAAAGGATCTGTAGATACGATTGAAGATTTACCTACTGAAGGTAATATTATTGGTGATGTATGGAATGTTCGTAAAAATGATACTAACTATGCATGGACAAGTGAAGGTTGGGATGCATTAGGAGGTACTGCTGAATTAGCATCACTAACTGCTAATGGTTTGATGTCTAAAGAAGACTTTGCAAAGTTACAAGGTATTGAAGCAGGTGCACAAGTCAATAAGATTGAAACCATTACCAAAAGGGTACTTTTGAACGCTGTAGATAAGAATGTAACTATACCAGAGGATATTAAGATCTCAGATACTGAACCTACTGAGGAAGAGATCATGTGGTTAGATCCTAGTGAGAATTATGACTTTACATTTGATGGTTATAGTCAAGCACAAGCCGATGAGTTATTTGTAAAGAAGGAAGCAGGTAAAGGTTTATCTACTAAAGACTATACAGCTGAAGACAAAAAGAAAGTAACTAACTTAGGTAGTTATGTGTCTAATGCTACAGGTGCTACTGCTGATGCTAATGCTGTTGCTATTACTCTGGAAAAGAAAGATCCTACAACAGGTACAGCAGATAGTAGTGCAATAACTATTGATAAAGCTACTACTAGTAAAGCTGGTGTAATGTCTGCTGCTGATAAGACTAAACTTGATGCTGCATTAACTGCTTCTGATAATATTGCAACTGCTACTAAGTTAGCTACTGCTAGAACTATATGGGGACAAGCATTTGATGGTAGTGCAAACGTTAGAGGTAATATAAGTGACGTGGATAATGTTTACATGAACAATAATAGATCTTTATATATAAAAGATACTAATGGGAAAGATCTTAGTACACTGTCAATAAGTGATCAAAATATCTTCTATCTGGGTTTTGGTGCTTGCTCTAATGGCTACTTCTCGTGTTTAGACGGAAACATAATTTTATTTAGAACTGCTACTTCTCATACTGAAAGAATGAGGATAACATCTGATGGTAAAGTTGGTATAGGTACAACTGCTCCGGATGCTAATTTACATGTATCTGGCAATAAATATAATATAAAATTAAACTCTACAACTGGTTCTACAGAAGATTCAACTTTTATATGGGGATCAAGTTCAAATAAAAATACAGCATGGAGAATCGTTGACAGTCCTACCAGTGGGTTATGGTTACAGTATGGTGTTTCAGGTGCAGACACCCATAATATGACAATAAGTGGTATGAATACCACTAATTTAAATGCACTTGAAGTAAAAGCAAAGAATTTAACTGTAAATGGTAGTAAAGTATGGCATGCTGGTAATGATGGTGCAGGTAGTGGACTAGATGCTGATTTGCTAGATGGTTATCATGCTGGATATAAAAATGGTAATCTTGCATTATATATTAATTTTCCAAAAATAACTGATTTAATAAGTCAGGGTTTATTAAGATCAGATTATGAGACAGTTGGCTATCCGACAGAGGATTTTTTGATTGCATTATGTAAATGGGCAATAAACAATTATACGGATGAAACTTCCCATGTATTGCTACAAGGAGAGATTACTCCTGCTGTCTCGGGGTGGTGTGTTTTGAATCTTTATGCTAATGATGGAAAAGATAACACAACAGGATTACCAAAATATTGTTCAGGTCAAGTAAATTTAATTAATAAAAGCTCCATATTATTCGGTTCTTATAATGGAACCTGGTATTATAAAACATTAGTAGATACTTCTAATCTAGAAGATACTCTAGCATACTGGTATGAAAATGATGAAAACAATTCATCCACAACATGTGCAACAGGTGGTAATAGAAATGTAATTGAATCATTAAGAAGTAAGTTCAAGAGATGTATTGCTATGCCTAGTGGTGATGATGCTGCATTAATTAGTTATTGTAATGAAGAGGATAGTTCTAAATGGCCAGATAGTACAAACATTACAATTATGAACAACCATCAAAATAGAATGGTTTATTTTCCAAAATACTATCACAAAACTATAGAGAGAAGCCCTGGCATTTGGAGAACCTATATATCTGAACAGCAAATAGATAGTAATTACATTGAAGAACCTGAAATGTTATTAGCTTCATTTGAAGGATCGATAAACATAGAAGGTATGTTGATAAGTACAGCTTCACAGACAAGTGCAGCTTCAAAAACAATGGCTGAGTTTGTTACAGCAGCTAAAACACATGGATCTTTATGGGGTATTGGTGATTATAGATCTCATGCTACTATAGCAAGAATGTTTTGTGCTTACTATAAGACTACTAACATTAGTACAAGTAATAGTGCTATTCCTTGTTCAGGAGGTACTAAGAGATATGACTACGGTAAGACTGGTGGGACAATAACTCTTGGTAATAAAGACGGTAAAGCTGCAGTTGTAGAAGATACAGGATATTACTCAACTAACTTCTTAGGACTTGAAGACTGCTATTACAGTAAGTGGGAGTTTGTACAAGGAATAAACATTTTAAAAGGTAAATACGTTGTATATGACGGAGGTTCATTCCCAGATAAGGATGTAGCAGAACTAGAAGCTGCTGGTGCTACTAATATCAGAGTTGTAGGATATGAACCTAATCCAGCTGCAACTGCTGCATATAATGGATGGACTAAAGCCATAGCTCAAGGCAAATATGGTGATGTAGTTCCTACAGCACATGGTGGATCTGAAACCACTTACTATTCCGACTATAGTTGGTTTAATCCAACAGGAAATAGAATCTTTCTACGGTCGGGTCTTTCGGCTAATGGTTCTCTGTGCGGGGTCTTCGTGGCTCGTGCTGCTCATGCTTCCTCGCTTTCTTGGCCGAGTCTCGGTGCAAGATTAGCCTTTTACGGTAAGATCGTTGTAGTTGATTCAGATACATTTAAGAAAATGCAGGCATAGTCCTGAGTAATATAGATAATTAAATATTAATAACAAGGGCGGGATCTAAAAGAATTACTATGAGATGACTTTATAGTAAGACTGCTGTCACATTATTTCATACTTGAAAAAACAGTCAGGTAATTCAGATAATGGTTCTCAATGCAGAGTCTTCATAGCTAATGCTAATAATGCATCCTCGAATTCATAGACGAATATCAGTGAAATTTTGGAACTAACAGATACTTTCAGATAATTACAAAAATGTTTGTTGAACTTAGATCAGCCTTACCTCTAGGTAAAAGATAACAGGTGCTTTGAAGAGACCCTAGTAGTATTGGGCGAACGGGTCTTACCACCAAAATAGCTTATGAAAAGAATAGGCAATTTATTTAACAGGATAATATCATATGAAAATCTGGTCCGGGCTGAAAAGAAAGCTAGGCTAGGTAAAACTAAAAGATACGGCGTTAAGAAATTTGACAGGAACCCATATGAAAATCTGGTCCGGTTACAAAAGGCATTAATAGAAGATACTTATCGTACTTCGGAATACTGCGTATATACAATCATCGCCGATCGTGGTAACAAAGAAAGAGAAATATACAGGCTACCGTATTATCCAGACAGAATAGTCCATCATGCTATAATGAATGTTATAGAACCTTACCTTGTTAATAGATTTACTGCAGATACCTTCAACTGTTTAAAAGGAAGAGGTATTCATTATGGAGTAAAGAGATTGAAAAGAGATTTAAAAGCTGATAAAGAAGGCACAAAATATTGTTTAAAATTAGATATTAAAAAGTTCTTTCCTTCTATAGATCAAGATGTGTTATACTCACAATTTGAAAAGATATTTAAGGACAAGAAACTATTAAGATTATTACATCATGTAGTTTATTCTACACCAAAAGGTTTACCGATTGGAAATTACATATCTCAATTTGCAGCAAATTTGAATTTGACTTGGTTCGATAGGTGGATTAAACAAGTATTAAAAATAAAATATTATTACAGGTATTGTGATGATATTGTTATATTACACCCAGATAAAGATTACTTAAGATATTGCTTACAAGAGATTGAAAAATATCTAGCTGATAACTTGAAATTAAAAATAAAACGTAATTGGCAGATATTTCCTGTAGAAGCAAGAGGTATAGATTTTATTGGTTATGTATTTTGCCATGATCATACTTTACTCAGGAAAGATATCAAAAAGAAGTTTATTCATAAATTAAGTTATAAAAGTAAGAATAAGAGGCTAGCATCACTAGCAGCTTATTGGGGATGGTGTAAATATGGAAACTGTCATAATTTATGGTATCGCTTTACGAGATCTTATAATTTTAAAGATTATAGACAAAAATTATTAAGTGATGATGGAATTAAAGAAAGTACAGGGTGATAATATACCTAAAGTAATAGAATACCTAGGAATGAATGAATGGGCAGTTAGATGGGATATTGAAGAAGTTAATTCTGAAGATATACATGGTTATGCTTATTATGAATTAAAATTCAATGAAGAACCAACTTATGATTCTTTCGTAAGTAAGGTTATCAGAACTAGATATAGTGCAGATGAGGAAGCAGCATTAAAATCTAATATGGTTGAACAATTGCTTAGTGGCAGTCAACCTATTACCAGATATGATGAATGGCAATCTTTTCAAACACTTAGAACAGAAGCTAAAACAATTGGCAAACAAATATTTAATATTTAATTATGGTAATTAAAGTAAAATATAATGGGGAATGGGTTAAAATACCATACTTAAGTAGTGATCATGGTCGGGAACTAGTAGAAGAAGCACCTAAAGATGGTTCACAGTATGCTAGACAAAATGGTGTATGGTCTGTAGTAAATATACCAGAAGTTGACTTTACTGAGGTATATAATGCTATTGATACTAAAGTTGATAAAGTAGAAGGTAAGAGCTTAAGTACTAATGACTATGTTACTGCAGATAAAACTAAAGTTACAAACATCAATGAAGTAATTGAAGCTGCTGCTAAGAATATTACAGCAACAGGTATCTCTATTACTCTGGATAAAAGGAACTTAGTAACCAATGTAGTAGAAAATATAGAATTGAATCTTCCTGCATCTACTACAGCTTTAGCTGGTTTGATGTTACCTTCAGATAAGACAAAGTTGAATGGCATTGCTGCTGGTGCCGAAGTAAATGTTAATGCTGATTGGAATGCTACAGAAGGAGATGCATTGATATTGAATAAACCTACATTATCTACTGTAGCTACATCTGGTAGTTACAACGATCTTACTAATAGACCCACCATACCTACCGTAGATGTTAACAAAAAATATGTAGATGATCAATTAGCTACTAAAGCTGATTTAGCGGATTATACGGTATTTGACATCTTCATGAAAGTGGCAAACGGCGATACTCCATCTATATCTCAAGAAGACTATAATACATTACTAGAGAAGCTTCCAAACGGTTTTGTTAATACACTCCCAATTAGAGATAATCCTGCGTATATATCAAGTCTTTTTGGCGGATATAACACCAATGGTGATAATTCTTTTTGGTTTTATGCGCAACAAACTATGGGGGTTAATCATTGTTCTATACAAATGTGGATACGTCAGAATTTAGATGTGGAAACTCAGGTCAATAATGATTATTTAATTCCGGTAACTGATGGAATTTCTATACAGGCAAGTGTTACAGATAATTCTACTGATCCTAATGTTAAGGAAGTAGTAATACATACTACAGGTGACGGATCAAAAGCTTTAATGGATGACGGCAAGTATCGTAAGCTTCCAGTATATGGCAGAAACCTGTTATTGGGATCGGGGAAGAAAGTGAGTAATGCCGAGTATGAGATGGCTAATTACTGGCTAACTGAACAGATATCTAAAGGAACACAAGTAACATTGACTATTTTTGGAGAGTTGGGTGATGATAAGGAAATGTTCACTATATATAACTCTACTGGTGCAGTAGGTTCTATGGCTCAGTTCAGTAAGACTGACTTTGTAAATGGGAAGGCCAGTAAGACTTTTAAATGGATTACTAATATCGGAGATGCAGTAGCTGATAATACACATATGGTTGTATTTAGTTCTCCTAAAACTGGCACATCAATTTCCACCATCCATAAGATTAAACTTGAATATGGTGATATTTCTACTGAATGGTCTCCAGCTTGGGAAGATATACCAGATCTAGAAGAAAGATATGCGTATGGTGTTGAGTGGGATACTGCATCATCTAGTCCTGATGGGGTTAGAGTAGGTAATATTCAATTGCATAGAGAGCTACCTATCCAGAGTAAGATGAGAAGGTGTTTGTTGGATAGAGATGGTGGAGTTAAAGAATATTTGGATAATGAGCTTTCATGGGGTGGAAGCTATTTGGATTATGCTGTTATGACAGAGATACCTGAACATTGGTATAAATTGTATTTTAATGGCACTAAATTTAGGATGATGTTGTCCGAAATTCCATTACCTGGGTATAAACATGTAGATAAGTTCTATATCTCAACATATGAAGCCAGAATGTATAGAACCGATAATTTATTATGTTCGGCGGCTGGAGCTAGTAAATTAAGTGATCCTAATTCAATTAATTTTAGAGGTGGTGACAACACCGCTGAATGGGATGATACCTACCGTTCCTTGCTAGGATGCCCTGTTACCAACCTTACCCGAGACCAATTCCGCCAAGCTGCAAGAAAACGTGGTAGTGGTTGGGAAATGTATACATATGGAGCACACAAGACTATATTCTGGCTATTTGCAGTAGAATATGCTACATTAAATAGTCAAAAATCGTTTAATGCTCAAAAGGACGCTAACGGTTTCTCCCAAGGTGGCCTAGGTCTGGGACCAACGCAAATGACAGATTGGACTAATTTCAATAATAATAACCCCCTTATCCCATGTGGATATACCAATGAGTTAGGGAACGGATCGGGAGAAAAGGCATATGTAGTGAAGAACTCTTCAGACGGTACTCATGCTACGTTGATGACTAACAGGTATCGTGGTATAGAGAATCCATTTGGTCATATATGGAAACACACTGACGGGGCTAATATACAGGTCACCACGGGCGATGACGGATTGTCCATATTATGGACTACCAACGATCCATCTAACTTCAGCGATACCTCTTACACTGGTTATGACAAGAAGGGCAATGTCTGTCGTATAAATGGGCACGTCAAGAAGATGTTGCTTGGAGAAGATGGTGATATAATAGCCACGGAAGTCGGAGGTAGCACCTCTACCTACTGGTGTGACAACTACTACACCAACGTATCAGTTAATCGTATGCAACTTGTGGTGATTGGTGGTCGCTCGGACGATGGGCTGAATGCAGGCTTGACTGACGTGGGAACAACTAATTCGTCTGGTGTGGCTAATAACATCGGGTCTCGCCTTTGCTTTTTCCCAAAATATAAATCAACTGAAATAACTACAACTACAGAATAATATGAATAGAACATATAGTGATAAAATACCCAGTACAATAGAAAGAGATAGTAATGGTTACTATTTATATAGATGGGATATACAAACGGAACAAAGAGATGAATATATTGGTTATTCTTATTATGAAGTGATTGTATGGCCTACATTAACTGCTAATAAGATATTAGAGACATGTATTAATGAACTATGGGGTACAGATGTTGAAGCAAAGAAATTGAATGACTACAATGCTGCCTTATTGGGGATATTAGATGAAAGTTATATAGACATATATAAAGATTTCCTACAAAAGAGAAAGCAATTAAAAGAGCAAGTAGATTCAGATTTTGTTGCTTATGAACAAATGCAAGATGAATTAAATAGTGGACAAATAACCGCTATTACTTAGGATAGTGTCAATTTATATAGAAGAACTTTTGATGACTAAAGACGTTATAGCATCAATTCTCATATCAAAAAATACCAAACGCTAACTGAAGTAAAATTTGGTTAGCGTTTTTGTTTTCCTTTCATATCAATTTATTATGTTAAATAAAATTCATCACTATTTTTTATTGTCCCAAGGAGTATCTAGTATGAACTACTTTAAAGAACTATTTAATGATGGTCCAGCCAAATTTATCTCTTGCTTATTAACAGGAGCATTTAGTTGGGTGGCAGGTAGTTTTACACCCTTATGGACAGTTCTATTTATCTTATTATTAATAATATTAGTAGATGCGTATTTAGGTGGTAAGATAGCGTTTAAAAATCAAAAGAAGTTTGAATCAAGAAGACTATGGAAAACCCTACGCAAATTTGGTTGGTGTGGTGCTATTATATGGTTTGCAAATCAAATAGATGCTAATATACTAGTATCTATAGATGCTCACTTAGTAGAATTCTTTGCAGGACTTATTGCTGGAGTAGAACTATGGTCTGTTATAGAAAACTTAGCTACATTATATCCAGATGGACCTTGGAAACTTCTAAATAAGTTCATACGTAAAAAAGGTGAAAAGTATCTTGATATTACTATAGATAGAGAAGATTTACCTAAGATAAGAAAATTGGTTAAAAAGATTAAATAGTGAATTTTATACATTACATAAAATTAGGTGCTGTACTATTGATAGCAGTTTTAGGTTTTGATAATTACAGATTAAATAAGAAAGTAGATAATCTAGATAATGCGTTAGCTAGAGCTTCTGTGAATTTACATTACTATGAGAGTGCTCTCTCAGGAATGGAGAAACAAAACAAAGTATTACAATTAACTGTAGATGACTTCAAGCATTCTGAAGATAGTTTAGTACAAGAACTAAGAAAACAATCTAAAGAACTTAAAATAAAAGATAAGAAATTAAAGGAAGTCGCATCAGTAGAAACTATTATTTCGGATACAATAACTCAAGAGATTCCAGTAGATAGGAATTTTACAGTAGAGTTAAAGCCAAATCAATTGACAACTATCAAAATAGAAAGAATAGACAGCATGATCACACATGTGCTGGATATAAAGAATCGTCAAGATCTATTTATATATGAAGAGAAAATATGGCGTAAAAAAGGTTTCTTTAGACGCTTATTTACTTTAAATTTTAAGAAGGATATAATTCCTCATTATCAAATAGTTAATTCAAACCCTTTAATACAAGTAACAGATACAAGGGTTATCAAAATATCAAAATAATTGCAAAATATTTCAATTTAGTATTAATCAATAAATAAATTGAAACTATGCATTTGAACAAAATATTAGAACAAATCAAACGCCATCAATCTCCATCAGAGGCTATAGATAAATTATCTACTGCTTTAGAGAAGCATGAGGGTAGCTTATTGGAGAAAGGTTTCACTATTTTAAAGTCAGAATTGGCTGCAAATATGTATGAAGCTATTAATGGCCCTCACTTTGATGAGGAACATGCTCGCTACGCTGTAGAGGGTATGGAGAATGAGGATGGTACAAAAGGTCCTCATTGGACGGTTGAAGAGACAACGTCCGTTGCCAATCAAATGGGCATAAATTTAAAATCTGAAAAACATAACAAATGGGATTGGTATGTTGCCATGAATATGATCTATTCAGATTATTACAAAGCAGTCGTTGCTATGACTGGCAGCGCAAATACCAAACACTTCGCAGAATTGGCAAAAGCTTGGCTATGTGACAAAGACATTGACGAAGGTAAGATGTGGCACTATTATGTTTATCTAATGTGTGACGATGATGAAAACGATTATAAAGCATATGAACGTATGCACGGTAATCGTAATAGTTATTACAGTCCAGAGTATGAACATCGTATGGGCAGAGAAAAAGGGTATGACTATGAGGCTAGAAGCTATCAATATCCTTACTCTAGATATGATAGAGAAGAATTAGATCGTGATAGCAAACGTTACAGAGAAGATGATCGTGAACGTATGGAACGTGAAAGAGAAATGCGTGATCGTGGCTTGCGTAGTACAAGAGAAACTCGTAACACATCTGTTAGATATTTCTAATTATCAAAAGTAAATTTAAATCAATTAAAATAAAATTAAAGTTATGTTAGAAAACGAAAGAATTATTGTACAAGACCGTGGTGGTATTGATGCTGGTATCGCTGCGTTAATGCAGAATGCTAATAAAGGTTTTGACCCTGCTGCTTTAATGGCTATGATGAATAATGGTGGCTTTGGCGGTAACGGTAGTTGGTGGTGGATCTTCATCATCGTGCTCTTCTGGATGTGGGGCGGATGGGGTGGAAACGGCTTTGGTCGTGGAAACCAAGCAGAAACAAACTCTGATTTTGCAAGATTAGCCGCTATGGGTAACCAGAATAACAACACAGATCTATTGATGCAAGCTATCAATGGTAACAAAGATGCAATCAATACATTGTCTACTAACTTGAACTGCGATGTTAAGTCAATTGACAACGCTTTGTGTTCTATCCAGAATGCAATTGGTAAAGTTGGTGGTGAAGTAGGCTTCTCTGCAGAAAGAGTGATTAATGCAGTAAATGCTGGTGATTGTAACGTTATCAAAGCTATTAGCGACTGCTGCTGCACAACTCAGCGTTCAATCGATGCAGTTAATTTGAACTTAACTCAGATGAATGCTGATAACAGATTGTCTATCTGTCAGCAAACTAATACTTTGCAGAATGCTATCACTTCAGGATTCAATACTTTGTCTAGTGAAAACGCTACAAGATTTAACATTCTTGGTGCTAAGATAGATGCTCAGACTCAGATAATCAATGACAAGTTCTGTCAATTAGAGATGAGAGAAATGCAGAATAAGATCGACACGTTACGTGACGAGAAGAACGCATTGCAATCTTCTGCATTGCTACAACAACAGACTTCTAATATCGTTAGTCAAATTAGACCTTGTCCGGTTCCTGCTTACTTAACATGTAATCCTTATGGATGTAATGGTGGGTTAAATGGATACGGTTACGGTTATCCTTACGGATACGGCGATAGCTGTTGCGCTTAATAAGAAAGGAGGCAATTATGTATCCTTTCGTATTTAATCCATTTGGTAGAAACAACACCGTAAATATTTTAGATCTAGTAATACCTAAAGTAAAAACTATAGCAATAGGTGAGTCCACTGAAAATGTAGTATTAGGTATCTGTCCTAAAGTATGGTGTAGATTACCTAAAGAAGGTGTAATTGTTTTGGAGGTACGCCACACGGCAGAAGCATCAGGAGCTAGTTTACCTGTATTTATTTCAGTTTCTGGTTCTGTAAGTACTGCTTCTAATACTCACAATATACCTTTAGTAAATGCTTCAAGTGCACCAATTACTGGTTCACAAGTTAGTGCTGGGAACAGATACATTGCATATTTTAACAAATGTGACAATGTAATACAGTTAATGAGTTATACTCCTGCTGCTCCTACACCAGCTGCTTAATATATTAATCAAGATATATGGGCAGCTATGAGAGTTGCCCATATTCTTTAAATTTATAAAGATATGACATTCTCTCAGTTAACGTCGGGTACAAGAATACACGTACTCGAGATAACAGGTACTTTTAAAAAAAGCACAATGTACAGTTTAGGAACGGTAGTCAGTGTATCAAAACCCTATGACGAACCAGTGCCACCGACACAATTTCCGATGCCTATGCAAAACAGGCGTAAGCTCGTGGATTTAGTGATTTCGTGTGATGGTGAACAAAGAAAACTGTCAGTATCTGAAGATAAAACAATGATGACCGATTCAAGCATTGGTCTTACTATAGCCACAGAAAAATCACAAATTGTTAACATGGTTAGACAGTCTCTAGAAGATTGCAGAGTCAAGAAAGAGAGCCTAAGTAAGATTGATGAAGAGATGAGGAGATGTGAAGACATCTTAAAAATACTTAATGTAAATTCGGACATAACAACCAATGTGACAAAAGATTTCAAAGAACTTGATGAATTGAGAGCTGAAGTGAAAGAGCTTAAACAACTTTTACAAAATATTTCTACTGTTCGTCCGGAAGAAAACAATATCGATCCTCCTACTGAGGAAAAAGAAAATGAAATCTAAAACACAAAGGTTGGCTATT